>ERZ772764.149-NODE-149-length-49766-cov-30.373096_pt1 | contig 49766 bp, 41 predicted proteins | sample MGYA00512163_ERZ772764 | MGnify/ENA primary metagenome ERZ772764 (study PRJEB29015, sample SAMEA2737903) | human oral metagenome | biome: human oral; feature: human-associated habitat; material: dental | place: China | collected 2094 ... | reverse complement strand
CACAACATCATAGGAGTCTGCACGGATCCTCAACGTCCGGCGTGAGTTCCCTTGGCATCGGCGCCGCACCGCGCCTCGCTGGGCACGACTCCGGCTAGGCCGGTGCCTGCGAAGGCCGAGACCGCCGCGCCCTCGCTGACGGACCGGAGCAGCACGACCGAGGCCACCGAGACCAGTGCCCACGCGAGCCCTGCGACCACCGCCCGCGCCCAGTCCCCGTGCCATTGGGGCGCGCGCAGGCCGATCCAGGCCGCGAAGCCGAGGCTCCTGCGCGCGGTGAGCGCCCACCATGCCGCCGGAAGCACGAGGAGCACCCCGAGTTGCGCGAATGCCGTGATGAGAGCAGACAGCGGTAGCATCAGGTCCTCCTCGTGCCCGGCCGTGTCTCAGCGCAAGGACAGGTGTCGGTTCAGCGAGCGGATCCCCCACCACACCACTGTGACGGTGACGAGCGCAGTCGTGGCGATATACCCCACGCCGACGACGGTCACCTGCGATCCGCTACTGGCTGATCGGACGACTTCCGGCAGCATGGTCTTCCACACGAAGCCGCCGGTCGCCGTGTCGATGCCGCCGGGGAGCAGGAGCACCCCCGCCACGGCTGCCACCTGGCCGATGAGGTAGAGGAGGACGAGTCCGATGACCGGGGCGCCGAACCCGAGGTGGTTCCACCGCCCCTGCGCGCCGATGCTCATGACGGCCGCTACCGGGAACACGCAGTTCGCGGGCAGTAGGAGGGCGCTGAGGACGAGGAGGGCCCTGAGCACCAGGGGGAGCGCGTTCCAGGAATCGACGACCTCTGACACGATCTGCCCGAACGCGGCGCCGGACATCGACGAGGCCTGCCAGACGACGGCGAGGAAGCCGACAATCCAGAAGAGGATGCTGAGCAGGCTCACGCAATAGGCGAACAGGGTCTTCGCCCAGTAGAGCTGTGCTCCCGTTGCCGGAAGCGTGTGCGTGAAGTAGCCGGCGTCGCAGTGCATGGACTTCCAGTAGGCGACGGCCACTTGAATGAGCATGGCGAAGGGGACCACGATGAGCGTCCCAATGCTCGCGATCAACAGGACGCCCGATACGGGCGGGACTGCGAGGGCCGAGGAGAGCCCCAGGGACACAGCGATCACGAGGGCCCCGATTCCGGCGATGACGCCGGTCTTCGGCGCGAGCGAGCGCACTTCCTGCGCGAAGAGTGTGGTGAGCATTAGCGGTACTCCTTCCGGAACAGCGCGTCGAGTGACATGCCGTATTCGTCGCGGAGGTCGTCGACTGGGCCGGCGCGGTGCAGTCGGCCCTCTTTGAGCATGACGACCTCGTCGAGGATGGATTCGATGTCGGAGATCAGGTGGGTGGAGATGAGCATGAGGGCGTCCTCGTCGAAGTCGCGGAGGATCCCCTCGAGGATGATGTCGCGGGCCGCGGGGTCGACTCCGGAGATCGGCTCGTCGAGCAGGTAGAGCCGCGCCTTGCGCGCCATGGCGAGGGAGATCTGCAGTTTCTCGCCCATGCCCTTCGACATCTCCTTGAGCGTGCGGTCGAGGGGGAGGTCGAAGAAACGGATGGAGGACATCGCCTTGTCGGCGTCGAAGTCCTCGAAGAACCTGGAGTACAGGCCGACGGCCGCGCCGGGTGTGAGCGCGGGGTCCAGGTAGGCCGCGGAGGGCAGGAAGGCGACGCGCCGCTTGGTTTCGACTCCGGGAGCGATCCCGTCGATGGCGACGGTGCCGGTCCAATCGGCGAGGACGCCGGCGAGGATCTTGAGCAGAGTCGTCTTTCCGCAGCCGTTGGGCCCGACGAGGCCGACGATGCGCCCGGGGTGGAGGTCGAGGTCGAGGTCGACGAGCGCGGGGCGCCCCCGGTAGGCCTTCGTCAAGTGCTCGATGTGGATGATGGGTGCCGATGGTGTCATTGTCCGTGTCCTCCTTCTGGGGGGTTGTCAGCCCACCGCGCGTTGAGCAGGCTGACCGCTTCGTCGCGCCCGATTCCGAGTTGGCGGACGGTGGCGACGTGGGAGTCGGTTGCCTGGCGGGCGAGTTCGGCCCGCGCCCTGGCGATCGCCTCCGTGTCACTGGTGACGAAGCGCCCCTGGGCGCGTTCGGCGACGGTGAGCCCGTCGGCGTCGAGCCTGCTGAGTGCGCGTTGGACGGTGTTGGGGTTGACCCCGGCGTCGATGGCGAGTTCGCGGACGCTGGGGATCCTCGAGGCCGGAGCCCACTGGCCCGAGGCGATCTTCTGGCTGAAGGCCTCGACCAGTTGGATCCAGATGGGGCGCGTGTCATCGAAACGCATATCGCCCCCCTTCCGTATCACTGTATTAAGACAGTAATACTATACGGCGCCCATCACGCCTGTGTCAAGCGCTTAATACAGGCTGGGAGCGCGCCGCCTGGACGGCGCCCCCACAGCCGACGGACACCCGCCCCCGCAGCCGCCGGCGCCCCCGCATCCGGTGGACAGCAGCGCGCGCCGCTTGGACGCCCCCCGCAGTCGGCATCCTCCACGAGGGCACAAAGGGGCCCCGGGGGCGCGGATGCGCCCCCGGGGCCGGCCCGGAGCGGCCGATCAGCCTCAGGCGATCGGCTCCGCCCCGATGCGCCACACGCCCTCCGCGTAATCGCGGATCGTGCGGTCGGAGGAGAAGCGCCCCGAACGGCTGATGTTCGCCCACACCTTGCGGTTCCAGGACTTCTGATCGAGGTAGTCGCGGGCCATGCGGTCCTTCGCCTCGCGGTAGGCCGCGAAATCGCCGAGCACGTAGTACACGTCGGCCGGGTCGAAGCCGCCCTCCATGAGCGACCAGCGGATGTCGTGGAACCAGCCCGACCCGTTGTCGTCCAGGGTGCCGTCCGTGAGGGCGTCGATGACGCGGCGCAGCCCCGGCACGTTCTCGTAGTGCCAGCGGGGGTCGTAGGTGCGCCGCAACTCGGGCAGCTCGTCCTCGGTGGCGCCGAAGATGTAGGCGTTGTCCGGGCCGACGGCGTCGAGGATCTCGACGTTCGCGCCGTCCAGGGTCCCCAGGGTGAGCGCCCCGTTCATCATGAACTTCATATTGGACGTGCCCGAGGCCTCCTTCCCGGCCGTGGAGATCTGCTCGGAGACGTCCGCGGCGGGGATGATGTGCTCGGCCGGGGAGACGTTGTAGTTGTGGACGAAGACCACCTTGATGCGGCCGTCGATGTCCGGGTCGGAGTTCACCACGTCGGCGATCGCGTTGATGAGCTTGATGATGGCCTTGGCGCGCGTGTACCCGGAGGCCGCCTTCGCGCCGAAGACGAACACGCGGCTCGGCGCGTCCAGCTCCTGGCCCTCCTTGAGGCGGAAGTACAGGTCGAGCACGTAGAAGGCGTTGAGCAGCTGGCGCTTGTACTCGTGGAGGCGCTTGATCTGGACGTCGAAAATGGCGTCGGGGTCGATCTCGACGCCCTCGCGCTCCCTCACCCACGCGGCGAAATCAGCCTTGTTCGCGCGCTTGATTTCCGCGAGGCCCTCCAGCACCGCGTCCGTGTCGGCGTCGGTGAAGTCCCCCAGGACCGTCAGATCGCGCACCCAGGCGTCGGAACCGGTGACCTCGTCGAGCAGGGCGGACAGGCGGGGGTTGCACTGCTTGAGCCACCGGCGCGGAGTGACGCCGTTGGTCTTGTTGTTGAAGCGCTCGGGCCAGATGGCGTGCCATTCCTTGAGGGTCTCGCGCTTGATGATCTCCGTGTGCAGCGCGGCGACGCCGTTGATGGAGTACGAGGCGTAGCAGGCGATCCACGCCATGCGCACGGTGTTGCCGGACACGGGGGCCATGTAGTCGATGGTGCCCTGGTCCAGGCCGCGCTGGGCCATGTCGCAACGGAAACGGCGGTCGATCTCGCGCACGATCTCGGCGATGCGGGGGAAGAGCCGGTCGAAGATGTGGATGTCCCACGTCTCCAGCGCCTCGGCCAGGACCGTATGGTTCGTGTACGCGAAGGTGCGGGAGACGACCTCCCAGGCGTCCTCCCAGCCGAGGTCGTGGTCGTCCATGAGCAGGCGCATGAGCTCGGGGATGGCCAGCACGGGGTGCGTGTCGTTGAGCTGCACCGCGTTGTACTCGGCGAAGCCGGTGAGGTCGTCGCCGTGGTGCCTCACGTAGTTGTCGATGATCTCCTGCAGGGACGCGGAGCAGAAGAAGTACTGCTGGCGCACGCGCAGCACCTTGCCCTCGAAGGTGGTGTCGTTGGGGTACAGGACGCGGGAGATGTCCATCGTGCGCTCGCGGTCGACGATGGCGTCGGTGAAGCGCTGGGAGTTGAAGGCGTCGTAATCGAACTCCTCGAGGGGCTCGGCCTTCCACAGGCGCAGGGTCCCGACGTTCTTCGTGCCGTACCCGGTGATCGGCATGTCGTAGGGGATGGCGCGCACAGTGAGGTCGGCGTAGGTGACGATGCGCTGGAGCTCCTCGCGCCGGATGACGAAGGGGTAGCCCTCCTCCATCCACGGGTCGGGGTGCTCGGTCTGGAAGCCGTTGTCGAAGAGCTGCTTGAACAGGCCGTAGCGGTAGAGGATGCCGTAGCCCGTCACGGGCAGGTCCAGCGTGGCGCAGGAGTCCAGGAAGCAGGCGGCGAGGCGTCCGAGGCCGCCGTTGCCCAGAGCCGCGTCGGGCTCCTCCTCGAGGACGGTGGACAGGTCGATGCCCTCCGCGGCGAGGGCGTCCCTGGCCTCGTCGACCAGGCCCAGGTTGGACAGGTTGTTGAGCAGCGCGCGCCCCATGAGGAACTCCGCGGAGAAGTAGTGCTCCTGGCGCCCCGCTGCGTACTTCTTGGACGTCGCGTCCCAGCGGTCGGCGATCTGGGCGACGACGGCCGCCGAGAGCCCCTGCCACACCTCCATGGGCGTCGAACTGGCGACTGGGCGGCCAGAAGTGGCCCGCACCTGGGACGAGAGGGACTGGGTCAGATCCAGAGTCATATGCGTTCCTTTGGATTCTCAATTCGTGCAGTGCCGACGCAGCCCAGTGCGACGACATTCACCAAAAGCCTAGCCGCGATTGCCCGCAAACCTGCAGGCGAGGGAGCATCTGGGACATGTCCCACGTCCTGGACGGGCCGAGCGCGCCCAGTGGGGCGGCGCCTCCGGGGGGCGGATCCGCTGCGGAGGCGCCGCCCGCGACGGGGCCCGCCCCCCGTCGGCGCGTCCGCCCGGGCGCGCAAACCTGCGCTCAACTCGGTTCCGCACGGCGGCGGGCGGCGCGTCGGCCCGGGCGCGCAAGACACCCCCCTCTCCTGAGAGCAGCGGAGAGGGGGGTGCCGACTCGGGGCCGGGGCGCCAGTCGCGCTTGCGCGCAGCGACTAGGGCGAAGCCCCGGCGAGCGGCATTCCGGCCAGGCCGCCGACGACCGCCATGAGCGAACCCGTGTCCGCCAGGCGGGGCTCGGCATTCCGACCCGCGGAAACCGGAGTGTCGCAATCGTCACAATCGTAGCCCACTCCAGCGCCGTCAGCCCGGGAGGGGCAACCGCCCTGCGCGGCCGCTTTCGCAGCCACCCGGGCCGACCCCGCGTCCGCGGGATCCGCAGCGCGGCCGATGCCGCCGATCCCGGCGACGAGGCCGCAGGAAACGGGGGCAGCGAGCGCGGTTCGGATCGCTCCCACTGATGCGCCTTCAACGGAAGATCAGGATTAATTACTACGCAATTGTATAGCGACGACCATCGGTCCGCAAGCGTGATTACAGATGAATATTATCGGAATAATGCGGAAAACTGTGAAACTGACCGCCCGGCGCCAGACAGGCGCTGACGGCTCGGACAACGCGCACCGCCGACTTGAACGCACGGTCACCCCCACTGCGCCCCCACCTCCACCGCCCTCCCGGACCAGCCCGCCACCAGCACCGCCTTCCGGATAGGAGCGGTAAGGGGAACGCCCCACGCCTTCCCAGACCATAACCCATATCACAGACCCGCCCCGCCAACCGCCAGCGCTGCCGCGCGCATAAGGGCGGTGCCCCCGCCACTGGGGGGCACCGCCGCTGCTCGGCCACAACGGGCGCGCAGCGCAAGGCTCGCACGACGGGGGCGGACCCGCGCGGCGGCGCGCTCAGGCGCGTTTGCGCAGGGCGACCAGGCCGGCGCCAGCCGCCGCGAGCGCGCCCGCGGCCCCGACGACCACCGCCGCGACCGCACCGGTCTTCGCCAGTGGTCCGGCACCAGCGGATCCGCTGGGAGCGGGAGCGGAGGACGAGCCCGACTGCGGCGCCGGATCAGCAGTGGCGCCGTCCGACTGGGGCCCCTCCCCCTCGTCCGGGTTCTGCGGGCCCGCGTCGGGCTTGTACGCGTCGCCCGCCCTCTCGATGGCATCGGCGCACTTGGCCATGTCGTAGTACTCGGTGCCCTCGGCGCAGTAGTAGATGGCGTCGAGCGCGGCGTCCTGCTTCTTCAGCTCAGTCTCAGCGGCCTTCGCGTTGGCGCACTTGGCCATGTCGTAGTACTCGGTGCCCTCGGCGCAGTAGTAGGCCGCGTCGTCCTGGGCGTCTTTGATCGCCTCGGCGTAGCCCGCCTTGTCCGTCGTCTTGGGCTTGTAGGTCTTCTCCTCGTCGGCCGGGGCGCCCGGGCCGCTCTGCGCGGCCCCGGCGTCCGCCTGGTCCGAGTCCTCCGCGCCCCCGGACGCGGGCGCCTCGTTACCGGCGGGCGCCACCACGGTGGCTGGCGCCTCCTGGCTGGCGGCGGTCTGGGCTCCGGTCGGCGTCCCGGCCCCCTCCTGCTGCCCCCCGGTTGCGGAAGCGAGGCCGCTGGCGCCGATGACGGCCCCCAGCGACAGAGCTGCGGCCGCGAGTGCGCGGATGGTCTTCCCCATTGATCTACTCCTCATTGTGCGATGAAACGAACGGAAGGGTTACTCAGGTAGTTTTACAGAGAATCCGTTGCTGATTCCACCGAATCGGAAGACCGTTTTCCCGGCAGCGGTGGACCGATGTGCACTACGGCGCCCGCAGCGGATTAATCGGAAATCCTCACTGCGGGTACGTGGACGGCCGTACGCGCCCCGCCGGACGGGGAGGAAGCGGGGCACCCGAGCGGGACGGGGCCCGCACTCCCTCCCCCGGGGCTGCCCCACCGCGGGGAAGGCGGCCGAATCGGCACGGAACGCACACCGGGAACGGCCCCCCGTGGCCGCGCGCGGCCGCCCGGCAGAATCCGACCACGTTGAAGGATTGCGGCCGCGCCAGCCCCTCGCCACCGCGCCCGGAGCGCCCCCGGGGCGGATTAAGCCGGTGCGCGGCGGCGCCCGCCCCGCTCCGGCGGGCTTTCCCCACGGATCAGATCATGGGACTGCTGTCTCGGATAACGGAACGCAGGGGCTCACAGGGCCTTCGCATTCGCGATGAACCCGAAGACGCCCCCCATTACCAGTTCCGTCGCGATCGCGGCCAGCAGCAAGCCGGAGATCTTCGTGAGCAGCATGATGCCGCCCGGCCCGAGCAGCTTCGACAGGAAGAGCGAGAAGCGCATCGACGCCCACATCACCACATGCGCCAGAGCTACGGCGGAGAGGACGGACAGCCAGCCCGACAAGGACGCGCCCGCCTGCCCCACAGCCACCATCACCGCCACGATGGCGCCCGGTCCCGCCAGCAGCGGCGTGCCCAGGGGGACCAAAGCCACATTGACCGCGTCGTCGCCCGTGTCCGGGGTGGACGAGTCGGATCCCATCAGCAGTTCCATCGCCACCAGGAACAGCAGGACACCGCCCGACAACCGCAGTGCGTCGACCGAGATCTGCAGGAAGCGCAGGATCTGCCCGCCCAGGATCGCGAAGGCGATGATGATGCCCAGCGACACGGAAGTCGCCTGGCGCGCGGCGCTCTTCTGCTTGGGGGCCGTCAGCCTGCCCGTGAGGGCCAGGAACACGGGGACGGTCCCGATCGGGTCCATGATGACCAGGAGCGTCATCAGGGTGGTGGTGAATAGAGTTATGTCGAAAACGAAAGGGGTGAGAGTCATGGGTGCACTACGTCAAGGGTTCCCTGGGAGATGATGCCGTCGATGACGGCGGGGTCCGTGGTGTTCTCGCCGAGCCGGTTCGGCTTGCCGGTCCCGTGGTAGTCCGAGGAGCCGGTGATGGCCAGTCCGAGGCGGGCGGCCAGGCGGTCCACGTCCGCGCGGCCCGCCTCGTCGTGGTCGCGGTGGTCGCGCTCGATTCCGTACAGGCCCGCCTCCGCCATCCGCTCGATCACGTCCTCGGGCAGCAGCCGCTGGCGCGCCCGCGCGCGGGGGTGCGCGAGCACGGGCACCCCGCCCGCCCCCCGCACCATGCGCACGGCGTCCACCGGGTCCGGCGCCCAGTGCCGCGCGTAGTAGGGGCCCGACGGGTGCAGCGCGTGGACGAATGCGGAGTCCCGGTCCGGGAACGCCCCGGCCGCGACCAGCGCGTCCGCGATATGGGGCCGGCCCACCGGGCCGTCGGAGGGCGCGAAGGCCAGGACCTGCTCCCACGTGATCGGGAAGTCCGCGGCCAGGTTGTCCACCATGCGCCGCGCGCGGGTGCGCCGGTCCTCGACCGTCCTGGCGAACGCCCCGTTCAAGGCGGCGTCGGCGGGATCAACCAGGTAGCCGAGCAGGTGGACGGTGATGCCGTCGGCGGAGCACGAGATCTCGACCCCGCGCAGCAGCGCGACGCCCGTCTCCCCGACGGCGGCCGCCGCCTCGTCCCAACCGGCGAAGGTGTCGTGGTCGGTCAGGCCGACCATGGACAGGCCGGCGTCGCGGGCGGCCCGCATCAGCTGGGCGGGGGCGTCGGTCCCGTCCGAGTAGGACGAGTGGGTGTGCGGATCGATGCGGGTCATCCTCCGAGGATAGCCCATCGTGCCGTTCGCCTCGCAGGGGCGTAGTACCGTGGCCCTATCGAGCCGACCGTCCCGAGGGGGGAACGGCCGCGCCAGCCCCTACCGAGGAGGAGCATGCGGATCCACGTCACCTACGCGGGCGGAACCATTGGAATGGTCGACTCCCCCGGCGGGCTGCGCCCCGGCGCCGACCTGGAGGGCTGGCTCCGCCGGCAGCTCGACGGCATCGAGGCGTCGCACACGATCTCCGTTTCGTCCCTGGACCCCCTCATCGACTCGGCCGAGGCCACCCCCGGCGACTGGCAGGCCATCGCCGATGACATCCGCGCCCACGCACCCGCCGCCGACGCCTTCATCGTCCTGCACGGCACGGACACGATGGCGTACACCAGCTCCGCGCTGTCCTACGCGCTGGCGGACCTCGGCCGGCCCGTCGTCCTCACCGGCTCCCAGTGCCCCCTCGGAGTCGTCGGCTCCGACGCCTCGCCCAATGTCACCGGCGCGCTGCGCGCCGCGATGTCGGGCCGGGCACACGGCACCACCCTGTTCTTCGGGCACCTGCTGCTGGCGGGCAACCGCGTCACGAAAACGTCGTCGTGGGCCTACAACGGCTTCGACTCGCCCGCGGTGCCGCCCCTGGCGCGCACAGGGGCCCCCTGGCGGTGGGGCGGCCCGCCCTCCCCCGGGACCGGGTGGGAGTCGCCCGAGCCCTTCGCCGCGCACGACGTGGCAGTCATCAGCGTCGTCCCCGGCATGAGCGGCGCCCGCCTGCGCGCGATGCTCTCCCCGGCCCCCGACGCCGTCGTCCTGCGCTGCTTCGGGGTCGGCAACATCCCCGCCTCCCAGCCGGGCCTCGTCCCCGCCCTGGCCGCCCTCCGCGAGGCGGGCGCGCCGCTCGTGGTCGCCTCCCAGTGCCACCAGGCTGAGGTCGTGCTCGGGCACTACGAGGCGGGGGGCTCCCTGGCCGGGCTCGGCGCGATCAGCGCCCACGACATGACCCTGGAGGCCGTCTACGCCAAAACGGTGTTCCTGCTGTCCCAGGGGCTGCGCGGCGAGGAGTTCGCGGCGTGGATGAACCGGTCCATCGCCGGGGAGCTCACGGCGCGGCAAGACTAGGTCGCTACCCCCTACGCCCGGTCTAGAATCGTGCTCATGATCGAAGAATCCCAATCGATGGCGGACCGCGGCGAGAACCGCTCCCGCCGCCCCAGTTCCACCGCCTTCCGCAACTTCATCGGCTCCGGTTGGGGACCTCGTCCCACCGAGCTTCCCGCGCGCGAGCGCGTCGCCGATTTCCTCAATGACCGCACCCTCAAGGCCGGAGCCCCGTTCCCGGGCGAACGCCTCGTCATCCCCGCGGGCCCCTACAAGGTCCGCTCGAACGACTGCGACTATCGTTTCCGCGCGCACTCCGCCTTCGCGCACCTGTCGGGCCTGGGCGGCGAGAAGGAACCTGACACGGTCCTGGTACTCGAGCCGAACGACGATGGCACCCACACTCCCCTGCTCTTCTTTAAGCCCCGCGCCTCGCGTTCCTCCAAGGAGTTTTACGCGGACGCCCGGTACGGGGAGTTCTGGGTGGGCGCCCGCCCCTCGCTGGAGGAGCTGAGCGCTGAGACCGGCCTGCGCTGCGAGCACATCGACACCCTCCGCGACGCGCTGGCCAAGGACGCCGGAGCCGTCCAATTGCGCGTCGTGCGCGGCGTCGACGCGCGCATCGAGGCCATGGTCGACGAGGTGCGCCTCCAGGCCGGCCTGCCCACCGGGGAGGACGCGCGCGAGGCCGACGAGGCCCTCGAGGAGCGCCTGTCCGAGATCCGCCTCAAGAAGGACCGTTTCGAACTGGACGAGCTCGCCCGCGCCGTCGCGGTCACGAAAGCGGGCTTCGACGACATCATCCGGGCACTGCCCCGCGCCGTCGGCCACCGCCGTGGCGAGCGCGTCATCGAGGGCGCGTTCAGGGCCGTCGCCCGCGAGGAGGGCAACGGCGAGGGCTACGAGACGATCGCCGCCTCGGGCGACCACGCCAACACGCTCCACTGGATCGACAACGACGGCGAGGTGCGCGAAGGCGACCTGGTGCTGGTGGACGCCGGCGTCGAAGTGGACTCCCTTTACACGGCGGACATCACCCGCACCCTGCCGGTCAACGGCCGCTTCACCGAGGTCCAGGCCCGCGTGTACCAGGCGGTGCTCGACGCGTGCGAGGCGGCCCTGGCGCGCGCGAACCAGCCGGGCTGCCGCTTCAAGGACGTGCACGACGCCGCGATGGGCGTCATCGCCGCGCGCCTGCATGAGTGGGGCATCCTGCCCGTCACCCCCGAGGAGTCCCTCGCCTCCGAGGGCCAGCAGCACCGCCGCTGGATGCCGCACGGCACCAGCCACCACCTGGGCCTGGACGTGCACGACTGCGCGAAGGCGCGCTCGGAGCTCTACCAGGGCGCACTCCTGGAGCCGGGCATGGTCTTCACCATCGAGCCGGGCCTGTACTTCCGCGCCGACGACATGCTGATCCCCGAGGAGTACCGGGGCATCGGCGTGCGCATCGAGGACGACGTGGTGGTCAACTCCGACGGATCGGTCACCCGCATCTCCGAGGACATCCCCCGCACAGTCGCCGACGTCGAGGCGTGGATCGCCAGGGTCCAAGCCGAGTAGTCGACGGGCGGGCCGCCCGGGGCGCCGGCCGGCCTCGCGTCCCGCCTTCCGGTTCCTCTCCGCGAGCGCACCCGGCGGTCACGTGGGAGGAGCGCAGTCTGCCCCGTCTTCAACGCCTCGCCGCTGGGGCGGGCGTCCTGACGAGGCCGGGGCGGGCCTTCCCGGGCCCCGCCCTTCAGTCCCTCCCCGCGGGAGCGTCCTGCCCCCCGGGTGTTCCGCCGGCCTCCTGCTCAGCGGCCCCCTGCCTCGCAGCGTGGGCGGTGGGGCGTTCCGCCGCGCTCCCGGGCGCCCCCTCGTCGGCCGACACGGATTCGGGTACGGCCTCCCCGGTCGGCGCGGACGCGGGCGCCGCCTCGTCCGCTGCTGTGGGCGCCCCCTCCCCCGCCGCTGCTGCTTCCTCTGACGACGACGCCACCGGCACGGAAGCGGGCCCCTCCGCGGTGGATCCTGCGCCAGTGCGCCCACTGGGCGCCGCCCCGGCAGTGGTCCTCGCAGTGCTGGCGGGAGCGCCCTGGGCGCCCCCGGCCGGAGCTCCGTCGGCGCGCCGCGCACCTGGCAGGCGCACGCCGAAACGCGGCTCCTCGTCGGGGCGCGATCCGTACTCCGTGGGGCCGGAGTCCTCGGCGCGCCCGCGCGCGGCCTTGGCGCGCGACTGGTTGCCGGGCGTGCGCTGCAGCAGGCGGTACGCGGTGTCGATGTCCGAACTGGCCAGAACCGCGTAGCGCGAGGCCACCACCTGCGAGGAGGAGACGAAGTCCCTGCGCCCGCCCCGGGCGGTGTAGGCGAGGGCGGACAGCCCCATCCCCAGCAGGGCGCCCCCGAGGAGCCCGCCGAACACCCACGCGCCGGTCGCCGCACCGCCCGCGCCCGCGGACATGAGCATCCCGAACAGTGCCCCCCAAAGGCCCCCGTTCGACGCGCCCGACAGGGCGGCGCGGGCGATCGTCAGGCGCCCCGTCACCCGTTCGACCAGGTGCAGGTCGGAACCGACGATCGTGATCGCCGAGACGTCGAAACCGTTCTCGGACAGGAAATCCACCCCTTGCTGCGCCTCGAGGTACGTGGCGTACGAGGCGACCTCCGTCCCCGTGGGCATCGTCGGAGCGGGGTGCGTGCGCGTCACTTGGGGCATCTGTCCTCCTGTGGTGTGTTTGCCCCCATTTTCCCACGGGTCGAGGGGCGCGGGGCAAACGGAGGGGCGCTGCGGCATAAACTGCTGGGGTGAGCAATGCACCCATGGAACTCGGCACAAAGGGACGGCGCGTCTACATCGGCAAGCTGGCGGGCACCTCCGTGTTCGACCCCCTGGGCGACCAAGTGGGCAAAGTCCACGACGTCGTTGTGGTGTTCCGCCTCAAATCCGAGGCCAACGTCATAGGCGTCGTCGTCGAGGTGGGGCCCCGCAAGCGCGTGTTCCTGCCGCTCACGCGCATCACCTCCATCGAGTCGGGGTCGGTCATCACGACCGGGCTGCTCAATATCCGCTCCTTCAACCAGCGCCCCATCGAGACCCTGGTCGTCTCCGAGCTCTTCGACCGGGTCGTCACCATGAACGACGGGTCGGGGCAGGTGCAGATCCTTGACGTGGCGATGCGCCAGCGCCGCCCGAAGGACTGGGTGATCTCGACCCTGCACGTCCAGAGGGTCCGCACCTCCGCCCTCGGCTTCTCCCGGCGCGGTGAGACCCTCACCGTCGACGTCTCCGAGGTGTCGGGCCTGCTCAAGACCGATTCGAACCAGGCCGCCACCGCACTGGTCCAGTACACGGAGGACATGCGGCCCGCGGACCTGGCCGACTTCATGCACACGCTGCCCCTGGACCGCAAGATGGCCGTCGCCCTGCAGCTCACCGACGCCCGCCTCGCCGACGTCCTGGAGGAGCTCGGCGACGACGACAGGGTCGCGATCGTGTCCGGCCTCGACGCCGCGCGCGCCGCCGACGTGCTGGACGTCATGCAGCCCGACGACGCGGCGGACCTGGTCTCCGAACTCCCTGAGAAGCAGGCCCAGTCGCTGCTGGCCCTCATGGAGCCCGAGGAGGCCGCCGACGTGCGCCGCCTCATGACCTACGAGGAGTCCACGGCCGGGTCGTTGATGACCACCGAACCCGTGATCCTGGGGCCCAACGCGACCGTCGCGCAGATGCTGGCCGCCGTGCGCCGCGAGGACATCCCCGCCTCCATCGCCACCATCGCCTTCATCACCCGCCCGCCCCAGGAGGCCCCCACCGGGCAGTACCTGGGCATGGTCCACATCCAGCGGGCGCTGCGCGAGCCCCCGCAGACCCTGCTGGGCACCATCTTGGACCGCGACATCGAGTTCGTGGCCCCCGAGTCGCATGTGGCCACGGTGACCAGGCTGCTGGCGACCTACAACCTCGCCGTCCTGCCCGTCGTCGACGAGGACGGCCACCTGATGGGGGCGGTTTCCGTGGACGACGTCCTCGACGCGCTGCTGCCGCAGGACTGGCGGGACTTCGACGACGACGTGACCGACCGGATAATGGCAAGGAGCATCGATGGCTGACCGGCTGGACAACCCTCTGGAGCGCCGCCGCTGGTTCTCGCGCCGCAAGGGCGCGGGCCGCGGCGACGGCTTCGGCCGCTTCGCCGAGGCGACCGCCCGTTTCATGGGCTCCCCCAAGTTCGTCCTCTACATGACGGTCTTCGTCGTCCTGTGGATCGCCGCGAACCTGATGCTGTACAGGATCTCCGAGGAGGCCGCGTGGGACCCCTACCCGTTCATCCTGCTCAACCTGGCCTTCTCCACGCAGGCGTCCTACTCCGCCCCCCTCATCATGCTCGCGCAGAACCGCCAGGACGACCGCGACCGCGTCCAGGCCCAGCAGGACCGCCAGCGCGCCGAGCGCAACCTGGCCGACACCGAGTACCTCACGCGCGAGATCGCGGGCCTGCGCCTCGCCCTTCAGGACGTCGCCACCCGCGACTTCGTCCGCTCGGAGCTGCGCGACATGCTCGAGGAGTTGCGCGCCGACCTTTCCGGTCCCCCCGAAGGAGGGGAGGGCACGGGGGGCGCGGAGAGCCCCGATCAGGGCTGACCCGCGCCCGCCCGCCGGGGCCGCCCGTACTTCCTGCCTTCCCCACACCGGGCCCGTCTTCACGTGGGCCCGCGCACGCCCGCCGGGGCCGCCCCTTGGAAGAAGGCCCCCGGGATCCGTAAAATCATCCCCATGACGCCTTCAATCGACATGGTCATGGATGCCCTCTCGCAGGTCATCGACCCCGAGATCCGCCGCCCCATCACCGACATCAACATGGTGACCCCCGACCTGGTCCGCATCGACGGCGCCGTCGTGCACGTCAAGGTCCTCCTCACCACTGCGGGCTGCCCGCTCCGCACGGCCATCTCGAAGGACGTGACGGCCCGCGTCGGAGCGCTCGACGGCGTCGAGCACGTCAACGTCGAGATGGGCGTCATGGACGACGAGCAGCGCAAGGCCCTGCGCGAGAAGCTCAACGGCGGGCGGCCCGAGCGGGAGATCCCCTTCTCGCGCCCCGACTCCCTCACCAGGGTCATCGCCGTCACCTCGGGCAAGGGCGGAGTCGGCAAGTCCTCGATGACGGCGAACCTGGCGGCCGCCCTGGCCGGCGAGGGCCTCAAAGTGGGTGTGATGGACGCGGACATCTACGGGTTCTCCATCCCCCGTATGCTCGGCATCGGCCACGACCCGCAGGTGATCGACGGGATGATGATCCCGCCCGTGGGGGCCTCCGGGGTGAAGGTCATCTCGATCGGCATGTTCGTCCCCGACGGCCAGGCGGTGATCTGGCGCGGCCCCATGCTGCACAGGGCGCTCCAGCAGTTCCTCGCCGACGTGTTCTGGGGGGACTTGGACGTCCTCCTCATCGACATGCCCCCCGGAACGGGCGACGTCGCGATCTCGATCGCCCAGCTGCTGCCCACCTCGCAGATCCTTGTCGTCACGACGCCGCAGGTGGCAGCCGCCGAGGTCGCCGAGCGCGCCGGATCCATCGCCTCGCAGACGAACCAGAAAGTCATCGGGGTCGTGGAGAACATGTCCTTCCTCCCCCAGCCCGACGGCTCGCGGCTGGAGATCTTCGGCTCGGGGGGCGGCCAGTCCGTGTCCGAACGGCTCAGCGCCCAACTGGGCTACGAGGTGCCGCTCCTGGCGCAGGTCCCCCTCGATATCGCCCTGAGGGAGGGCGGGGACCGCGGCCAGCCCGTGGTGGGCGCGCAAGGGCCCGCTGCCGACGCCCTGCGCGCCATCGGGCACCGCCTGGCGGGCGCAGAACGCGGTCTGGCCGGGCGCCCCCTGGGCGTGTCCCCCGTCCGGCGCTGAAGGAGCCCAGAGGGGACGCACCCGCGCCGGTCCTGCTGGGGAACGCGCGGGGGCGCGCCTGCGCGTCCAGCGGACGGAAGACTGTAGGCTGAGCACCGAAAGCGGGATGGGCCCGCGATGATCGAGGAGGGCGCCGTGGCGGACAAGGCTCAGGCGTGGGTCTACACGGAGGACTTCATCCCACTCAGCCACGCACTCCTGCAGGCCCACCAGACAGCCTCCGAACTGGGCGTCCCGCGCGTGTCCACGGGCACCGGGACGGCGCTTCGCATGCTCGCCGCAGTCTCCGGGGCGCGGGCCGTCCTGGAGATCGGGACCGGGACGGGCGTGTCCGGCCTGTGGCTGCTCGACGGCATGGCGGCCGGGGGCGTCCTGACGACGATCGACTGCGAGTCCGAGTTGTTGCCGCACGCGCGGCGGGCGTTCCGGGGCGCGGGCGTGCCCTCGCATAGGACCCGTTTGATCGCCGGCCGGGCGCTGGACGTGCTGCCCCGCATGGCCACGGGCGGCTACGACATGATCGTCCTGGACGGCGACATCGCCGAGACGCCCCAGTACCTCGACTACGCCGTGCGCGTGCTGCGCACGGGCGGGACCATCGCCATCGTCCACGCCCTCTGGCACGACCAGGTCGCCGATCCCGCCCGCCGGGACACCGAGACGGTCGTCGCGCGCGAGGTCGTGAACTTCCTGCGCGAGTCGGACCAGTTCATCCCCGCCGTGCTCCCCGTCGGGGACGGACTGGCGGTGGCCGTGAAGCGCTAGGCCGTGTTACCTATTCCGGTTCCTTGCGTGCGTGGTTGGGGGGAAGGGGCTGTGTGCGGCTCGTTGTCGGTGCTTTGCGCGGCTCCCTGCGCCATGCTGCGGATTCGCACGTCACTGCACCACTTAGCGCGTCACTGCACCACTTAGGTCCAAGCGGGCCCTAGTGCTCCCGGCGTGTCGGCGGCCTAAGTGGTGCGGGCGATGCCCAAGTGGTGCAGGCGCAGGCTTCAGGGCGTGTCATGCGAGTCGTTCGAGCCGGTGGCCGGTGCCGGCCATGCGGGCGGTGAGTCCGCTTGGTGCCGGGCGGCAGGTCGACCCGTGGCGGGCGCGGTCGACCCACCCGCCAGCCGCACCCACCCCCATAAACAGCGTCACACCCTTATACATCTGGCGCGCATCCGCCCCCCGGCGGGCGGTGGCCTGGCCGACCCGGATACGGCACTGCCCCGGTCCTGTCAGACCGGGGCAGTGGGCCCTGAACACTGGATATATAGGCCTAAACCGCCTCTGAGAGGGCAGCGGCCAGCTCGCCCGCCTCCTCGGGGGTGAGCTCGATGACCAGACGGCCACCCCCCTCACTGGGAATGCGCATAACGATCCCGCGCCCCTCTTTCATCGCCTCCAGGGGCCCGTCCCCGGTCCGTGGCTTCATGGCCGCCATGTGCGCACTCCTCCCGTGCTGGAGCTGGCAGCGCCGTGCGCGCCGCAGCAAACGCCCCTATTTTACCCGATGGGCGCGATCTTTCTTGAAGAGTGAGCAAACTCTAATCGTATAAACGTTGCGATCACGCGGATAACGAGCCGGTGGCCAGATCGACCGCCTCCTCGACGCCGTCCACCACGCTCAGCAGATCCACATCCTCGGGTCCCACCATGCCCGCGCCCGCCATCGTCGAGCGCACCCAGTCGATCAGTCCGTCCCAGTAGTCGTGCCCGACCAGCACCACGGGGAAGGACTCGATCTTCCCGGTCTGCACCAGCGTGATCGCCTCGAAGAGCTCGTCCATGGTGCCGAACCCCCCGGGCATGACGATGAACCCCTGCGAGTACTTGACGAACATGGTCTTGCGGGCGAAGAAGTAACGGAAGTTCACGCCGAGGTTCACCCACCGGTTCATCGACTGCTCGTGGGGGAGCTCGATGCCCAGGCCGATGGAGGTCCCGCCCGCCTCCCACGCGCCCCGGTTCACGGCCTCCATCATGCCCGGCCCTCCGCCCGTGATGACGCCGTAGCCGCGCTCGGCCAGCATGCGCCCGACGCTGCGCGCCCTCTCCCAGTCGGGGCTGGAGGAGGGGGTGCGGGCGGAGCCGAAGACGGAGATGGCGGGGCCGACCTCGGCCAGGGCGCCGAAACCGTCGACGAACTCCGACTGGATCCGCAGGACCCTCCAGGGATCCTCGTGCATCCAGTCCGCGCCGGCCCCGGTGCGCAGCAGCGAGGCGTCCGAGGTCTCGTCGGGGATCTGGTGCCCCCGCAGGATCACCGGCCCGCGTTGGTAGATGCGGCGCCCATTCGTCCGCTCCGCGTCGTGCGCCATTGTGTCACAGTCCTTTCCCGGTGAGCATTGCCATGAGCGTGTCGGAGCACCGCACGACCTCGTCGGCCACGACGTGCTCGTCGCGGGTGTGGGCCAGCAGGGGGTCGCCGGGGCCGAAGTTCAACGCCGGCACCCCCGCCGCTGAGAAACGGGCGACGTCCGTCCACCCGACCTTCGCGCGCACCCGCACCTCGCCGCCGTCCCTCGCGGCGACGGCGCGGGCCGCGTCGATGAGGCGCGAGGCCGCGGGCGAGTCAGCGCCCGGGCGGGCGCCGTCGCACAGGTCGTCGACCTCCAGGCGGGCGCCGCTGCCCTCGAAGAGGCCGCGCACGAAGCCGAGGGCCTGCTCGGCGCTCTTCGACGGGGCGAAACGGTAGTTCACCGTCATGGAGGCGGCGTCGGGGACCACGTTGTCGGCGATGCCCCCGCTGATGCGGACCACGGACAGGGACTCGCGGAAGTCGAGCCCATCGACTGCGACCACGGGGTTGCCGAAGGCTGCGACGCGCGCGATGACGGGCGCGGTCTTGTGGATCGCGTTGTCGCCCCTCCACGCGCGGGCAGAATGCGAGGCCTCCCCCTCGAAGCGCGCGATCACGCGCAGGGTGCCGTTGCAGCCGCCCTCGATGTGGGCCCCGGTCGGCTCGCCCAGGACCGCCAGGTCGGCCTCCAACCACCGGGGGTGGTTCCGCTGAACGCGCCCCAGGCCGTTGAGGTGCGAGGCCACCTCCTCGTGGTCGTAGAAGATCCACGTGGCGTCCGCGGTCGGCGGCTCCCCGGCCCGGACCATGCCCCCGATCCGGCAGGCGGAGGCCAGGGCCGCGGCCACCCCGCCCTTCATGTCGACGCTGCCGCGCCCCCAGACGGTGTCGCGCCCGTCGCGCTGCTCGCGCCGCCCGGGGACGTTGTCCGCGATGGGGACCGTGTCGAGGTGCCCGGCAACGGCGATCCGCGTGGCCAGGCCCAGGCGGGTGCGCGCGCACACGGCGTCCCCGTCGCGCAGGATCTCCAGCCGGGAGTCCTCCCCGTAGCCCGCGGCGCGCAGGGCGGCCTCCACCGCCGAGGCGGCCCGCGCCTCGTCGCCGGAGACGGACGGCAGGTCCACGAGGGCCAGGGTGAGGGCGACGGGGTCGTCGACGGGAAGCTGGTTCATGTGCGGGCCCTCCGGGTGCTCGGTGTCGGCTCCAGGATAGCGGCAGCGCGGCGCCCCGGGGGCGCAATGCCCACCACGGCCATCGGCGCCTTCCCCTCCCGCGCGGGCGGCCAGGCCCTCGGGCTCGAACAGGCGGGCTTCGACCACGTGGCGGATCACCGGCGCGAAGACCAACGCCTACAGGCAGGTGGACAACGCCTTCCCGCCCCCGGTCGCCCGGGCAGTTGGCCAGCAGATCGCCAAGGCCCTGGGCGCCCTGCCCGACGGGCACTGGGCGCCGGAACGGGAGGCCGTGGCGTGAGTTCCTTGATCGCCCGCAAACGGGCCGACTTCCACCACCGCCTGATCGAATCCGGCACCCTGGCCATCAGCCCCTCCGGGGTGGCGAGCAACGCCGACCGCTCCCAGCAGTTCTCGCAGCGGGTCGCCCTGGCCGTCGCAAGGGCGCTGGGGGCACAGCCCGACCGCGTCGTACTACCGGATCACAGCCCGACCACGTCGTACTGCGTGGTCACAGCGAGGCCGCCGGTCTCGATCTGCCCGGCCATGTCGGACAGCCCGAGTTTGAGCTCCGTGGACAGCATCGGCGTGTAGGACCCGAAGCCCGTGAGGATCACGCCCCCGCTGATCAGGCTCACGTACTGCATGGGCGCGGTGGCCCCGCCCGCCGCGGAGGCGATCAGGGCGTCGAAAGCGCCCGAGTAGTCCACGACCACGGAGGTCAGGACGGGGGCGCCGATGGCGGCCCGCGCCTCGTCGTCCAACTGGATCGAGGAGAACGCGTCGGCGAAGGAGGACGTGTCCACCCGCTGCGCCTGGGCGCCGCTCTGGCCCGACATCGGCAGCTGGCCGTCCTCCCCGGACTCGGCGTCCTCGCGCGAGATCCCCTTGAGGTCGGACTTGTCCAGTCCCGTCCACACGAGGCGGAGCGCCGGGTTGTCCCGGGCGGCGATGGCCTGGGCGGCGCCGGAGTTGGCGGCGTCGGCCACGGGCATGACGATGTCCGCGCCCTGGGCGATGAAAGTCTCGGTGAATCCCCGCACCCCGTCGGCGTCGGAGGCGAAGGCGCCCTCCTGCATCACGGGGCTCCACCCCAGGACCTGGATGGAGGTGCCCGTCGCCAGGTTGTAGGCGTCGACGCCCTGGACGAAGGCGTCCATCTGCGACAGGGTGACCAGGTCGCGCGCGCCCCCGACGACCGCGACCGTGCCCGTGGTGGTCATGCCGGCGGCCGCGTACCCGGCCAGGTAGGACCCCTGGGAGGCCTGGACGTTGATGACCGTGCCGTTCGACGGCTTCTCGGGGTTGCCCTTGGAGTCGGTGAACGCCGAGCCCACCAGGGCGAAGCGCTTGTCCCCCGTGGAGCGCGCCGCGTCGGAGACGGCGGCCGCCAGCGTCGAGTCAGTCGCCACGACCAGGGAGCAGTCCCCCGCCGCCAGGGCGGGCACGGAGTCCGCGCCCTCCGCCGCCTCGAAGGAGGCGCCCGCGCGCGCGGCGGCGTCCGCCAGGGAGCGCGCGACCGGGTCGGCCTGCGCCCCGCCGTGGGAGCCCGACACAGCGGCGCACACCTTGATCCCCGCCGCGTCGGCGATGCTCTGGCCCTCGCCGTTCGAGCACGCCGCCAGCCCCACCAGGGCGAGCACGGCCAGGGCGGCTGTCGTCGTCTTCTTCACTGCGGGGCCTTTCCTCTCGGCTGCGGGTACGCGGCACACGGTATCAGGGAGGGGCTGGCGCCGCCTCATAGCAAGTCGTCCCTGCCGGAGGCGCCGAGGGCGTCGACGACGGCCTTCACGCTCTGGCCCTTGCCCGAGCGGATCACGGCGACCGCGTCGTCCGCGACCACCACGTTCACGTCGGGCACCCCCACCAGGGCGACGGCCTGCCCAGTGGTGGAGAACACTCCGGCGCCGTCGGAGTCGATGCGCACCGCGTCGCCGAGGGCGCCCTGGGGTCCCCGCACGGCGTTGAGCGCGTCGAAGTCGCCCAAGTCCGTCCACCCCAGCGCCTCGTCGGCGGGGACGACGGCCACGCCGCCCTGGGCGGCCGCGGGCTCGGCGATGGCGTGGTCGATGGCGATGCGCGTCAGGTGCGGCCAGTGGAGCGCCAGGGCGTCCTCGAAGCCGTCACTCCCCCACTGGGCAGCGATCGCCTCCAGCCGCTCGTGCATGTCGGGCATGAGGCGCGCGAGGTGGCCGGCCAGGACGCCGGCGGTCATGAGGAACATGCCCGCGTTCCACAAGAACCCCTGGTCCACGTAGCGCTCGGCCGTCGCCCCGTCGGGCTTCTCCACGAAGGAGCGCACCGCCAGGGCGCCGGAGGGGGCCGGGAGTTCCCCCGACCGGTCCGGCTGGATGTACCCGTAGGCCGTCGACGCCCCCGTGGGCCCGATGCCGACGGTGACGACGTAGCCCTGGCGGGCCGCCCCGATCCCGCTGGCGACGGCGCGCTCGAGCAGGTCCGGGCGCGCGACCACGTGGTCGGCGGCGAAGGAGCCCACGACCGCGTCGTCCCCGGAGCGGGCGCGGACCACGTAGGCCGCCAGCCCGATGGCGGCCATGGAGTCGCGGCCCGAGGGCTCGACCAGCAGAGTGCGGTCGTCGCGCGAGGCGAACTCCGGCAGCTGCTCGAGCACGCCCTCGCGGTGGGCGGCACCGGTCACGATCGTCACCGACGAGGCGGACGCCGCCATGCGGTCCACCGTCGCCTGCAGCAGGGTGCGCCCCGACCCGGTAACGTCGAGGAGGAATTTGGGGCGCGCGCGCCTGGACAGCGGCCACAGGCGCGTGCCCGCTCCGCCTGCGGGGATGATGACGTGGAAGCCCGGGGAGTTCATACGGTCAAGGGTATAGGAAGGCGGTGCCCGCGGACTCCCGCAACGGCGAGGGGCCGGGCGCGCCGAGACGAGGGCGCGGGTCCGCGACCGACGAAGGGCCGGGCATGGGGAGACGAGGGGGTGGGTTCTCGACGACGAGGGGCGCGGGCCCAGTCGGCCCGCGCCCCTGCCACGACGGCGAGCGGCCTCACTCGGCCTCGGAGGCCTCCGCCTCGGCGGGGGCTTCCTCTTCCTCGGCGGCCGCGGTCTCCTGGATGGAGACGATGATCTGCTCGGGGTCGAGCTCGACCTCGACGCCCGCGGGCAGGACCAGGTCGGCGACGCGAACCGCCGAACCCGCCTCGAGGCCCTCGATGGAGACCTTCAGATCCTCCGGGATGGCGGTGGCGGACGCCTTGACGAGGATGGTGAACTCCTCGATGGTGTGGGCGGTGCCGGGCGCGGATTCGCCGTCGACGACGACGGGGACCTCGACGTCGACCTTCTCGCCGGCCTTGACGGCCAGGAAGTCCGCGTGCAGCAGGTTGCGGCTGACGGGGTGGACCTGGACCTCCTTGACGAGGGCGAGCTGGCTCTTGCCGTCGACCTTCAGCTCGACGAGGGCGTTCTTCGTGCCGCGCACGATGAGGAACAGGTCGTGCCCGGGGACGTCGATGTGGACGGGGTCGGCGCCGTGCCCGTAAAGGACGGCGGGGACCTTGGCCGCACGGCGGGCGCGGCGCGAGGCGCCCTTCCCGAACTCGGTGCGGGTCTCGACGATCAGGACGGGGGTGTCGCTCATGGTGTTCCCTCCAGGGTAGTGCGGACGCCGGCGTCGACGAACCCTGGATCCCCGCAGTGGGGAAGGCCCTGTCGATAACGGCGGACACGGGCCCGCCCTCGCCGGAGCAACCCGATCAGGGTACCGCACGGCGGGGGCGGAGGGAAACCGGGCCCATCAGGTGAAGAGCGATGTGACCGAACCGTCCTCGAAGACCTCCAGGATCGCCCGCGCCAGCAGAGGGGCGATCGAGAGGATCGTGAGGCTGGGGAAGCGCTTCTCGGCGCTGACCGGCAGGGTGTCCGTGATGACGACCTCGGTGGCGCCGGATTCGCTGAGGCGGCGCACGGCGGGGTCGGAGAGGATGCCGTGGGTGGCTGCGACGATGACCTTCTTCGCGCCCGCGTTCGTGAGGACCTTGATGGCCTCGGTGATCGTCCCCGCGGTGTCGATCATGTCGTCCACGAGGACGCACTCCTTGCCCGCGACCTCGCCGACGACCCTGTTGGCGACCGCCACGTTCGGGCGCGTGGTGTCGCGGGTCTTGTGGACGAAGGCCAGGGGGCAGCCGCCGAGTTTCGTCGACCACTTCTCCGCGACGCGGATGCGCCCGGCGTCCGGGGAGACGATGACCGCGTTGGCCAGGTCGACCCTCCCCCGCACGTAGTCGACGAGCACGGGCATGGCGAACAGGTGGTCGACGGGGCCGTCGAAGAACCCCTGCTCCTGGGAGGCGTGCAGATCGACGCTCATGATGCGGTCCGCGCCGGCGGCCTTGTACAGGTCGGCCATGAGGCGCGCGGAGATGGGCTCGCGCCCCTGGTGCTTCTTGTCCTGGCGCGAGTACGGGTAGCAGGGGGCGACCGCGGTGATCCGCTTCGCGGAGGCGCGTTTGGCGGCGTCGATCATGATGAACTGCTCCATCAGCCATTTGTTGATGTCGCCCGCGATGGACTGGAGCACGAAAACGTCCGCCCCACGCACTGACTCGTTGAAGCGGACGTAGATCTCACCGGATGCGAAATCGTAGGCGGTGACCGGTGACACCCCGCATCCGATCTCCTCGCCGACGGCCTGCGCTAGGTCCAGGTGCGCTCGTCCTGAAACCAGGACGAGGTTCTTCTCTCCGGTGGTCACTAGTCCGCTCATGCGGCTAATTCTCCTTGCCTCGGTTCAGGCGCGCGGCGCCCGGATCGTCGTGCCGATTGTGCTGTACGGCTCCACTATCGTATCCGCTGCGACCGCGCCACCTCCGACCCACGCCGTTGGGACGACGGCGCGCTCGCCGACTTCCGCGTCTATCAGAGTGGCGGAGGGACCGATTTCACAGTTACTAGCAATATTTGTCGCACCTCGGAGGACGGTTCCCGGATGGATCGTCGTGTCGGCGCCGATGACCACGTCGACGCCGATCCACGTGGAGGCGGGGTCGATGATGGTGACGCCCGCGCGCATGTGCCCCGCGCAGATGCGGCGGTTGAGCTCGGCCCCCAGCTCCGCCAACTGGGCGCGGTCGTTCGCGCCGGCCGTCTGCCACACGTCGTCCAGCTCGAGCGCGCCCGCCCCCCGCCCCGACTGCGCTGCGGCCGCGAGGGCGTCGGTGAGGTAGACCTCCCCCTGGTCGTTGTCCGTGCCCAGGCCCGCCAGCGCGCCGCGCAGGAAGTCCGCGTCGAAGGCGTAGATGCCGGCGTTGATCTCTGTGATGAGGGCCTGCTCGGCGGTGGCGTCGCGCTGTTCGACGATGGCAGTGACACTCCCGTCCGGTGCCCGGAGGATCCTCCCGTAGCCCGTGGGGTCCTCGACGCGGCTGGTGAGGACGGTGACCGCGTCGCCGCTGGCCTCGTGGGCCCCGACGAGGCGGGCGAGGGTCTGGGACGACAGCAGGGGCACGTCCCCGTAGGTGACCAGGACCGTCCCGTGGACGGCGCCCCTCGCCCCGTCGAGCGCGGCGAGCCCGCATTGGACGGCGCGCCCGGTCCCGGGGACCTCGTCCTGGTCGGCGACGATGGCCGAGGGGAGGACGCGGAGGATCTCGGCGGCGACGACATCGCGCTGGTGGCGGACCACCGCGACCACGTCGTCAGGGTCTACGCCGACTGCGGCGCGCAGGGCATGGCCGATCATCGACAGCCCCGCGACGGGGTGGACGACCTTGGGGAGCTCGGACTTCATACGGGTTCCCTGGCCGGCGGCCAGGACGATGACGGCGGCTGGACGTGCCACGGGCCCTCCTGAGCGTTCACACACGCGGACCGGCGGCCCCGGCCCGAGCTCCGCCCCTAGGATTCGAACCTAGACTAAAGGCACCAAAAACCTCTGTGCTGCCGTTACACCAAGGCGGAAAGCACTTTGATTCTGCCATACGGCGGCCCGGCGCGCGAGGGGGTGGTGCCGCAGCCGGGAGGACCGCCGCCGGCGCCCCGGAGGGCGTGGGCGCGCCAGGTCGCGTCAGCACGGCATGAACCACGGGGCGGCACGGGCGCGCAGAAGACGGTCGTACGGGATCGTGCCGACACGGCACGAACCGGGGGCGGCACGGGCGCGCAGGAGGGCGTGGAATACTGGGGGCATGGCTGAGAAACGCACGCGCATGAGCGGGGTCGCGCGCCGCGAGCAACTGGTGGCCGTGGGCCGCTCCCTTTTCGCCGAGAAGGGCTTCGACGCCACCAGCGTCGAGGAGATCGCGGCACGGGCGAAAGTCTCCAAGCCCGTCGTCTACGAGCACTTCGGCGGGAAGGAGGGCCTGTACGCGGTGGTCGTCGACCGCGAGGTGCAGTCCCTCATCGCCTCCCTGCACTCGTCGCTGGAATCCTCCGACCGCCCCAGGCTCATCCTGGAGAACGCGACGCTCGCGCTGCTCGACTACATCGAGTCGAACACTGACGGCTTCCGGGTCCTGGTGCGCGACGCCCCGACGGACCGGACGGCTGGGTCCTTCTCCTCCGTCATGGGCGATGTCGCCTCACGGGTGGAGCACGTGATCGCGGCCCAGTTCGAGCGCTCGGACTTCCCGACCAGTTGGTCGCCGCTTTACGCGCAGATGCTGGTCGGACTCATCGCCCAGGTCGGGCAGTGGTGGCTGGACGACAGGCGCATGAAGAAGGACGAGGTCGCCGCCCACGTCGTCAACCTGGTGTGGAACGGGCAGCGCAATCTGCGCCCGAATCCGGCACTGCGGCTCCGCCAGGCGTAGGGGCGCTGCGGGGGCCCCATCGGGGGCGGGGCAACCCGGGGAGGGCTCCTGGCCCGGGTCCGCTCGTGGTCCAGGTCCGCTCGTGGTCCAGGTCCGGGCAGGGCCGAGGCTGTTTTGCAAGCGATGCGGAGTTTTCAAAGTGACGGTATCGCTGCGAAACCGGAGGCATCGCTTCAAAACAGACCCCGTCGCGCGCACCGCGCCCTCCCGGGCGCCGCGAGTCGCATTGGGGCACGTTAGCTGCATTGGGGCAGGTTAGCCCACATTGGGGTAGGTTATTAACCTGCCCCAATGGCCCGTTGCCTACCCCAAACGCACCGTTGCCTGCACCAATGACCCGTTGTCTGTCCCAATGCGGGTCTTCACCCCTCCATGACCGCACAACGGCCCTGCCAGCGGCCCTCCAGCCCTCCAGCCCTGCAGCAGGATGCCACCGAGCCCTCCATCACCATGCGGCCCCGTACCCGCTTCCATCGACGGGTCAAGTTCTGGGTTTTGTGGGAAGTGGTTTAGGCCGCTTTCCTTCTTGTACTTGCGTGTTGGCTCTGCGCTTGCTTCAGCACGGTGCCGCCCAGTGCGAGGCGGGGGCGGGCGGAGTCGCACCAGTGGACCCGGGCCGCGGTCGCCTTCCCAACCTCGGCGCGATCGCGCTACAAACCCGAATGCGCGGACCGGCGCTCATTGTGGATGAGCCCGCCTTCGCACAAGGCGTTGAGAGCCTCGACCACAACGGCGCCCCCCGAATACGAAGAGTCCGGTCCCGCGCTCATCGGATGAACAGGTCGTGACCCTAGTGGACAGTCGTCCGCCTATGCGCCCCCTTGCTCCGAGCCCGCTCGCTCCCGGGTCCCAGCCCTGTCCTCGGCGGACTGCGGCGCGCCACACGATCGATCCGCCACGCATGACGCGCCCGGGGGGGTTTCCTCCCCCGGGCGTGGTGGTGTGGAGCGCGCGGTCATTCCGCCCCCTACCCAGGGGGAACGTCGCACACCGAAATCGCCCCGGCGCCCTGGTCACAAAGCCGCGCCCCGACCCGGGGGGGGAACGGCCCACGACCCTGCTATGCGCCGCGCGCCGGGCGGCCGGATGCCCTGGAGCCCCGGTCCCGCTCCGGCGCGCGGGCGTCACCTCGCCTCGTAGGAGAGGCAGTCAGCCGTTCCAGCGCCCACGGAAATGGAGTCGGCGGTGCACTCGAGGGCGCTGTTGTGCACGCAATCGGCCTTCTGGCAGGCGCCCACGAAGGACTGGGGCTTGTCCAGGCCCCCCTTTACGGACAGCGGGATGAAGGTCGTGCAAGTGGACGCGTAGCCGACGGTGATGGCCGCGGCGGAGCACGACTTCGTCTTGTTGTAGGAGCAGGACGTCACGGAGCAGTCGAGGATACGGGGCATTGCGGTTGTCATGGTGTTCTCCTTTTCTCGCCGCCCTGGGGCGGTTCTGGGTGGAGGCGGCCGACCGGTTGGCCGACGTGATGCGACTATCGAACAACGAATTGCGGCCCCTGGCAATCGGCATTGGTTTTCCCTTGCGGTTCCAGCACTTCAGAAGACTGCCCAATAGGGCAATTCCATACCCCCGCCCTCACTAATTACACTCGATTCCGCCCCTGTTCCTTTACGTTATTCACGCAGGTTAGGCTGGACTGCCCCAACGCGCCCATGGAACCCTTCGGTGTATTGACGGCCTTATTCCCGCGCCGATAGGGCCCTGGATCCTGCGGTATTCGGCTGCCCCGCCCCGCGCTCGGCGGCTCTCATTCCAGCAGTTCCGCGGCCTCCAGCCACGCTTCCTCGAGTCCGTCGATCTCGTCCAGCACCCGCTGGTGCTCGGCGGAGGCCCGCGCCAGGGAGTCGACCGCACCGGGGTCGGAGGCAGCTTGGACCGCCAGTGCCCCGAGTTCCCCCTCCAGTTCCGCGGCCCGTCCGCGCAGCCTCGTGATCCGGCGGTCGAGGCGGTCCGCTTCCTTCTTCGCCGCCCGCCGCTCGGCCGCGGAGGCCGCATGGGGCCCGCGCGCGCCAATGCCCGCGCCCGCCGGAGCCGCTCCCCCATCCGCAGCGCCCCGAGTTCCACCAGCAGCGTTCCCGCTCCCGCTCGCAGCACCCCCGTGCTCTGCGGCAACGCCCGGCCCGGCGCCGCCGCCTGCCCCATCGGCCGCGCCTTCGCCCGCCCCACCGGCAGCGCCGATGGGGCCACTGCTCTGGGAGGGGCCGGCCACCGCGTCGCGCCGCATCTGGAGGTACTGCTCGACTCCGTCGGGCAGGGCGCGGAGGGTCCCGTCGCCCAGTAGCGCGACCTGGTGGTCGGTGACGCGCTCCAACAGGTAGCGGTCGTGGGAGACCACCACCAGGGTGCCCGCGAAGGAGTCGAGGAGGTCCTCCATGGCGGCCAGAGTGTCGGTGTCGAGGTCGTTCGTGGGCTCGTCGAGCAGCAGGACGTTCGGTTGGGACATGAGCAGGCGCATGAGCTGCAGGCGGCGCCGTTCCCCGCCGGAGATCTCCTTGACCCGCGTGTGGGCCCGTTCCCGGGTGAAGCCCATGCGCTCGGTCATCTGCTGGGCGGTGATCTCCTTGCCCCCCGCGACCACCACTTGCGCGATGTCGGCGACCGCCTCGACGACCCTCATCCCCGCGACGGCGTCGAGTTCGCGGGTCTCCTGCGACAAAGTGGCGACCTTCACCGTCTTCCCGCGCCGGACGCGCCCGCCCGTGGGCTCCACTTCGCCGCGCAGCAGGTTGAGCACGGTGGTCTTGCCCGCGCCGTTGACGCCGACGACGCCCACGCGCTCGCCGGGCGCCAGCCGCCACGTGACGCCGCGGAGCACGTCGAGGCGGCTGGAGTCGGGCCGGGTGAAGGACACGGACACGTCCTCCAGGTCGATGACGTCCTTGCCGAGGCGCGCGCTGGCCATCTCCACCAGTTCGACGCTGTCGCGGGGCGGGGGCGCGTCCGCGATGAGGGCTTCGGCAGCCGCGATGTGGAACTTCGGTTTCGAGGTGCGCGCCGGCGCCCCCCTGCGCAGCCATGCGAGCTCTTTGGTGAGCAGGTTCGCGCGTTTGCGGGCGGCCACGCCCGCCTGCCGCGCGCGCTCGGCCCGGGCCAGCGTGTAGGCGGCGTAGGAGCCGTCGTAGATCTCGACGCGCCCGGGGATCTGGGGGCGCTTGCCCCCGGGGTCCACTCCGGGCACCACTTCCCAGATGTGTTCGCACACGGCGTCGAGGAACCACCGGTCGTGGATGACGGCCAGCAGCGCGCCGGAGGCCCCGGGCCGCGCGAAGCGGGCGTTGAGGTGGCGGGCCAGCCAGGCGACGCCCTCCACGTCGAGGTGGTTGGTGGGCTCGTCGAGGCACACGATGTCGGCGTCAGCCGCGAGGACCCGCGCGAGGGCGACGCGCCTGCGCTGGCCGCCTGAGAGCGCGCCCACGGCGGAGCTGAGGGGCACGGAGGCCAGAAGCCCCTCGTGGATGTCGCGCACGCGCGGGTCGGAGGCCCACTCGTACTCGGCTCTGCCCGGGTGCACTGCGGCGGCGACGGTGTCGGCCGGGTCCAGGGCGTCGGCCTGGGAGAGCACGGCGACGCGCAGCCCGTCGCGGCGGGTCACGACACCGCCATCGGGTTCCTGGATTCCGGCGACGATGCGCAGCAGAGTGGATTTGCCCGCGCCGTTGGGCCCCAGGATCCCGACGCGGGAGCCGTCGTCGAGCCCGACGTCCACGGACTCGAGCAGTCTGCGGCTGCCCGCCATCGCGGCCACCGACTGCGTTCCGAGCAAGTGCGCCATGCGCCTACCCCTCCTGGCGGTCGACGCGCGCCCCCGGCGCCGGCCCGGTGGCCGTCAGGACCCGGGCGACTGCCGGGGCGGCGGCGAGCCTCTGGGCGATCTCGTCGGCGTGGTCGGCGCTGGAGGCCAGGGCCGCGATGGTGGGCCCGGAGCCGGAGACGATGGCGGCGAGGGCCCCTGCCGCGCGGGCGGCGCTCAGCGTTCCTCCCAATTCGGGGCGCAGGGACAGCGCCGCGGCGGTGAGGTCGTTGACGAGGCGGGGGCCGGCGAGCCGCGCGGGCCCGGTCAGGTCGGCCAGTTCCTCGTCGGTGGGGGCGGCGGGGGCGGGGGCGCCCTGCGCGCCGGGGGCAGGGGCGCCCTGGGCGGCGCGGTCGAACTCGGCGAACACGTCGGCGGTGGAGAGCCCCTCGTGGGCGAGGGCGATCACCCAGTGGTGGCGGGTCCCCGGGCACTCCAGCGGCGCCATGTGGTCGCCGCGCCCCGTTCCCAGGGCGATGCCGCCGGTGAGGCAGGCGGGCACGTCGGCGCCCAGGGCGCGCCCGATCCGCTCCAGTCGGTCCGGCCCCAGGCCGAGCCCCCACAGCTCGTTGCAGGCGACCAGGGTGGCGGCGGCGTCGGCGGAGCCCCCGGCCATCCCGCCGGCGACGGGGACCCTCTTGTCCACGCGGATGGCCAGGCCAGCGGCGGTGGACGCCCACGGCCCGGCGGCCGCGAGGCGCTGCATGGCCCGCGCGGCGCGCACCGCCAAGTGGGACCGGGCCGGCACGGCCCGCATGAGTTCGGTGGTGGCGCGGTCGATGCCCCCTCCGGGCAGGTGGGCGACGGTCTCGACGGTGGTGCCCGGGGTCCTCGTGGTGCGCACGGTGACTGTTTCCCGCAGGTCGAGGGCCTCGAAGACGGTGGCGAGGGGGTGGTAGCCGTCCGCGGTGGGGGCCCCGACGCGCAGCGCGAGGTTGACCTTCCCGGGGGCGGAGGCGGTGACTTCACGCATTGGCGGGCCCTGCCGTCCTGGGGTCGGGGCGCTCGGCGACGGCGCCCGAGGCGCGCAGGCGGATGAGGGCGGCGCCCAGTCGGGTGAACTCGTCGATGGCGAGGGTCTCGCCGCGCCGCGCGGGGTCGATGCCCGCCTCGGCGAGCAGGGCCTCGGAGGCAGCCGCTCCGCCCGCCCAGTCCTTCAGGGCGGCGCGCAGGGTCTTGCGGCGCTGGCCGAAGGCCGCGTCGGTGGCTTCGAAGGTGGCGCGGCGCAGGGCGTCGTCGCCGCGCGCCTCGGCGGATCTGCGCAGGCGCACCAGGGCGGAGTCGACGCCGGGGACTGGCCAGAACACGGAGCGCCCGATCGTCCCGGCGCGCGTGGCCCGGCCGTACCACGCGGCTTTGACGGAGGGCACGCCGTAGGTGCGCGAGCCGGGGCCGGCGGCGAGGCGGTCCGCGACTTCCGCCTGCACCATGACGAGGACGTCGGTGAGCGTGGGGAAGGAGTTGAGCATCGCGAGCAGGACGGGGACGGCGACGTTGTAGGGCAGGTTCGCGACGAGTTTGGCGGGCGGGGGCCAGTCGGGGCCGAGGTCGTCCGGGCCGGTGATGGCGGTCGCGTCCGCCGTCACCACGTGGAGGCGGTCGGCGGCGCCCCCCATGCGGGCGCGCACGGTTTCGGGCAGGGCGGCGGCCAGGACGGGGTCGATCTCGACCGCGCGCACCCGCGCTCCCGCTTCGAGGAGGGCGAGGGTGAGGGAGCCGAGGCCGGGGCCGACCTCGATGACCTCGTCCCCTTCGCCCACTCCGGCGGCAGCGACGATGCGGCGCACGGTCCCGGCGTCGTGGACGAAGTTCTGGCCGAGGGCCTTGGTGGGGCGGATGCCCAGGGCGCCGCTGATGGCGCGCACTTCCACGGGCCCCAGCAGTCCGGTGTCCGAGGGCTGGGCGCCGTCAGGCAGGGCGGGGTCGGTGCGGCGGCGGGCTGGCCCGCCCCGGCGCGCGGGGGACGAGGCGCGGGCGCGCTGCGGCGACGGGGGTCGGTTGGCGGTCACGGGGAAGAGTCTAGTGGGCGTTCGCCGTATCAGTACCAGCCCACGGCGTTGGAGTGGGCCCACGCGGAGCATGGCGTGCCGTAGCGCCCGGCGATGTACCCCAGTCCCCAGTTGATCTGCGTGACCGGGTTCGTCTGCCAGTCGGCTCCGGCGGTGGCCATCTTCGAGCCCGGCAGGGCCTGGGGGATCCCGTAGGCGCCGGAGGAGGAGTTCTGCGCGTGCGGGTTCCACTGGGATTCGCGGTTCCACAGCTGGACGAGGCACTGGTACTCGGAGTCGGACCAGCCGCGCGCGGCCACGAGGGGGCGCGCCAGGGAGCGCGGGTCCTCCCCCGAGTAGACGAGGGGGACATTGGGCGCGGCAGCGGCCCCGCCGGTGCCCGACGAGCCGCCCGACTCCTGGGTGATCTTGGCGATCTCCTCGGGCGTGGAGAGCGAGCCGAGCTTGGCGCGGTAGCGCACCGAGGTGGTGCCGTTGGGCTCGGTGCGCTCCTCGAGGGTCGCCTTCGGGTCGATTCCCGCTGCGATGAGGGCCGCGGGAGTCGCCTCCTTCGTGCCCTCGCTGCGAACCTGGGGGACGGGCGGGGTCGTCGCGTGCTCGGTGAGTGGCACCGAGGTGAGGACCTCGTCGCCGTTCTGCTCCTGCCACACGGTCCACGTGGTGACGCCGTTGACGCCCTGCGTGGTGACCTCGGACTCCCCGACGAAGAGGTCGGCGGAGGTCGTCGTGGTCTCGGAGAAGGGGATCTCCGCGGTCTCGGTGGCTGGCCCGCGGGTCACGCGCTGGACCTCGACGGTGAGGGTGCCCGCCTCGTCGGTGGACACGGCGACCCGGTCGAGGGGGTGGACCGCGATTCCCGCGTCGTGCAGGGTCGCCCGGGCGTCCTGGCCGGGGCGCGCCTCGATCTGCTTGCTGGTGCCGTCGGCGTTGAGGACCACGGAGCGCTGCCGGGAGACGAGGGGGGTGAGCGAGTCGCGCGAGGAGGAGCGGTCCGCGGCCAGGGACACCTTGGTGCCCAGGGCCCCGGCGTCGGCGAGGATCGCGTCGGCGGAGGCCGCCGTGGTCCACACCGTGCGGACCTTGCCGTCCACCGCCACCGAATAAGGTTTGGAGGAGCGCACGATGATGGTGTCGCCGTCGGCCAGGGCCTCGCCCTGTCCTGGCTGGACCAGGTCCGAGTCGGCGACCCGGACCCCCGCGGCTTTGAGCGCGTCGGATACCGTGTTGTTGCCCCACACCCCGACGGGGCGGCTGACGCCGTCGACCTCCAGCATGACGTTGACGTGCGAGGAGGCGATGGAGACGCCCGCTGTGCCGAGCACGATGGCGCCCGCGGCCGTCGCGGAGGCCAGCACCATGACGGGCGACGGCGCGAAGGCGCGCAGGCGCCCCCCGATGGCGTGGACCGCCATGGAGACGGCGGACGGCAGGGACACTTTCAGATGCGTGCTCACGGTTCTCCTGGTTGCGCTGGCCTGGGACTACTCATCGTAGCGAAACGGGGCGCCTCAGACGAGGCCCAGTTTGTATGCGCATCCCCACTGGCCCCAGCCCGCGCGCTGCTGGAGCATGCGGGCGCGCATGGTCTGCTCCTCGGCGCTGGCCTCGGAGGGCAGGCCGGCCCCTCCGACGCTGCGCCAGGTCGGCAGTGAGAACTGGTACATCCCGTAGTAGCCGTTGCCCGTGTTGGTCGTGGGGTTGCCGCCGGACTCGCATTGGGCGATGGCCGCCCAGATGGAGGCGTCGTCCCCGCTGGGGGCGGATGCCCCGGAGTCGGAAGGGGCGGAGGATCCGGACGAGCCGGAGGACGGGGCGGGGGCGGCGGGGGCGGGCTGGGCCGCCTCCTTCGTCCCGTTCGCGACGATGCGGGTGGTGGGCTCGGTGCGGGTGGTGGAGAGCACGGCGCTGACGGTGACCACCCCGTCGACGCTCTCCTGGTAGGCGACAGTGGTCTCCGAGCCGGCGGCGCCCTCTTGCACGGTCTTCGTCGTGCCCTTGTCCAGGGTGTCGTCGTCGCGTTCCTCCGTGGCGTAGTCGATGCTGGTGGAGGAGGTGACGTTGCCGCGGGTGACGCGCTGGACGCGCAGGGTCACGCCGTCGGCGCCGCGGTGGAAGGCGACCCGGTCGAGGGGGCCGGCGCTCACGCCCGCCTTCTCGAGGATCGCCGAGGCGCCGTCCGCCGCGGTGGCGGTGACGTCCGTGGTCGTGCCGTCGGCGGCCACGTGGACCGTGTCCGCGCCGACGGGCATCTCGGCGCGGGACTGCGAGCGGTCGGCGGCGATCGCGACGCTGCCGGCGGAGGGGACCGCGTCGAGGACGCCGCTCACGGAGGAGGCCGTGGACCACGCGGTGGTGGGCGCGCCGTCGACGCTCACCCGGTACTCGGTGGCGGTGCGGACCACCACCGTGTCGCCGGAGGAGACGGAGGATTCGGGGGCGGGGGCGATGAGGTCGTGGTCGCCCGTGGTGATCCCACCGGCGCTGATGGCGTCCCCGACGGTCGAGAAGAAACCGGAGACCCGCTGGGCGGCTCCGTCCACCTCGATGGTCACGGTGCGGTGGGAGGCGTAGGCCAGGCCCGCGGCCCCGCCCCCGATCGCGAGCGCCGCGGCGGAGGCGGCGGTGATGACTGTGCGCCGGGTGTGCTTGAGTGTCCTCACATGGCTCCAGACGTTGTAGGTACCGGCTGGGCGGCCCGCTGGCGGTGGGCGCCGTTTCCCGGTTTGTCCCCCACACCGTAACCAATTTGTTACAGGACCGCGAAACCTATGCCCTGGACCACACCGACCTCGTTCGCCGGGATGAGCCCGGGCACCCGGCCCCCCGGCGGGACGGCTTACCACTCGCCATACACGCGCACTGAGTTCGCCATCAGCTGCTGGCACGCCGATTCTTCATCGACCTCCCACAGATCGGCGATGAAACGGACCGTGTGGGATATGACGTAGGACGCGTTCGGGCAGCCTCGGTAGGGCGCGGGCGTGAGGTAAGGCGCATCCGTCTCCACCAGGACCAGCTCCCTGGGCAGGGCGAGGAGGGCTTCGCGCAGGCCCCCGTTCGCCGGGTAGGTCACGGGCCCCGCGAAGGAGGCGTACCAGCCGTTCTCCTCCAGGGCCAGGGCCATCTCGCGGTCGCCCGAGTAGCAGTGGAAGACGATCGCGGGCACGCCCGCCCCCGCCTCGGCGAGGACCTCCAGCGTCTCCCTGTGGGCGTCGCGGTCGTGGATCTGCAGGGGCAGCCCCGCCTGGCGGGCGAGCTCCAGGTGCGCGCGGAACGACTCCGCCTGCGCGCCGCGGCCCTCCTGGGCGGTGCGGTAGAAGTCGAGGCCGCTCTCCCCCACCGCGACCACAGCGGGATCCCCCAGGCGCGACTCCACTTCCGACAGCGCCTCGTCCAAGGGCACGTGGTGGACGCGCACCCGTGGGACCAGGCCGTCGGGCGAGGGCTCGGCCACGCCCGCGTGCAGGGCCGCCTCGTTCGGGTGGAGCGCCAGGGCGACGCGGACCCCCTCATGGGCGCGGGCGACCTCCAGCATCGGGTCGAAGTCGGGGATCTCGCACGCCGAGGAGACCACGCGCTCCACGCCCACCCGCCGGGCGCGCTCCAGCTGGTCGTCCAGGCTGAGGCGTTCCCCCTGCGGGGAGGGGATCTGGCCGGGGTGGACCGGCAGGTGCGTGTGGTTGTCCATGACGGGCCCCGCCAGGGGGGCGGAGGGGTCCGGCCAGCGGCGGGGCGGGCGCTTGCTCATGCGGTTGTCCTTCTTTCCTCGGTGCGGTGGGTGCGGGGCCCGGCGCGGCGGCCCCGACGGGGCGCCAGTGCACGCCGGGCGGGCTCAGCGGCAGCGCCGGTCCGCGCCCGGCCGCGGCCGCGCGGGACAGCCGGGCGCCAGTGCGCGGCGATGGGCTCAGCGGCTGCGCACGATTCCTGCCCGGACGGCGTCGGCGGCCTCATCGCCCAGCATCTGGCGCACCAGCTCGAGGCCGAGGTCGAAGGCCGTCCCCGCGCCGCGGCTGGTCGTGATGGCGCCGTCCACGACGACGGGTTCCTCCTCGGCGGTGGCGCCGCCCTGCGCGATGGCCTCCATGAACGCGGGGTTCGCGGTGGCGCGGCGGCGGTCCAGGACCCCCAGTTCAGCCAGGATGGACGGCGCGGCGCAGATCGCGGCGACCGGCTCCCCCGCGTCGGCGCGGCGCAGGACCTCCACGGGGACGGCGGGGCACGCCTTGAGGTGCAGGGTTCCGGGCATGCCGCCGGGCAGGTAGAGCAGGTCGTAGTCCGCCAGTTCCACATCGGCGATCAGCGCGTCCGCGATGATGCGGACCCGGTGGGAGCTGACGACCTCGAGGGACTGCGAGACCGAGACGAGGTCGGCGCGGATCCCGGCGCGGAAAAGGGCGTCCACGACGGCCAGGGCCTCCACCTCCTCGCATCCGGCGGCGAGCAGGACGGCGGCCTTCTTGTCGGTGGCGAGCTGTGGGGGTGTCGGCATGGCGGCTCCTTCGCAGGGCGGGACGGGTGGTTGCGCGACCAGGCTACGCCACTTCGCACCCCACCCATGATTGTCCGGTAAATGACGGTCGGGGCGCGATCCGGGCACGGGCCCCGCCGGGTCCGGGTCCCACTGGCTCCTGGCAGCGCCCGCCCCGGTCCCGCCCGCCTACTCCGAGCGCAGGGCCTCCACCGGATCCTGGCGGGCGGCCCTCGAGGCCGGGACGAGGCCGGCGAAAACGGTGAGTCCCACCGACACGGCGATGAGCGCCAGAGCCGCCAGGAGCGACAGCTGCGCGATGTCGTGCACGTCGAACGCCGAGGAGACGACGGCGTTGACGAGGGCGCACAGGCCGTAGGTGACCCCCACCCCCATGACGCCCGCCAGGAACCCCTCGATCACGGTCTCGGCGTTGAACACGCGGGACACGTCGCCCTTGGAGGCGCCTATCGACCGCAGGATGCCGATCTCCTTCCGCCTCTCCAGCACGGAGATGTAGGTGATGATCGCGATCATGATGGAGGAGACCACCAGGGAGATGGACACGAAGGCGATGAGCAGCCAGGAGATGACGTCGATGATGCTGGTGACCGAGCTCATGAGGGTGCCCATGAGGTCGGTGTAGGTGATCGCCTTGTCCGGGGATCCCGCGCTGACCTGGTCGGCACTGTAGGCGTCGAGGATCCTCTTCACCTCGTCCTTGTCCGCGAAGCTCTTCGGGTAGATGCTGATCGTGGTCGGCGTGTCGATGGCCGCCCACCCCAGGCCCCTCAGGTTCGTGTCGTAGTCCGGCACGCTCGTGCTCATCATGGTGGCCATGAGGGCCGCCAGGGACTTCTCGTCGAAGTTCATGGAGAACGCGTCGGCGAAGGCGCCGGGGTCGATGGACACGGCCGAGCTCATGGCCTCGGCGAAACCGTCCATCGCGGAGGAGATCCGCGCGCCGATCTGCTCGGCGAACCCCTCCATCATCTGGCCCATCGCCTGCCCCATCGCATCGCTCATCATCTGGCTGAGGGACGCGCCCAGTCCTTGGCCGAGGAGCCCGGAGAGCTGACTGGCGATCTGGGCGGAGACCGCGTCGGCGATCTGCTGGGACACGGCCTGCGCGATCTGGGCGATCGCCGGGTCGTCCCCCAGCGCCTTGGTGAGGTTGGCGACGAGTTTGCCCGAGTCGATGACCTGGTCGGAGGTGACGGCGTCGGTCAGCTGCCGGAGGACGTCTGCGGATTTCATGTAGTCGCTGACCAGTCCCACCAGGTCGATGTCGGGGATGCCGTCCCCGTCCAGGTCGGGGGCCTTCGCCGCCTGCTCGCGCGCGTAGGCGATGAAGTCCTGGGCGATCTGCGAGGCGCGGGACGCCAGGTACTCGCCCGCGCCCTCCTTCACGGCGCCGTCCTTGAGGGCAGCGGAGATGATCCCCGCGAAATCGATGTCCGCCAACTGGGGGAACTGCTTCGTGAGCTCCCCCAGGTCCATGCCGGGCAGCAGGCCGGACTGGGCCCCCGACTGCGCGCCCTGGGGCACCAGCGCGGACGGGTCGAGCCCGCTCAGGTCCATCCCGGACATGTCGAGCTTCGAGAAGTCCAGGCCCGAGAAGTCCAGTCCGGAGAAGTCCAGGGCGGACATGTCCATCTGCAGCTTCGACGGGTCGATCTGGAACGCCGCCCCCAGTTTGCCCTCGTCCACGCTGAACAGTGAGGACATGTCGAAGCCCGACGCCTTGTCCTTCTGGCCGTCGGCGAGCTCCTTGAAGGTCTTGCCGGTGAACACGTCGATGGTGGGCGAGGCGATCTGGTCCTTGACGATCTGGCTGGCCCCCGCCTCGTCGATGACACGGTAGGTGAGGTCGGCGGTGTAGCCGATCCCCTGGCGCAAGGGGGTGCGGCTGGAGGACTTGGGCTTGACGATGCCCGTGATGGTGAGGCGCTGGCCCTTGGAGACCAGGTCCTTCATGTAGTCGGTGTCGGCGGAGTGGTCGGTCCACACCCGGTACGTGGAGTCGTAGGTGTACTGGTCCGGGGCGCTGACGCGGGAGAACGCCGTGCCCAGGATCTGCGAGTAGTCGTAGACCGCGGACGGGGCATCCCCTGCGCCCGACTGCCCGTCTGACTGGGGCGAGCCCGCCCCCCGGCCCATCTGCCCGGAGTAGTACGAGCGCATGAGGGACTGGAGGTCCTTGTGGTCCTTGAGCCCCAGGGTGTACTCGAAGACGTCGGAGATCTGCCCCTGCGCGTCCAGGACCAGGACCAGGTCGTCGGCGCCGGTGGGCCACGTCCCGGCGAGCACGTCGTAGGCGTCCGTGTACAGGGACTGGTCGGTGGGCATCTGGTAGAAGGCGTCTGTGGACAAGGAGGTGGAGGACATGGGGTTCGCGCTGCCGCCCCTGGCGGAGGCGATCGGGGAGAACGCGGGCTCCGGGCTCACCTGGTTGAGCCCCTTGCTGGTGTCCTGCTGGAAGATGAGGGGGGTGATCCCGTAGCCGTACTCGACGGACGAGGCGTGGGCCTTGATGCCGCCGCCGTTGTTGTCCAGGTAGACCTTGAGGGACTTGAGGTCGTTGGTCTTCGCGTTCTGGATCATGCCGGTCAGGGACTGCCGCGACGAGACCCTCACTCCCCCGGGGTCGCCCTCCGTGGACGAGCCCCCCAGGACGGCACTGCTCATCATCGACTCCATGGAGAACCCCTGTTTCTGGATGGTCAGGGGGTAGGAGCTGAGCGCGTCCTCCTCAGTGCGCTGGATGTAGGCGTTGGCCCCGTTGGCCAGCGCCAGGATGGCCGCGATGCCGATGATGCCGATCGACCCCGCGAAGGAGGTCATCAGGGTGCGGCCCTTCTTCGTCATGAGGTTGTTGAAGGACAGCGCCAGGGCGGTGAGGAACCCCATCGAGGTGCGCCTGGCCGGTTTCGCCTCGCGGACCTCCTCCGTTCCGGGGATGAACGGCTCGGAGTCGGCGACGATCCGCCCGTCGGCCAGCTCCACGATGCGGGTGGCGTACTGGTGGGCGAGTTCCGGGTTGTGGGTGACCATGATGACCAGGCGGTCCTTGGCGACCTCGCGCAGCAGGTCCATGACTTGCACGCTCGTCTTCGAGTCCAGGGCTCCGGTCGGCTCGTCGGCCAGGAGGATCTCCGGGTCGTTGATGAGGGCGCGGGCGATGGCGACGCGCTGCATCTGCCCGCCGGACATCTGGGAGGGCAGTTTGCGGACGTGCTCGGACAGCCCCACGCGGTCGAGGGCGTCGAGGGCGCGCTTGCGCCGCTCGCCCCGGGACACGCCGGACAGGGTGAGGGCGAGCTCGACGTTGGCCAGCACGCTCTGATGGGGGATGAGGTTGTAGGACTGGAAGACGAAGCCGATGCGGTTGTTGCGGTAGGCGTCCCAGTCGCGGGCCCTGTAGTGCTTCGTGGAGACGCCGTCGATGACGAGGTCGCCCTCCTGGAATCGGTCGAGCCCGCCGATGACGTTGAGCATGGTGGTCTTGCCCGACCCCGACTGCCCCAGGACCGCGACGAACTCGTTGTCCCGGAAGGCCACCGACACGCGGTCGAGGGCGACTTGGACCAGGTTCGCGGTCCTGTAGGCCTTGGTGATCTCGCGGAGCTCCAGCACGGACAGCCCTCCTCCTCCAGCACGGGTTCCCCTCCACCCTAGCGCCGCCCGGGCTCGGAGAGCGCCCCGGCCCCCCTGGTTCTCCCCTGATTTCCGCCATCCCGTAGACTACGGCACATGACGAGCGCTCCACTGGCACCTGTCCGCGTCCCCCTGCGCGGGCCCATCGCCTCGCAGGTGCACGCTCTCTACCGCCGGGCGTTCCCGCCCGAGGAGCGGGTCCCCCTGCCCCTGCTCCACGCGAGCGCGATGCGGCGGCGCGCCATTTCCTTCACGGCGTGGGTGGACCCGGAGCCGACCCGTCGGCGCACGACGCGGAAGTGGTCGCCTTCACCTACTCCTTCGTGTCGAAGGACCTCGTCTACCTGGCTTTCCTGGCGGTGGACGACCGGCTGCGCTCGGCGGGCTACGGGAGGAGGATCCTGGAGTGGTTCGCCGACGAGCACCCGGATCTGCCGTTGTTCCTGGAGATCGAGCCCATCGACGAGTCCGCCGGCAACTACGCCCAGCGCCTGCGCCGCCTCGCGTTCTACCAGCGCAACGGCTTCACTGTGTCGAATATGCTCACGCACGAGGCCGGCCAGACCTTCCGGGTCCTCCACAGGGGCCCGGGCGCCGGCGCCATCAGCGCGGAGCGCCTGGAGGGAGAGCTCAACGCCTTCGGGGCGGGGCTCGTGCGCACCCGCGTGACGACCGACTGAGGGCGCCTTGGGGCGACGCGCCCTAGGCCGTATTGTCTGGTTCCGGTCCTTTGTGTGCGCGGTTGGGGAGGGGCCGCGTGTGCGATTCTCTGTCGGCGCTTTGCGCGGCTTCCTGCGCTGCACTGCGAGGCGCGCCCGCCGCTGCACCACTTAGCGCGCTCCTGCGCCACTTAGCGCGCCGCTGCACCACTTAGCGCGCCGCTGCACCACCGCCCGGCCGCCTCGACGACCGAGGCGTAGCGCGCTCCTGCACCACTTAGCGCGCCGTTGCACCACTTAGACCCAAGTAGGCCCGAGGATTCCCGGCGTGTCGGGGGCCCAAGTGGTGCGGGCAGCGCCTAAATGGCGCAGACGCAGGATCAGGGCAGGTCATGTGAGACGACCGCTCCGCCACTTAGCGCGCCGCTGCACCACTTAGACCCAAGTAGGCCCGAGGATTCCCGGCGTGTCGAAGGCCCAAGTGGTGCGGGCAGCGCCTGGGGTGTGTCTTTTTAGTGGGCCGGGTGAGGATTGTGTGGATGAGGGGGCCCGTTGTGTGGACGATGGCGAGTTCGTCCATGGCGGGTGTCCAGTGCGCCCTCCTCCATTGCTTGTGGGACGCGAAGGCCCGCTCGACGACGGTGCGCTTGGCGTGGGAGGCGGGGGCGAAGGAGCACTCGCGCCCGCGCCCGTCCTGGAGCGCCCCGCGCCCACCGTCCCGGGCGGCTCAACGCTCCGGTTCCCGCAACTCCGGCGAGCCCCCGCCCATCACCGACCACCCACAACCCAGACACACGACCCATCCCCCACCCCGCACCACCCTTAGAAACGCGCCCTAGTGGTCCAGGCCGTGAGAGCCCGAGACCAGGAGGATCTCCTCGTTGTCGAGGCGGGCGAGGGCCCCGTCGAGGGCGACGGAGGAGAAGAGCCCCTCGCCGCGCGCGTCCAGCAGCGCCTCGCGCTGGGCATGGATCGCCTCGAGGGCGAGCTCGCGGATCTGGGAGCGGGTGAAGGTGCGGGCGACCTCGTCGGCGCCGTCGGCCCCTTCCGCGGGGCCAGCGCCTCCGGCCCCGGCGCCAGCGGGGGCGTCCGCCAGGCCCGCCCGGAGGTCGTCTATGACGCGCTCGGCGGTGCGCGGGGGCGCGGAGCCACCGCCCTGGGCGTGCTCGATGCGCACGAGCGTGCGCGACAGGCCCGCCTGCACCACCGCCTTGCCGTCCATCTCCTGGATGGCCTGCGCCAGCGCGGTGTCCACGAGCGCTGACCCCATGACCTTCGCGAGGAGCCTGCGCTCCTCGTCATCGACCTCGCCCGACGCCATCTGGGGCCTCACCAAGCGGATGACGGCGGGCAGTGTCAGCCCCTGGATGATGAGCGACCCCGCTGCGACCAGGAGCGCGACCAGCAGCAGGAACCCGCGCATCGGCACATCCTGGGCGATCGTCTGCGACGCCGCCAGGGTGATGGCCCCGCGCATCCCTGCCCACACTACGACGGCGCCCTCGCGCGGCCCCAGGGGCTCGTTCGCGAAGTACTCCAGGTCGGAGCCGCGGCGCGTCTGGCGCCGTTGGACGCGGTCGAGGCGGCGGTGCCACCTGTTCAGGGCGGCGCGCCACTCCTCCTCGGAGAGGTTGCGGGCCTGGAGCACCTCCTCGTCCACCGTGCACGCGTCGGCGAGGCGCTCCTCGAAGACCCCGATCCGGGCCTCGTCGCGCTCGTGGCGGCGTTTGGAGTGCTTGCGCCTGTGGTCCAGCCACACCAGCAGGGCGCTGACGAACCCCGCCCGGACCGCGACGGTGGCGCCCCCCGCGACCACCGCCACCAGGGCGGCGCGCCCGAGCCCCTCGTAGCCGGTGCCGGTCGCCTCGTCGGTGACGATCCCGTAGGCCTGCAGGCCCATCATGAGGAAGACCCCGCTCTCGAGCACCACGGTGACGGTCGACCAGTTCTGCGTGGCGAAGCGCCGGTTGTTCGCCGAGATCAGGCCGACGCGGCGGATGGACACGACCAGGCCCGCCACGACGGCGGCCACCAGGCCGGACCCTCCCAGGTGCTCGGCGGGGATGGAAGCCAGGAAGGGCATGGCGAAGGAGAAGACCGTGTCGGAGGTGGGATCCTTCAGGCGGGCGCGCACCCGCACGCCGAGTTCGCCGACGGCCCAGCCCACCCCGATCGCGACCACGAGCGCGATCAGGAAGGCGGAGGCCAGGGCGCCGGGGTTGAGCGCGTTCTCACTGGCGGCCACGCCCGCGCTGGTCGCCGCCGCGAGGAGGACGAGGGCGGTGGCGTCGTTGAACAGCCCCTCGCCCTCCAGCACGGTGATGATCCGGTGGGCGACCCCGCTGCGCTTGGCGATGGAGACGGCGACCGCGTCGGTCGGCGAGATGACGGCGCCCAGGGCGATGGCCCAGGGCAACGAGATCTGCGGGACCATCCAGTTGACCAGGAAGCCGATGGCGGCGGCGCTGATGACGACCAGGGGGATGGCCAGCATGGCGACGGCGGACAGCTCGCGCCGGAAGTCCATGGTCGGCATCCGCACCGCGGCGGAGAACAGCAGCGGGGGCAGCACCATCTCCAGAACGATGTGGGGGTCGATCCTGACGGGGGCGACCACGGGCAGGAAACCGATCGTCAGGCCCACGCCGAGCAGGATCAGCGGCGACGCCACTCCGACGCGGGGCGCGGCGAACTGGCAGGCGACGATGATGAGCATTCCGATGAGGACGATGGGCAGCGGTTCCACCCCTCCAGTGTAGTGGGCGGCCCCTCGCCAGCGGTCCGCGCCCCCCGGCTGCGTACCCCTCCCCCGGGGCGCGGGAATCAGGTGTCGGGGCGGGCGCCGTAGCGGGTGGTCCCGGCACCCCTCCCCCAGGGCGCGGGCGCGCGGGAATCAGGTCCTCCAAACCTCTGTGCCCCGGCCCACAGAGGACGTATCCTTAGAGTCCATAGAAAGGAGCGGCGCCGACTGCTGAAGCGGAACCCCCCGGTTCCCCCGGCGTCCCGGCCCGGTCGTGAGGCCCCGGACCAGGACGTCGGCACACGCCCCGGCAGTGGCCGCGACCGCCCGGGATTATGCGCACGAAGACGTTCCCCACCAGCGACGATCTGGCTATCGCCATCCACCGCGGCCCGTTGGGCCCGATGACGCTCGCAGCTCACGGGGGCACTCTGGTGGGGGCGTGGTTCTACCGGCAGCGCTTCTTCGGCGCGCCCTACGGTGTGGACGAGGCGGTGGTCGGCTTCGCGCGCGACGCCGAGGACCCTGCGCTGCGCGCGGCGGACGCGTGGCTGGACGCCTACTACGCCGGCTCCAACCCCCCGCTGGACTTCCCGCTGCGCGCGTACGGGAACGACTTCCAGCTCCGCGTGTGGGACGCCCTGCTGCGGGTCCCCTACGGGACGACGACCAGTTACGGCAAGCTCGCCGAGGCACTCACCCAGGAGTCGCAGCGCCCGCAGGGCGCCGCCGCGCAGTCGGGCAACGCGGGCAAGCGCGCACGCCGCGCGGCGGCCCCCTCCAGGCCCGTCTCGCCGCGGGTGGTGGGCTGGGCGGTGGGGCGCAATCCCATTTCCCTGTTCGTGCCGTGCCACCGGGTCCTGAGCGCGTCGGGGGGCGTGTCCGGTTACGCCGGGGGCGTGGACCGCAAGGAGTGGCTGCTCGCACTGGAGTCGGGCAGGGTGGTCGCCGGCCTCTTCGGCGACGTCGACGGGGCGTGAGCCGCGCGGGACTCCCCCGGGCCGGGGTCAGGCGCTTCGGGGCCCCACCAGCTCGGCGACCTTGTCCTCGTCCACCGGCAGGTTCGCGTGGGCGAAGGCGCGCACGTCGTCCTCGTTGGCCACGATCTGCCCGGCGAGCTCGTCGGCGTCGGAGCGCAGCTGGGAGGCGTCGGCCACCGAGGCCTCGGCCAGCGCGCGCACGTCGCGCCGGTGCTCGGTGGTGTAGGGGGCGCGGGGCGTGTGCTTGCGCAGCAGGAGCCGGACCATTTTGCGGCGCAGGTTCTCCTCGCGGCCGATGTTATGGCGCTCGCGCCACCAGCCCATGGCGACGACCACCATGAGGGCCATGCCCAGGTAGCCCAGGATCGGGTACATAATGCCGACCAACGATTTGAAGCCCGCCATCGAGGCGGCAAGGCCCGCGACGACGACCCCGATGAGGATGAGGCGCATCCTGGCCTCGCTGCCGCCCGAGAAGCGCCGCGCGACCGAGTAGAACAGCGAGAACACGGTGTTGTAGATGAGGGCGAAGATGGCGAGGGTGTAGACGAACGCGAAGGCGGGGTGGATGGAACGGGCGATCTCCTGCATCGGCACGTCGACGTCCTTGACGGTTCCGACGTTGAGGAACAGGGTGATGCCGGTGAGGACGACCACCCCGGCCAGGACGGCGCCCCCGATGCGCCCGGCGCTGCGCGCCACGTCGATGCGGAGCACGGAGCCGCCGAGCACGAAGGCCATCGCGACTCCGCCCAGGACGCACAGCGCGCAGTAGTTGAGGGCGGACAGCCACACGTCCGGCAGCGCCGGGGCGACGGAGCGGGCGGCCGCGTCGAGCTGCTCGACCGGCGGGTGGGACTGGGTGAGGGTGTGGGCGGTGAGGACCAGGATCAGGACGACGATCACCGGGGTGAACACGCCGATGACCCGGGTGATGCGGTCGATGTCGAGGAACGCGGTGACCACCACCAGGAGGCCGCAGACGACGGCGCCCCACATGGTCGGCAGGCGGAAGGCCTGCTGCAGGTTCGCCCCCGCCCCGGCCAGCATGACGAAACCCATGATGAAGCTGGAGGCCACCAGGACGATGTCGATGAGGCGGTTGACGACGGGGTGGGCGATCCGCCCGAACACCTCGTCGTGGTGGTCGGAGCGGAAGTAGGACCCCAGCTGCAGGGCGAGCGATCCGAAGACCACGTTGAGGCCGCCCATCACGGCGATGCCGAGCACCCCCATCACCCCGAAGCTGAGGAAGTACTGGAGCAGGTCCTGTCCCGAGGCGAGTCCGGCGCCCGCGACGACCCCGACGTATGCCATCGCGACGGAGAGGTTCTTCTTCGGCATGATCGCCTTTCAGTTCGTTTCCCGCCGTTCTCGGCGGTTGGGACGCGAACCACCGTACGCGACGGGCCGGGCGGCGGCGCCCGAAGGGGAGGCAGCTCACGCCACGTGCTTTGCAAGGTTTTTATGAAAATGAAATACGGATTTGATCGAGAACCGCACCGCATGGTCGGCCCTGGACGCCCCGTCCCCATTGACCAGTGAGAAGCGCCACGCTACCCTCGTTCAAATGACGCAGGACACATCCTCCGCCCCCGCGCCGGTGAGCGCCTCCGGGCGCCCGCTGGCGCCGAACTGGTGGTGGGTGGTCGCCACGATCTGGAGCGGCCAGGCGTTCTCCGTCATCACCAGCGGGGCGTCAGGGTGGGCGATCATCTGGCACGTCACCACCACCGAGGGCTCGGCCCTCAAACTCGCCCTCGTCATGGCCCTCTCCCAGTTGCCCCTGGGGCTGCTGGCCCCCTTGGGGGGCCTGGCGGCGGACCGGTACAACCGCCGTGCCGTCATGATCGTCTCCGACCTGGGCGCGGGGTCGATGTCGCTGGCGCTGGCCGTCCTGGCGTGGTCCGGGCACGGCGACTTCGCCCTCATATGCGTTTTCGCGGCGCTGCGCAGCTGCTTCCAGGCGTTCCACTTCCCGGCGATGAGCGCGGCGATGCCAATGCTGGTCCCCGAGAAGCACCTCATGCGCATCAACACACTCGACCAGGCCATGAGCGCCATCTCCAACATCGGCGCCCCGGCGATCGGCATCGCCCTCTACTCCGCCTTCGGACTCCCCTTCACACTGGGACTGGAGTTCACGGGCGCCCTCCTGGCGGTGGCCGGCCTGGCGCTGGCCAGGATCCCCTCGGTCGAGGCGGAGATGCCCCCGACCGTCATGGGGCAGATCCGCCAGGGGTGGCGGGCGCTCAGCACCAACCGGGGCCTGGTGGTCCTCATCGCCGCCCTCACCGTCGGGATGATGGTTTTCGCCGCCATCCAGGCGGTGTACCCGCTCATGGCGAAACAGCACTTCGGCGCCGACGGGGGCATGGTGTCCCTCGCCGAAGCGATCACGGGCTCGTGCATGCTGGGCGGCGCGCTCATCATGATGGCCTGGGGAGGCGGGAAACGGCTCGCGCTGCTGATGGGCTGCGCGACCCTGATCGTCGCGCCCCCCATCGCCGCGATCGGGTTCCTGCCCCCGGGCGGGTTCTGGGCGCTCGTGGCGCTCATGGGCTTCGCCTGTGTGTTCCTGGCGTGGTTCCACGCGCCCCTGATGACGCTCATCCAAAGGCACGTCGGAGAGGACAAGGTCGGGCGCGCGCTGGGCTTCTTCCAGATGATGATCGGACTGGCTGTGCCCGTCGGCGTCGCCCTGGGGGGCGCCATCGCGGAGCGGACGGGTGTGCCCGCGCTCTTCACGGCCGCGGGCCTGTTCTTCGGCGCGCTCGGGGCGTTCATGTGCGCCGCCCCCTCCGTCCGCGCGCTCGACGCCCCCGCGCCCGCCGCCGACTGCCCGCAGTAGCCCCTCCCGCAACAGGCCCTGACGGGTACTGCCCCGTCGGCGCCCGCCAGCAGGCCCTAGCCCGGTTGTCCACTGGAGATGGCGATCGCGCGCCGCCCCTGGCGCCCGGGCCGCCCGCCGCTGTTCCATGGGAAGTGGGAGGACCGCCCTCCCCCGGGGCCCGGGGCCCCGCAGACGGATGGAGGAGGACCCGATGGGATGTGTGGTTTCGGCGCGCGGCGTGTGGAAGGAGGTCGCCCGAGGGGGCGGACCGCTCACAGTCCTGCGCGGCTGCTCCCTCGACGCCGGTCCCGGGGTGACCGCCCTGGTCGGCCGCTCGGGGGCGGGGAAGACCTCCTTGCTCCACATCATGTCGGGATTGGACGCCCCGACCCGCGGCGCGGTCGTGGTGGACGGCCAGGACTTGGGGGCCATCAACGAGGCGCGGCGCACCCGGTTCATGCGCGAGCGCGTCGGCTTCGTGTTCCAGGACGCGAACCTCGTCCCCTACCTCACCCTCGAGGAGAACGCCGTCCTCCCGCTCGAGCTCGCTGGGCGCAGGGCGGACCCCGCGCAGGTGGACCGCCTCTTCTCCCGTTTCTCCTTGGCGGGGAAGCGGCGCACCAGGGCGGAGGCCGCCTCGGGTGGCGAGGCGCAGCGCTGCGCGGTCATCCGCGCGCTCCTCAGCGCCCCGGGGGTCCTCTTCGCGGACGAGCCCACCGGGGCGCTGGACTCGGGCAACTCGCGGGTCGTGCTCGGGGCGCTACGCGCGATGGGCGAGGAGGGGACGACGGTCGTCATCGTCACCCACGACCCGGCGATCGCCTCGTCGGCCGACCGCGTGGCGTTCATGCGCGACGGCCGGATCACCCGCGTCGCGACCGCCCTGTCCGCCGGGGAGGTCCTCGAGGGGATGGACCAGCAGTGCGGGGAGGCGCCAGGTGCCTAGGCGCGCGCTGAGGATCCTGGCCAACGACTGGGGCGCCTGGATCCCCCTGGTCGCCGTCATGTCGCTCACGACGGCCCTGGTGGGCGTGTGCGCCAACCAGTTCGCGTGGACGCACTCGCCGGAGTTCCTGGCGGCGGCGCGGGCCGCCGGCCTGCGCGCGGAGGAGTTCCACGTCGTCTCGGTGTCGGTCTACTGCTGCGTCGCACTGGTCGCCGCCTTCTCGCTGACGGTGGTCGGATCGGCCACCGTGGTGCGCTGCGCGCCGGACTTCAGCCGCTGGCGGCTGCTGGGCGCCACGCCCGCGCAGGTGGGGGCCACCGCGCTCGCCATGACGGCGGTGGCGTGCGGCGCCGGGGCCCTGACGGGCTCCCTGGCCTCGGTGCCCGCCTCCTTCGCCCTGGTCCCCTGGTTCAACGGGCTCGCCGCGCAGGGCTTCCCCGGCGGAACCGGGGGATTCGACCCGCCTTTCGCGGCATCGCCCGGGGCGTGGGCGGCGTCGCTGGCCCTGTCGTGGCTCACGTGCATGCTGGGCTCGCTGGGCCCCTCGCTGCGCGCGGCCCGCATGAGGCCCGTCGAGGCCCTCCGCTCCTCGAGCGCCGGGGCCGGGGGCGCGTCCGGCCATCCGGTGGCCGCGGCCGCAGTCGCGGCCCTCGCGCTCCTCCTGCCGGTCGCCGGGGCCTGGGACCCTGCGGTGGGCGGAACGAGCGCGGGCGGGGCGCTGAGCTCGCTCATGGTGTGGCCGGGCGCCCTCCTGCTGGTCGCGGCCGCCCTGTGGGGCGCACGGGGCGTGGAGGCGGCCATCGCCTGCGCGGCGGCGGTCCCCGCCCTGGCCGGTTCGACGATGGGAGTGCTCGCGGGCAAGGCCCTGCGCGCGCGGGCCGGGCGCAGTGCCATCACTACGATCCCCCTCGTGATCGCCGCAGGGGGCGGATCGCTGCTGCTGTGCATGGTCCGCACTTTCGAGCGCGTCATGCGGGCCCTGGGCGTCCAGACGGCCTTCAACTACACGGACACCACCGTGCTGGTGGGCCTCGTGGCCCTTTTCTCCCTGGCGACGGCCGCAGCGGTGACCGCGCTCGGCTCGGACGACCAGGGGCCCGGGATCACGGCCCTGCGCGCCCTCGGCGTGCCGCGGGCGAAGGCCACCCGCATGCTGGTCTGGCAGGCGGCCCTCCTGGCGGCGGCCACCGGGCTGCTCTCCCTGGTCCTGGCCCTGGCCACTGCGGGCATCGGGCTGTTCCTCTCCCTGCGCCTCTTCTCAGTCCCTGCCTTCTGCCCGCCGGTGGATCTGTGCGCCGTATTCGCCGTGGCGTCCTTCCTGGCGGTAGTGTCGATCCTGCGGTGGCGGCTGGCCGGGTGGCTCGGCCGGTGGCCCGCGCTGCGCGGGGACACCAGGGGCGCCAGATCGGCGGAGCACAGGAGGAGTTGATGGGCGGTGGCGGCCGCAGTGGGCGGGGCCGCTGGGACTGGGTCCCGGTGGCGGTCTGCGCGTGCTACGGGGCGGCCGTCCTCGCCTCGGTGCTCGTCCCGGGGTTCCCCGCCGGCCCCGCGGTGCCGATGGGACCGGGCGCCGCGGCCACGGCCCTGGCCGCAGCGGCATCGGCGGGGGGCCTGGCCTGCGTGGCGGCGCGCCGGGCGCGCCCGGC
>ERZ772764.146-NODE-146-length-49993-cov-27.832893_pt1 | contig 49993 bp, 59 predicted proteins | sample MGYA00512163_ERZ772764 | MGnify/ENA primary metagenome ERZ772764 (study PRJEB29015, sample SAMEA2737903) | human oral metagenome | biome: human oral; feature: human-associated habitat; material: dental | place: China | collected 2094 ... | reverse complement strand
TGAACTAAAAGAAAATTTAGCAAAGTTGTTCGGCCAAGCTCATCTATTTTGTATCAAGGAAGATTATCAGAAACTGTCAGAAGTCTTGTTTGATATTGCAGCGTTGGATAATAAATTTAGAGATTTGTGTATTCACCATAAAGTAGAGTAGAAGAAGTGAGAAAAACGAAGATGCTGTTTGCTAATGCAGCAGAATCGAAAGAAGGGGCACCAGACTATCAAATAAATCTCTGGATACCAGTGGTGAAATAGATTAGAAATCAGCCGTTCATTTTTGAGCGGCTGATTTTTGCTTCTAGGTATGTATATATGTAGTTGTAATTATCTTATCTATCTCAGCTGAATTAGTTGCTGCTTGTGTTATAATGGAATCGGAGGAAGTTAGATGATACAGATTGAAAAGTTTGATCCGGATTACGTGAGAGATTGGTGCGAATCTATATATGTGCAAATGAATTTCCCTCAGAAATATAGAGGTGAAGGAACTTTTAAAAGGGACATTTCAAAATGGATTAGGAAGTATTTAGTCATTGAAGGGATTAATTGGAGTGCAAGCGATGATGTGCTTTTAGAATTGATGCGACTTGAATATGAAGATTTATATAAAATATTTAAATGGTTTTTGAATGCTAAAAAAATAGATAGAAAAGATTGGATTTTTCATCCCGAATATAATGGACTTTATTATTTCCAAAATTTTAAATCGTGTTTAAAATCTTCTTATAATCTTATTACAAAAGAAATTAGGTTTTCTAGAGTAAAGGCTTCTAAATTTATTGTTTGTCCTTACTGTAATAGGAATTTTATCAATTCTACAATGAAAGTTTACAAGTGCGAAACATGTCGAGATAATAATGTAGATAGTTTTGAGTACTATATTGATGAAATATATTTAGAAAGAAAATGCCCAAAGGGCCATGAAATAAATGAGCAACATATTGAAGTGCTGAATTCGTGTCAATTAGATCATTTTTGGTCGAAAATAGACTATCCACTATTAGCAGTTTGCTTTTATAATTTGGTACCTAGTTGCGCCTCTTGTAATTACAATAAATTGACTAGTGAGTTTAGTATTTCCCCTTATGATTCAAGTATTGAGGTGGATGAACTTTTTAGGTTTAATTATGATTTGATATCTATTCATCAACCTAGAATTTTTATTGAGAGGCAAAAATCAGAAAAGTTTAATTTACTTAAGAAAGACCTCGATAATATTGGTATAATAGAGTTATACCAAGTTCATTCTGATGTAATTGAAGAATTGTTGTGGAAAAAAGAATATTATTCGAAAACTTATACAGAAAGAATTAAATCATTATTTCAAGGGAATGGAATGAAGGAACTTACAGAAAGTGAAATTAAACGATTTCTTACTGGCGTATATACTGACTCTAAAGAGTATGGGAAGCGTCCTCTATCTAAATTCGTAACAGATATTAGTAGAAATATTGGGTTAATAGGAGAATGATATGGAGTTGATAGGATTAATAATTAAAAAATACAACAATATTTCATGGAATGAACCAATTATTTTCAATTCTAACTATACAATAGAGTGGAAAAATCAACATTTAAAAGTTAACAAGGTTGAGGATTCAGTTTCAAATTTTTATGGAGACAGTATAAGTAATATAACCGCAATAGTTGGAAATAATGGTGTTGGTAAGACAACTATTTTGGATTTGATTGGGTGTACTAAAGAGGAGAGAAAATATCATTCTTTTGATTCTTCTTATTGTTTAATTTTTTTTGATAGCAATGTTTTATTGGAGATGTTTAATTTTGATATAGAAAGTATTGAAATCAATAGCCATATAGAGCAAATAAACAAACTTGAATACACTGGTATTTATAAATCAAGTACAGTAGAGGATAGTCAGATAGACAATATGTATTATTTTCAGTCTTCAAAAGTATTAAGAGGTTACGAAGATTATAATGGTTTAATTAGACGACGATATGGTAATAGTAAACAGTTCTCACTGAAAGATGCAAAATCCAAGTTTGATGCTTATAAACTACTTGTTGATAAAAGATTTATTTCAAACAGTTCCAATTATAAATGGGAAATTAGAATAAATACTTTCGAAAAGACTTTAGATGATTTAACTGATTACTGTTTTAGAAAAGTACTGCCATTGGATTGGAAGTATGAATTTAATTTTAATAAGTATATATCGACAGCGTTATTTAAAGACGATGATTCTCAGATATTTGATAGCAAGTATAATAGTTATTTTGAGAATTTCTTTTCTTTACCAGATATTACGAAAGCATTGGAAGAACTTGATAAATATACTGAACAAAAAAATTATAACAACATAGATGAAGCACGAGAAGATGAAGAATTTCAACAAAGATTCAGTAGACTCATCTCAGAATTTAAACATTTTGTAGTATCTGACAGATTTGGATTTATATTTAAGGAATTTTTTGGTGAAGTTTCTTTTGAAGAATTCTTAGAAAAAGGGTTAGCTTTATCTTTCAATGAGTTGCAGATTCTAAATGTTCTCGTTGATACATATATGTATATTCGAGATTTATATTTTCCAAATTATAATAAGGAATTTAATGCAGGTGATATAGTAGCTAATTGGGAATCTCTTTTTAAAGATATAACTATTTTTTTTAAACAACTTTTAGGCTTAGAATTTGTGAGAGAAGATGACGGAGGATTTGTTGGAAATAATCTATCTTATGATAAATTTAAAGAGTTAGGTGTAGAACCCAGTAATGATATTGTTGAATACATTAATTTCACGGCTCAATTTTTAAGAGAGTTTTATCAGGTTAATGATAATCTCAAATCAATTGATGCTCAAAGCTGTATTGTAAAAATAGATTTTGAAGATCAATCAGTTAAAGATTTTATAAATGAATTAAGAATTACTATTGACTTTACAGAGAAAAGGAAAATAAATTTAATAAATGAACGTGGGGAAGCAATTTGGTTTCAAGTTAGGGAGGTTACTTCAAAAGGTGAGAAGAACCTAGTTGATTTAGTTGCTTTGATAAAAACTAAATCATTTGAAGGTAATTATATAATCCTTGTAGATGAAATTGAAGAAGGCCTTCATTTAGAATGGTCTAGACGTTTAATAAATTTTTTAATCAATGAATTTAATCAATTTTTAAATGCAAAAATTCAATTAATTTTTACTACACATTCTCCTTTTATGTTATCTGATATCAAGAATGGAAATGTTATTTGTTTAGTAAAAGATGAAGAGGATGTAAAAGTAAAATTAATGAGGAATACATTTGCTAAGAATATACAGGAAATAATGCATGATGATATGTTTATTAAGGATATCTATGGTGAATTTGCGATTTCTAAAATAAATAACATTATCAAAGAACTTGATCCCCTTCAAGACTTAAACAATCATGTAAACTATTTGACTAAGGAAAACCTACTATCAGAGATTGATATGATTTCAGAGCCATTATTAAGAAATAAATTATATGAAATGTATGAAAAAAAGTTTCAAGAAAGTACTATTGAAAACAGAATTAAACAACTAAAATCGGAGTTAGAAAAATTAGAAGCAGAGAAAAGTAACAATTTATTAAATTAAAAATTATTCAGAAAGGAAACTCAATGTCATACAAATTTCTACTTTTTGACCTTGACCATACGCTGCTGGATTTTAATACGGCAGAAGATATTGCCCTGACTCAGTTTTTGGAAGAGCAGGGCGTGACGGAGATCCAGACCTACAAAGACTATTATATTCCCATGAATAAGGGGCTTTGGCGGGATTTGGAACAGGGGAAAATTACCAAGCCGGAGCTGGTCAATACGCGCTTTTCTCGTCTTTTTGCTCATTTTGGTATTGAGAAGGATGGCGCCGAGTTGGCCCTTCTCTATCAGCAGCATATTGCTCAGCAAGGACAAACCTACGCTGGTGCTAGTGAGTTTTTGGACAGCCTGACAGCAGCTGATTATGAGATTTACGGAGCGACCAATGGCATCACGGCTATTCAGACCGGTCGCATGGCTCATTCTGATATTGCGCCCTATTTTAATCACATTTTCATCTCGGAAAAGATGGGGACTCAGAAGCCTGAGGCTTTGTTTTATGAAAAAATAGCAGAGCAGATACCCGGTTTCGACCTGTCTCAGGCTTTGATGATTGGAGATTCTTTGACTGCAGATATTACTGGCGCCAATAATGCCGGACTGGACTCTCTCTGGTACAATCCCAAAAAGTTGATTAACACTAGCAGTGCGCAGCCGACTTATACGGTATCTTCCTATGAAGAAATTAAAAAATTACTGCTTTGAAAAAAATTTTAAGTCTGTCAAGAAAAAAACTTGACAGCTGTTTTTAATCTGCTATAATAGAACATGTGCTAAATAGCTCAGCTATTTCACCGAAATAAAAAAATAAGAAAAGAGAAATTTTAAAAATGGCAGTAAAAATCCGTTTGACTCGTATGGGTTCTAAGAAAAAACCTTTCTACCGTATCAACGTTGCAGACTCACGTTCACCTCGTGACGGACGTTTCATCGAAACAGTTGGAACTTACAACCCACTTGTTGAAGAAAACCAAGTGACTTTGAAAGAAGATCGCGTTCTTGCATGGTTGGCTGACGGAGCTCAACCTTCAGATACAGTTCGCAACATCCTTTCAAAAGCTGGTGTTTTGAAGAAATTCCACGATTCAAAATACTCTAAATAATAGAAGTGCAGGTTGATATATGGACACGATTGAAAATCTCATTATTGCGATAGTGAAACCTTTGATTTCACAGCCAGATGCCTTAACTATCAAGATTGAAGATACGCCTGAGTTTTTAGAGTATCATCTTGATCTTGATCCAAGCGATGTTGGACGTGTGATCGGTCGTAAAGGTCGTACTATCTCCGCTATAAGGACGATTGTTTACTCTGTCCCAACCGAGTACAAAAAAGTTCGCATCGTCATCGATGAGAAATAAGAAGCAGCGGGACCGTGTGTCCCGTTTTTTCTATGGCCCTTAATGAAATAAGTCGTTAGGCGTAGTTGCATTTAGGGCCATTGATGCAGTTCGAGCTTCGCGAGAACTACGTTCCTTATTATCCTTAATGAAACAAGCAGTTAGGTGTAGTTGAATTTAGGGTCATTGATGCAGTTCGAGCTCCGCGAGAACTACGTTCCTTATTATCCTTAATGAACCAAGCCGTTAGGCGTAGTTGAATTTAGGGCCATTGATGCAGTTCGAGCTTCGCGAGAACTAGGTTCCTTAATTTCCTTGCCGAAACAAGTTATTAGGCTCAGTTGATTTAGGACCATTGATGCAGTTCGAGCTCTGCGAGAACTACGTTTCTTAATTTCCTTGCAGAAACAAGCCGTTAGGTGTAGTTGAATTTAGGGCCATTGATGTAGCTTGAGCTCTGCGAGAACTAAGGTACTTCATTTAAGATAAGAACGAAATGCAGGGGCGAGTTTAGAGAGACGCGAGGCTGGAGGATACATGAAGTCAGAAGAGTATGCTTGGAACGTCCGTGAGCGCAAGTTTTATGAGAATGATCAAGTGATTTTACCGAGCCCTTACAAGCTGAAAATCCTGGATGATGGTGAGAAGAGATTGGAATTGGAGCTTGTTTTGAAACAGCTTCCTCAGGGGCAACTGGCTCGATGGGCTATGAAAATGGCGTCAAGCTTTATAGCTCTGATAGATATGGAAGATGAGTTTGAGAAGCAGAAGATTTTGACTCAGGTAAGAGAAGTTTTTCAGACTCGGCTTGATGGGAGGGCATCTGCCTATGAACTAAGAAAGGCTGGTTTCTTAGCTAACAAACTGTCTCAGCAGGCTCAATCACAAATCGGTAAATATGCTGCGCGTGTCTTTGCCCAGGCAGTCGCAACAGCCCATATGAGGGGACATGCTATTGTCGCAGCGGATTATGCCATCAAAGTCAGAAACTTGCAGAGTCCAGATGATTTACAGCTGGCTATCAAGGAAAGAGGAGGGCAGATAGAGCTAGCCTCTGCTTTTATTAGATCAGGAAAGGAAACTTTATGAAGCATTTATTTTCACGCTTGTTACCAGCGCAAAAGATTATCTTGTCTTTTCTTCTGGTGATATTCTGTGGTTCCTTGCTACTCAGTCTGCCTTGGGTGCAGACGGCAAGTTCCCAAGCGGGCTATCTGGATCATCTTTTTACAGCGGTCTCCATGGTCTGTGTGACAGGGCTTTTTACTCGATCGGTTGTAGATACATATAATGTCTGGGGGCAGCTCCTTTGCATGCTGTTGATTCAGATTGGTGGTTTGGGAATCCTCACCTTTATCGGATTTTTCACCATGGAAAGTCGGAAAAAGCTCAGCCTCAAGGATCGCCGTATTCTGCGGGATAGTTTTAGTTATGGTCACAATCGTACCTTAGGTCAATTTGTCCGTTCGATTTTTATCACGACTTTTACTATCGAAGGACTGGGCGCTCTCCTTCTCATGATTCGCTTCATTCCTAAGTTTGGCTTGGGAAAAGGGATTTTTAATTCTATCTTTTTAGCCGTTTCTGCATTTTGTAATGCAGGATTTGATAATTTTGGCAATGATAGCTTACTAGGCTTGCAGACAGATGTTTTGGTCAATATCACCTTGGCTCTCCTCATCATTACTGGCGGACTTGGTTTTATGGTCTGGTTTGACTTGGCTACTAAATTAGGAGGAAAACAGAAGGGGCTGCACTTTCATACCAAGGTAGTCTTGCTGCTGACTGCTGGTCTCCTCGTCTTTGGGACGGTCACGAGTCTCTGGACGGAGTACAATAATCCTGGAACGATTGGTAATCTTTCCTTTGGCGATAAGCTACTGGTCAGCTTTTTCCAGACAGTCAGCATGAGGACAGCTGGTTTTGCTTCCATCGATTATACAGTTGCTCGTCCAGTAACCCTGTTTATCTATCTGCTCCAGATGTTTTTAGGAGGAGCTCCGGGTGGTACAGCGGGCGGTCTGAAAATTACGACCTTCTTAGTTCTTTTGCTGTTCGCCCGTAAGGAGATTTTGGGCTTGCCACATACTAATATTGGTCGGAGAACACTGGCTCCTCAGCTGGTGCAGAAGGCTTTTGGTGTAACAGTGATTTTTCAGCTGACATTTCTGCTTGGACTTTTAGCACTGGGGCTAGTGACCGATAGCAGTCATCGCTTTATTTACCTGATATTTGAGACTGTGTCGGCACTGGCTACAGTTGGTGTGACGGCCAATATCACTACCAGCCTCAATACAGCTGGTATGATTGTGATTATGCTGCTGATGTTTATTGGACGGGTGGGGCCACTGACTCTTATGGTCAGTCTGAGCCATTATCAACCGAAGAAGGCGACTACCTTGCACTACAGCAAGGCGGACATTATGATTGGATAGGAGAAAAGAAATGGCAAATCAAACAGTTGGAATTCTCGGCTTGGGGATTTTTGGACAGAGTATCATTGAGGCCTTGATTTCTCAGGATGTAGAAATCATTGCGATTGATAATCACGAAGAGACAATCAATCAGTATGAAGACATGATTGCCGTCGGTGTGATCGGAGACATTACCGATATGGAGCTTTTGGAGGCGGCAGACGTCGGTTCCTGTGATACGGTCGTCGTGGCGACAGGAGAAAGTTTGGAATCCAGTGTCCTAGCGGTCATGCACTGTAAGGCATTGGGTGTTAAAAATATCATTGCCAAGGTCAAGGACGAAGTGACCCAGCAGGTGCTGGAAAAGGTGGGAGCTGATTTGGTTATCCTGCCTGAAGTGGAGGCTGGCATTTCATTGGCTAAGACCATTCTCTTTAACCATTCGATTGAGGTTTTCCAGCTGGATGACGATGTAGTCGTGGCTGAGTTTGAGTTGCCTGCTAGCTGGGTTGGGAAAACAGTCCGTGAAGTAGACGCTCGTAGGCTGTATCATCTCAATATTATCGGCTATCGTCTAACAAAGAATCAGCCCTTAGAAAGTCAGTTTACTCCAGACTTTGTCTGGCCAGCAGGAGTCAGCATTATGGCTGTGACGGATAACCAGCATTTGGATAATTTACGTGAAATAGTGAAGTAGTGGCTGGGAGTCCAATCGGGACCAACTGTCGGTAGTTCCTAGGAACTCGGAATCTTACCATCACTTCAGAAAAATAAATACCTAAGAGCTCTTTCAGGGCTCTTTTTTGAACCCTTTTGTAAAATTTGTTATACTATCACTAGAAAAGGAGTGATTTTATGAGCTTAACCAGCCAGATCATTACAGCAGATTTTCCAGATTTGGATAAGGTAGAGGCCTTGAATAATGAAGCTTTCCCAGAAGAGGAAAGGATACCGCTCAGTGAATTTTTACGATATGAGGAACAGGAAGATGCTAATTTTTTCGCCTTTTATCATGAAAAGGAATTTGTTGGTTTTGCCTTTGCTATCTCCAACGCGCAAGCCTTTTATGTTAGCTTCTTTGCGATTATGCCTCACCTGCGCAGCCATGGCTATGGCGGTGAAATCATCGAAAAGCTGGTCAATTTCTATCAGCGAACGATGCTTTTAGAAATTGAGCGCCTAGACGAGCCGTGTGACAATCTTGAGCAGCGTCAAGCTCGTTGGGATTTCTATCACAGCAAGGGCTTCCGCTCAGCCAATGCCTTTCTGGAATATGAGGATCTTAGTTTTGAAATTCTTTATCGAGGGGATTCTTTTGACGAAGAAGCCTACCGAGACATTTTCCACCGACTTCAGGAGGAGAATTATTTCGATTTTGAAATCAAACATAGACGTTTCAGCGATTATTAAAAGGAAGTTCTCTGGAGCTCAATTGCGATTTGGAGCAATAAAAGATTGCTTTGCTTTTACTAAATGGAGGTTAGAATGAGACTCTGGCATCAAGCACTGATTCCCAAGCTTCCCCGTCCGCAGCTGCTTGGTCAGCATCGGGAATGCTGCGCCCTTCGTGGCAATGGCTGGGGCAAGAAACATGCGACCGTTGACTATGTTTTTACTCATTCTCCTTACTTGCTTTATCGCTACCATGAGCTGATTATGGAGGAGATGAGCAAGCGAGGTTATCGTGTGTCCCCAGAGTGGCTAGAGCGGGACTATCGTGGCAAGACTTGTCCGGCTTATGTACATCTGGAAGAAGTGCCTGTCACAAGGCCTATTTACCCTGAGCATGATGCAGCATATTATGAGGAATGCCTGCAAAATCTCAAAGAAAAAGGCATTGCCTTATAAGCTTTTCCGCTGTCTGAGCTAGCTGCCTGCCTTGAGAAAAAGCCAGCAAAATGATACAATAAAACGAATAGTAAAAAGATTAACTGGAGTAAAAATGAATTATTTTAATGTTGGTAAAATCGTCAATACCCAAGGTTTGCAAGGCGAGATGCGGGTTTTATCAGTGACAGATTTTGCGGAAGAGCGTTTTAAAAAAGGCAATAAACTTGCTCTTTTCGATAAGAAAGACCAGTTTGTTATGGATGTGGAGATTGCCAGCCACCGCAAGGTCAAGAACTTTGATATTATCAAGTTCAAGGGCATGTATCATATCAATGACATCGAGAAATTTCGTGATTTTAGTTTGAAAGTGGCTGAAGAAGACTTGGCTGATTTAGAAGATGGCGAATTTTACTACCATGAGATTATCGGCCTTGAAGTCTATGAAAATGATGTTTTTATTGGTACGATTAAGGAGATTCTCCAGCCAGGAGCCAATGATGTCTGGGTAGTCAAACGTAAAGGTAAGCGTGATTTGCTGCTGCCTTATATTCCTCCAGTGGTGCTAGGAATTGACATCGAGCAAGGTCGGGTTGATGTAGAGATACCGGAAGGACTGGACGATGAAGATTGATATTTTGACCCTCTTTCCGGAGATGTTTGCGCCCTTGGAGCACTCGATTGTTGGCAAGGCGCGAGAAAAAGGCCTCTTGGAAATCAATTATCACAATTTCCGAGAAAATGCGGAAAAATCTCGGCATGTGGATGACGAGCCTTATGGTGGCGGTCAGGGCATGCTGCTGCGGGCTCAGCCAATTTTTGATGCCTATGATGCCATTGAAAAGAAGCAGCCGCGCGTAATTTTGCTGGATCCTGCCGGACGGACTTTTGACCAAGCCTATGCTGAGGAGCTGGCCAAGGAAGAGGAGCTCATCTTCATCTGCGGTCACTATGAAGGTTATGATGAGCGGATCAAGACCTTGGTGACAGACGAGATTTCGCTGGGTGACTATGTCCTGACCGGAGGAGAGTTGGCAGCTATGACCATGATTGATGCGACAGTTCGCCTGATTCCAGAGGTTATTGGAAAGGAAGTCAGTCACACGGATGACAGCTTTTCGTCTGGCCTCTTGGAGTATCCTCAGTACACTCGTCCCTACGACTATCGGGGCATGGTTGTTCCGGAAGTTCTCATGAGTGGCCATCACGAAAATATCCGCAAGTGGCGTCTTTATGAAAGTCTGAAAAAAACCTATGAGCGTCGTCCGGACTTGCTGGAAAACTATGAATGTACAGCCGAAGAAGTTAAAATGTTGGAAGAAATTCGGGCCAATAGTAGGGATAGTGAACACTCGTCCTTTCTATAAAGGAGCAAAATTTAGATATCGATTTCTCAAAGCCACGTTTGTGGCTTTTTTATTTGGATGAATAGTTGGAAAATTTTTGAAAAAATTCAAACTTCCTTCTTGACAGAAAAAATAAAAAGGAGTATTATCTTAACTAGTTAATAAACCAGTTAACAAAAGAGGCTATTTTTGAAAGCAATTCTTGGTAAAGAATGTTTTGAAAATAGTTATTTCTTTGAATGATTGCTAAACTGGTTAAGGAGTTGAAATGAAAATCAAAAAAGTTTTGATAGCTTTAAGTTTAGTCTTGCTGGGACTTGGTCTTGCCGCTTGTAGTAAAAAGGAAGCAAGTGGTGCTGGCAGCAAACGCGGACTTAATATTGTCACGAGTTTTTACCCGATTTATTCGATGGTCAAAGAGGTCTCAGGAGATTTGAATGATGTCCGGATGATTCAGTCAGGCGCAGGGATTCATGAATTTGAGCCGTCAGCCAGCGATGTAGCAGCTATTTATGAAGCAGATGTCTTTGTGTACCATTCTCGGACTTTGGAGTCTTGGGCCGGTAGTTTGGATCCTAGTTTACAAAAGTCCAAGGTAGCGGTCGTAGAAGCTAGCAACGGGATGCAGTTGGACAAGGTGGCCGGCCTAGAAGAAGTATCCGCTGAGGAAGGGATTGATGAAAAGACCCTCTATGATCCACATACTTGGCTAGACCCTGAAAAAGTGGCAGAAGAAGCGCAACTCATCGCTCAAGAATTGTCCAAGCTAGATAGTAAAAATGCGGATACCTATCAGAAAAATGCTCAAAAATTTGCAGAGAAGGCAAGGGCCCTGAGCCAAAAATATCAAGGAGTCTTTAGCGGGCTAGATGAAAAAACTTTTGTGACCCAGCATACGGCCTTTTCTTATCTAGCCAAACGTTTCGGTCTCAAGCAATTGGGGATTTCAGGCATTTCGCCAGATCAAGAGCCTAGTCCAAGGCAGTTGACGGAGATACAAGATTTTATCAAGACCTATAAAGTCAAGACGATTTTTGTCGAGAGCAACGCTTCTTCTAAGTTGGCTGAAACCTTGAAGAAGGCGACAGGAGTCAACCTAAAGGTGCTAAATCCTCTCGAAGCAGATCCTGAAAATGATAAGACCTATCTTGAAAATTTAGAAGATAATTTAGAAATTTTAGCGAAAGAATTAAAACATTGAGGTGATGTATGAAAAAGAAATATATTATTAGTTCAGTTGCGGCACTGGCTACACTTGGTGTGTGCGGGTATGCGATCATGCAGTATCAAGCAGATAAGCCACAAGAACAAGAAACAAATCGAGTGGCCTATGTAGAAAAGAAATCTACAAATAAGCAGGACAATAAATCTCAAAAAGCCGAGAAATTAACACCTGAGCAGATTCAGGCCAAAGAAGGCATTACTGCTGAGCAGATCGTTGTCAAGATTACGGACCAAGGCTATGTGACTTCACATGGTGATCACTATCATTACTATAATGGAAAGGTCCCCTTTGATGCAATTCTAAGTGAAGAGTTGATTATGCGGGATCCAAATTATCAATTGCAGGAATCAGATATTGTCAACCAAGTGAAAGATGGCTATATTATCAAGGTTGCAGACAAATATTACCTATATCTGACCAATGCCAAAGAAACCAGCAATGTCCGTTCGGTTGATGAAATCGCACGGCAAAGACAAATTCATCCTAGCAAGGAAGAAGGAGAAGGGGGTTCAGAAGCTAAATCGAGTCAAACTGTTAGCAGAAAAACACAAGACTTCAGTCGTCCAAGTGCCGCCTATGCTGCAGGAAAGAGATCTTATCAAGCAGAAGGTACTGCATCGAGTCGGAGCAATGGCGCCTATACAACCGATGACGGCTATGTTTTCAGTCCATCTGATGTGATTTCGGATACAGGAGATGGCTTCCTCGTGCCACATGGCGGTCATATGCACTATATTCCTAAAAGTGATCTGTCGCCAGGTGAGTTAGCGGCTGCCCAAGCCTACTGGGATTCCTTGCAGCGAGGCAAGCAAGTAGCTACTCCAGCTGAAAATCCTACTACAGGAGGAGAAGCTTCTGCTCCTACAGCTAAAGTATCAGAAAATCAGAATGCAGGAACTGCGACTAAGCCAGCGCATCAAGCTGACAAGGGACAGAATGCTAAACCAGCTCAACCGTCCAAACCTGCCCAATCAGATGCTGGGCACGGAGCTAAACCAGTTGAAAAAGCAGAAGATGCACCATCAAGTTACCAAACCTTACTTGAGAAACTCTATCGTACTCCAAAAGAAAAACGCTATGTTGAAAAAGATGGTCTTGTCTTTGATCCAAGCAAAATCGTTAGACGGACCGCAGAAGGAGTGGCCATTCCACATGGAAATCACTACCACTTTATCCCTTACAGCAAACTGTCTGCCCTAGAAGAAGAAATAGCTCGGAACATTCCTGTTGCTGGTCAGAAGACTTATCCTAAGGCTATTGTAAGTACACCAAGCCAGCCTAGCCAACCAGCAAATCCAAGTCAGCCAGCCAAACCAGCTGATAAAGACGAGCACGACCATGGTTTCCATGCTGAACATGTCATCTCAAAAGATGAGGAAGGTTACGTTGTCCAACACGGCGGCCATGCACATTATTTCTTCAAAAAAGATTTGACCAAAGATCAGATTGCAGCGGCAGAAGCCAATCTGGCTAAGCACAAAGATTCAAGCCAGTCCAGTCAAGTCAGCACAGAATATGACCGTTTTTCTCGTGACGCCAGTGACGAAGAGAAAATCGCTTATATCTCCAAGACTTATGGCGTACCGCGTGAAGCGATCAAGATTTCAAAAGGCTTCTTTGTCTTTAATAACCCAGATCAAGACTACGATCCGACACATATCCATCCATACGCTGTTCGAAAAGAGCATGTTCGGATTCCTTTAGAAACTGGAAATCCAGAACTGGACTTCCTAAACGAGCTTTATACAACAGCCCTGCGTTCAGGTCTGTCTCCGTACAGTATTCAGGTTGAAAATGGTCAGTTTGTCATTCCGCATGGCGATCACAACCACTACATTCGTGTCCAATCTAAAGGATTGAATCTGGGCTTGAAGAATAAAATCCCAGTCTTGCAATCAGCTTATCAAGCAGGAGCTTATGATGAAAAGGCCGTTCTTGAAAAGGTGGATGCCCTCTTGGCAGCTAGTCGAACCATTTATGCTAAAGACTTGCTTATGCAACGTCGAATCGAGCTAGCTCTCGGTAATTTTGTAGAAACCATGAAGCAATTGCCAAGCAACTCAACAGAAGGCTATCTGGCAAGCCTAGATCAATTTGATAAGCACTACATTCATGTTGATGAAAAAGCGAAAACGGAAGAGCTGACCGAAGTTGATAAAAAATATCAAGAATTGGTTGACAAGATCAAACGTTTGGAAACAGACAGCTACAATGTGAATAAAACCAGCTTGCTCGGTGAATTGCAGACAGCTAAGGTAGAAAAAAATGAAGCTAAGATGGCTGAGATTGAGCAGCTATTGGCAAGTCTGCAAGATTATCAAGACCGTACAGGAGTGACCTCTGTTGAGTATCTCAAAGCTTTCTATCTTGCGGTTGATGATGCTCGTTTGCAGCCAGAACTTCGTAAGAAAGTTGCTGATTTGACGCTCAAGCTTTATAAATCTCAGGCTTTTATCGAAGCGGTCGATCTGAAAGCTCTTTTCTTGGAACTCTATCAAACCAAGCTAGAAGTTGATAAGGCTCTGGCAAGTGGTGAGGCTGCTTCAGCCAAGGATAAAACGGTTCTGGATACCGAAAAGCTGGACGATCACAGTTATAAGACGGCTATCTATGGTTTCTTGAAAGAATTGTACGGAGAATTTGCACAGCAGCCTACAGAGGAAATCTCAGAAGCAACTCTCCAAGCTCTCTTCCAAAAAGGTCAAGAACTTTTGGAAAAAGTAACGGATTCGACTCTGCAAGAAAATTATCAAAAGCAACTCGCAGCACTTCGAACTGATTTGCAAGAAGCCCGCAAAGATCGAGAAACAATCTTAGCAGAAACGAAAACGCTCTTGACTCAAATCGTTGAAACCTTAAAAGAACAGCAAGCATCTGCAGCGCTCAAGGATAAAGAGACCTATCTGAAAATTTACAATTTGCTGATGTCTGCCCACAAGATGCTTGAGGAACAACAGGGGACAGATGAGCAATTTGCCAAGGTAGATGCTCTATTGGATAAATTATCCGATCCGAGTTTGGACAAAGCAGCTTTGCTAGCCGAAGCAGAAGCGTTCTTTAATCAGCTTCAAGCCAACAAGCCTGCTCCGACTGAAGCTAAAATTGAGACGGAGGCCAGTCCGGCTGAGGAGGCTAAAGAAGAAAAACCTAGCGAGGCTTCTAAAGAGACTGTGGAAGAGTCAAGCTCACCAGCCACTTCTGAAGTAGAAAAATCAAATTCACCAGCTCCTTCAGAAAAAGAGGCTGAAAGTCAAGTGACACCAGAAGAAAATAAACAGTAAAGATTTTTTCGAAATAAATGGAATAAGGAGCGGAAGAAGCTAGAAAACGCTTTAAATCCGCTCCATTTCCACTTTATTAGGATGAAGCGTTCGATTTTTGTCATAGAATTGTAATAAAATTTCTATTTAAATGATATGGTTTTGACTGGTTTAACCAGTCATTTTATGTTAGTATTATAGCGTAGGACTAAAATATGAAATGATACATGTGCTATTAGAAGGAGATGTCTATGGACAAGAAAATTGGTAAATCCGTTGTAGCAACTGGCATTGCAGCGACAACGATTATTTCTGGTGCGCTTAGCCATCAGGTAAAAGCGGATGAACTCGTTGAGTCAACAGCTACGAAACCAAAGGCAACAGCAGTTACCGAGAAACCAATTACGACAGCGAATGTAGCAGAAGCAAAGGAAAAAGCAGATGCTGCCAAGAAAAATGTAAATCAGCAACAAGAGCAAACTAAGAAAGCTGAAGCAGACTTTGAAGGAGCCAAAACTGCAGTTTCAGAGGCTCAAGAGAAAGTGGCTATAGCTACTGAGAATGAAAAAGCAGCAACTGAAGAAAACATTTCTCAAGCAGAGACCAGTGTTAAAAAAGCTGAAGAAGAACTAACAGCAAAATCAGAAACTGTCAAAGAAGCAGAAACTACAGTTCAGGAAGCAAGTCAAGCAGTTAAAGACCAAGAAAATACAATTGCTGGTCAACAATCATTGGTGGATGTGGCAGAATCTGAACTAAACAAAGCCAAAGAACCAGTTCATGCAGAAACTGCAGCTGTGGAAACTGCTAAAAATCAGGAAAATCAAGCTCAGACAGCTGTGGAGCATGCTAAAAATGAACTAGCAAAAGCAGAACAAGCAGCAACTGCTGCGCCACAAAATCAAGCAGAAATCCAAAACAAAATCAATCAAACTCAGGCGAAGTTAGAGCAGACCAAGCAATTGATTGCTGCAACAAATACAGAGTTGGTGCATGAACAGAAAAATTCAAGTACAGCACCGGTTGATTTACGGAATACGACCTATTCGCAATTCTTAGAGAATCTTCGAGATAATTCGAACAACGAAGCTGTAAGAAATGCTGCAGCTGATGCATTAGCTCTTTACAAACGTGCTCAGAATGAATTTAAGATCACGGTTGGTTCAGATCCATCTAGCCCAGCTAGCTTGGAGAATAACTTGCAGGCCTTGGAATTGGTTAAGGCTATCAATGCTTACCGCCGTAATGCCGGCCTCCCAGAGCTTTTGGTTGATCCATATGCTAATGTTGCCAGCCAAATTCAAACCTTGTACTTTGAGAAGGAAAATTGGCACATGGGCAAGCTGATCGGCAATGAAAACGTAGCTATTAGCTTCGATCCTCAAGGTGCGGTTAATTTCTGGCATAGTGAAAAAGCCTTGTATCAAAAGATTGCTGCTCAATACGGCCTGCCAACTGATGAAAGACAACTGGATGCCAATGATATTTATATGAAGGTAGGGCCTAACGTCTTTGCGCAAATCGGTCACTATGTCCAAATGATGGATAACAAGGCCAATGCTATTTCTGCAGCATATGACACTCATCCAAATCAGTTTGGAACTCCATACGGAACTTCGGAAGTTGGATTCCATAATGTTCGGAATTTCAATCAAAGAGTTAATAATGGCACATTGCTAACCGTTGAGGCGATGGAGAAACTTCTTCGCAGCGGCGGCAGTCGTGGGGCTGCTTCAAGTGCCAATGTGACAGCCTTGAAGAATCGCTTGGCAGAGTTACAAGCGCAAAAAGTTAGTCAAGAGTCTGGCTTGAATCTTTTAAATAATCAGTTGACAGATTCATACCAAGCACAGAAAGATCGTGCGGCTGCTGTTGTAAAAGCTAAGCAGAATCTTGAAGCTGCTGAGAAAGCCTTAGCTCTGACTCAACAAAACTTGTCAGATAAAAAGGCTGCTTTGAAATCAGCAACAGCTAGAATCGCGTCTGCAATTTCTCCATATCAAGCCAAATTACAAAAAGCTCAGGCAACCTTAGTAGAGGCTAAGAATCAGCTCGCAGCTTTGAAGACGGCTGAGGAAAACAAGAATAAGGCCTTAGAAGCAGCTAAAGCTGAATTGGTCGCTGCTCAAAATCGTGTGGCAGCGGCTCAGAAGAAAGTTTCAGATCTCAAAACAGCTCCACAACAATTGGAAAGTGCTAAGCAAGATTTGGCTGCAGCAGAGGCTGACCTGAAGGCTAAACAAGCTGTTGCTGAGACTGAGAATGCAAAATTAATTGATTTGCAAACAGTCTACAATGAGTTGCTAGCAAATTACAATTATTTGCTAGACCTTCTTCCAAAAGAAGTGCGCCAAGCCCTAGTATCTGCCACTACAACTACTTATCAGGCAAATGGTGGACTTAATTTTGCAGCAGCAGGTGCAGGTAGTCAAACGGTTCTGACTTCGAATGCAAGTTCAGCTTCTCAAGATGAGAAGGATGCATCGGTTGCACCGACAGCTAACGTAGCTGCTCAAGCTCAGCCAAAGACTGATAATAATACTAATGCTCCAGCGACTCCTAAAGCTTCGCCTAGCCAGTCAGTTGTCCTTCCTAATACAGGAACGGAAGCGGAACAATTAGCCTTCCTTGGAATGACTCTGGGTGCAGCTCTTCTCGCAGGTGCAGTGAAACATCGCCGTAGAAAAACTTTATAGCAGATAACAGTGAAGTGAGTGTTACAGCTCGCTTCATTTTTTATTGGCTAATTAGTTTGATTGAAACAAATTTAAGAAGAAAAGTTTTTGATACTCAAATAATTCTTAAATTTAGCTAGAAAACATTCCTTTTATCTGCTTTTCAGGGGATATCATGTTATAATAGCAGAGGATTTTATACAAAAAGAGGAACTTATGACTAAAAAAGCTATTCTAATGATGACCTTTGGATCGCCAGAGGGCTATACTTTTGAGGATATTGCAGAATTTTTCACGAATATCCGTCGTGGCGTGCGGCCTACTGATCAGGAGATTCAGCATCTTCATGATAATTATCAGCGTATTGGTGGCAGTCCCCTGCAACGCATCACGCGGGCAGAAGTTGAGCTGGTGAAGGAAGCTTTAAAGGGAGAGTATGCTGTCTATTTTGCTAATAAATTTTCTCGCCCCTTTATTCCAGATGTTATTAAGCAGATGGAGGATGACGGGATTGAGGAATGTATCTGCTTGATTTTAGAACCGCATTATTCTTTTTACTCTGTCATGGGGTATGAAAAATTTATTACGAGCCAGACAATTAAATTCCATATTATCAAAGAATGGTATCAGGCTGAGGATTTGCTTCGCTTTTGGGAGGAAGAAATCAGGAAAATTCTGCAAACGCAAGTCAAAGATGAAAGTTTTAAGGTCATCTTCTCGGCTCACAGTGTACCAGTTTTAGCGCTTGATTTTGAAGATCCATATATTGATCAGATTATTGAAAACTCACAGTTGATTGCACATCGGCTGGGCCTTGCTCCATCTGAGTATACCAATACCTGGCAGAGCGAAAGCGATATTGGCTTGCCGTGGATCAAGCCAGATGTTTTAGAATATCTCCGAGATCAAACGAACCATCCGCAACATTATATCTTTGTCCCAATCAGTTTCATCAGCGAACATATCGAGGTACTGTTTGATAATGATGTGGAGTGTCAGGAATTGTGCCAAGAACTCGGTGTGGTTTATCATCGTCCACCAATGCCTAACACAGACTCCCGTTTGATTGATGCATTATTAGCAACTATTCGTCAGCATGAAACAGAAGAGCTTCGATACATGCATCCAGAAGAAACAACCTTTGACGAATTGGCCCCTTCAGAAGAAAGTAATCAAATCTTAAGCGAAACAGAAGAACTTCAAATGCCTGAATTTGTCAAAAAGTTGATAGAGAAAAAGGGCAGAGAAAATGTCAAAATGCCTTATTTTATAAAGAAAATGTTAGAAAAAAGGGCGCGAGAAACAAAGTAAGTCTAGCCTAGGAATAAACATTTGCAACGAGGAATGATCATGAATTGTTAGGAAAGTGCATGTTCTAGGAAAATGAAAAATTTCTATTGAAAAGATAGGGTTTTGGAAAATATGTCTACAAACAAGCTAATTCAATCCAAGCTGGAACTGTTGCCGACCAGTCCCGGCTGTTACATTCACAAGGACAAAAACGGTACTATTATCTATGTCGGCAAAGCCAAGAATCTCCGCAATCGGGTCCGTTCTTATTTTCGTGGCAGCCACGATACCAAGACGGAGGCTCTGGTTTCCGAGATTGAGGATTTTGAGTTTATCGTTACGGAGTCTAATATCGAGGCCTTGCTCCTAGAAATCAATCTAATCAAGGAAAATAAGCCCAAGTACAATATCATGCTCAAGGACGATAAGTCCTATCCTTTTATTAAGATTACCAACGAGATTTATCCTCGTCTGATTATCACGCGCCAAGTCAAAAAGGATGGCGGTCTTTATTTTGGCCCCTATCCAGATGTCGGTGCAGCTAATGAAATCAAGCGCCTGCTCGATCGAATTTTCACGTTCAAAAAATGTACCAATCCACCTGCAAAAGTCTGCTTTTATTATCACTTGGGGCAATGTGAAGCCCATACGATTTGCAAGCGGGATAGCCAGTATTTCAAGAATATGGCTCAGGAAGTGTCGGATTTTCTCAAGGGACAGGACGATAAGATTATCGATGAGCTACGTGAGAAGATGAATAAAACAGCTGCAGCCATGGAGTTTGAACGGGCGGCCGAATACCGTGACCTGATTCAAGCTATTGGAACCTTGCGTACTAAGCAGCGGGTCATGGCTAAGGATTTGCAGAATCGTGATGTTTTTGGTTACTATGTGGATAAGGGCTGGATGTGCGTCCAAGTCTTCTTTGTCCGTCAGGGCAAACTAATTGAGCGTGATGTCAATCTTTTCCCCTATTACAATGATCCCGACGAAGATTTTCTGACCTATATTGGCCAGTTTTACCAAGAAAAGTCCCACCTCAAGCCCAATGAAATCTTGATTCCAGCAGACATTGATGAAGAAGCTGTCCGGGCCGTGGTGGATACCAAAGTAGTCAAGCCTCAGCGAGGCGAAAAGAAACAGCTGGTCAATCTGGCTATTAAGAATGCTCGGGTCAGCCTTCAGCAGAAATTTGACCTTTTGGAGAAATCCGTTGAGAAAACGCAGGGCGCTATAGAAAATCTAGGGAAGCTCCTCAATATTCCGACACCCGTTCGGATTGAGTCTTTCGATAACTCCAATATCATGGGAACTAGTCCCGTCTCAGCTATGGTGGTCTTTGTCAATGGTAAGCCGAGCAAGAAGGATTACCGCAAATACAAGATCAAGACTGTGGTAGGGCCGGACGACTACGCTAGTATGCGAGAAGTTATCAAGCGCCGCTATAGTCGGGTGATTCGTGACGGGCTGACGCCACCAGACTTGATTGTCATTGACGGTGGACAAGGCCAGGTCAATATTGCTAAAGAAGTTATCCAGAACCAGTTGGGGCTTGATATTCCTATCGCTGGACTGCAAAAAAATGACAAGCACCAGACTCATGAATTGCTCTTTGGCGATCCTCTTCGAGTCGTAGAACTGTCCCGTAATTCTCAGGAATTTTTCCTTCTCCAGCGCATCCAAGATGAGGTTCACCGCTTTGCTATTACCTTCCATCGCCAGCTCCGGTCTAAGAATTCCTTCTCATCGCAACTCGATGGCATCGAAGGCTTGGGGCCCAAACGTAAGCAAAATCTCATGAAGCATTTCAAATCACTGACCAAGATTAAAGAAGCCAGTGTCGATGAAATCGTCGAAGTGGGCGTACCGCGAGCAGTGGCAGAAGCTGTGCAGGCAAAACTCAATCAAACAGAGTCATCCCGACCTTTGTTAGAAGTGGCGGAGCCGATTGCAGATATAGATTGAAAGAAAAAATCATTTGATATTAAAGAGACTCATATGCAGCTTTCAATACTGGGAGATATGCTCAACCAGATTGATAGAGGATATTTTTTGTGCCAGTAGTGAAAAGAGGCAGATATGTTAAGAATTTTCCCATTTAAAACCGATGGCGTCTTAGATGAAATAGAACAATTAGAGAAAAATTATTCTATTTCCTTGCCTGAAAAATATAAAGAATTTTTATTAAGGTATAATGGGGGAGATACGATTGATACAACCTTTAAAGTAGAGAAAGTTCGTTCGGATATCCACTCCTTTTATGGTTTTTCATTAGCTAACTATTTTAGTAATTTTAACTATCTAGTTGAAAAAGGCTTTTTAGAAGATTTTATTGACAATCATTATCTACCCATAGCTAAAGACAGTTTTGGTAATAGCATTCTAATTGGTATCGGCGCTAGTACTTATAATAAAATAGGTTTTTATGAACATGAAAAGCAAACGTATATTCCATTTACTATCGATTTTACCGAATTTCTAAAAAAGATAAAAAGTCCTGTTGTTCATATTCCCTCCATTGAGGAACGAATGAAAGAAATGGAAGAAATTGGAAGTCCTGTTGTAGTTGATGATGAGTTAAAAGCTTTATGGCAAGAAGAAATCGATGAATTTGCAGGCCGAGAGCAAGTGATTGTTAAGCTGTAATACTATTTTTACTGACTTTCTGAGTTGACTCTGATTTTGCGATAGATGGACAAGAAAGTCTAAAAGGTATCGAGCATTTTAACCAAAAGGGGAGTATGTTCAACAAAAATTGTAAACAAATGCTTGTAGTATTTGAAAGAAGAGGAAAATTTGATGAGCTTAATGATTCGAGCACTAGGCCATGCCAGTGATGAGGAAATAAAAGATTTGGAAGAGAAATACAAGCTAACTCTTCCAGAAGACTATAAAAACTTTTTGAAAGAAAGCAATGGCGGACAATCTCCTTCCTATGAGTTTGAAAACTCTATTGAGATAAAGAACATCAATGAAGAAATTAATGTTGCTACTTTATATGGGATTAAGACTGGCGTAAAAAACTCTGATATAGAAGATTGGACTGATGAATACTTGGATGATCTTTTTTCTAATTCAATCATTATAGGTGATTCCTTGCAACATGGTTTTCTAGTTTTCTGGTTGAGTGGTGATGAGAATGAAGGTATTTATTATTATGATGATACATATAATCTAGAAGCTTCAAGTGATGAAAATAATGCCTATTTTCTAGCTCGCACTTTTACCGAATTTCTAGAATTAGTCCAAAATTAATGTTAAAATGGGAGGGATTAGAATATGTATTCTCTCTTTTGTTTAGTACTTATTTTAAAAATGGTAGATTGATTGAATTGAAACTTTACAAAATAGTAAAAAATTTGGAGTTAGAAATGTTAAGAATTTTTCCTTACGATACAGAAGATGTAGATCAGGCTATAGCGAATTTTGAAGATAGGTTTACAATCAAGTTTCCAGAAAAATATAAAGAATTTCTACTTAAATATAATGGTGGGAATAGCTTGCAAACTAGTTTTAGTATAAATCGTAAAACTTCAGACATACGAGCATTTTATGGTTTCAATAAAGCGAGTCAATACAATAATTTCCAATATTTGATTGAGAGTGGTTTTTTAGAAGAAATCTTAGACAGAGGCTTCATTCCCATAGCCAAGGATAGTTTTGGTAATTCTATTCTTCTTGGTGTTACAGACAAAAATTTCAATCAGGTCGCTTTTTTTGATCATGAAGGTCAGCTTATGCAGCCTTTAGAAATCAATTTTGAAGACTGGGTGGCTAAACTTAAAAGCAAAAAGAGAAAGATTCGCACGATTGAAGAAAGAATCGCCGATATGAGAGCCGTAGGCAGCAAAAAAGAAATTACACCTAGATTAAAGGAAATTTGGCAAGAAGAAATTGATAAGTATGCTGGCCGAGAGCAAGTGATTGTTAAGTTGTAATATATTTTGTTTAATGAGGCTGGGACAAAAGTCCTAGCCTCTCAATTGTCTTTGAATGTCGAGCAAGACGCAGTGGTTGAGTGGGCTCTACTACGCTGATTTCATCAGCTTTTACAGCCCTACTCAACTGTGCGGAGGTGGGACGACGAAATCGAATTCTAACGAATTACCGATTTCTGTCCCACTCTCATTTTTATTTTTTGGAGAGTTTCTGTTATACTAGATTTGTTCATCATTAACGTTCTAGGGTACTCTCTTGGAGGAACTGGCATTATCAATCTATCTCAGTCAAAGATGGATAATTTATCGGAACGTATTTCTATCATGAAAATGGTTATAGGAAAAGAAGGATTAGGATAATTGTATGGAAAATAATTTATTGTTGACAGGGATAGATTTCGGCCCGGTTAGTTCCTCTTCTCTTGAAAATTTGAAAAATGATCTACTGTTTTTATCTGACCTAAATTATCAAATTAAGTTAGAATTTTCAAGTAAGTCAGAAAAACTTGGTAGGGTGATTGATAATTCAATGATTTCCTAAGTTTAATGGAAGGTAGCGAAGAAATTTTTAATAAAGTGAATTTACTGTAAATGTTGTAAAAAAGAGAAATATTGTTATAATGGTAATAAATAAAGATAAAAAATGAAAAAGGTGTATTGAATGGGAATTTCAGGATTTTTTAAAGATGCAGATAAGCAATTTAAAATTAAAAAAATTAACGAAGAAAATATTAATAAATTTTTAGAAAGTTATATTAGAAATCCAGAAGTTAACCAGATATTACATCTATATACAAATAGGAAAAATCAGTTGCCTAATGATGGTTTTTATCATCATGTTATAAAACAAGAAATAAAATTTTTGTTTTCAGAAACTTTTATTGTCAAATTGGGAACAGATAGTTGGCCAAAGATCATATGTGATATTTCATACATAAACACTGCTAATGTTGAAGTGCCTTTTTATACCTTCAAAATTAATCCTGATTCTTATATGTTTGAAGAAGTATCATCAGGTATTAGCTCTACAAAAATAAATTATAAGGAAGATATAAAGAAATTAAGAAAAGTCTTGAATAGATTTTTTGAATAATAGACTGATCAAAAATAGTCTATATTTAGAAATGTTGTTAAATAAAAGATGCTTTTTAGAAGGAGAAAGCTCACAGGATTTTTTAATACTGTAAAACAGGAAGTCGCTTTTTCAAATGATTATGAAGCAAACTGATTGAATTATGTTGTTCTTCAAGTAACATTAAAAGAAAAGTTCTTTGGCACTGGTTTTGGGAACCATACAGAATTAGAAGATGTTATCAATCGACAGCGGTCTAAGGAATATAGACTTCATACAATCAGTACAACAAACGGTGAAAGTAAAGGATTAGGTGGAGGAGATCGTATTCAGGCAACTATGGTTTTTAATAAAAATATTTAAGTTATCTATCAATATATTGGTAGGATATAGCTAACTTTTTTCTGAGATGGAGTTATATAAATATGGCAAAATATACGATTACAGTTCCTGCTGAAATTAAGCCAGAGTACGAGAATCTTTACTTGCTTAATTACCAATTTATATCTGCAATAAGTAAAGCAAGTCATTCTGATGAAATACTATTTGATTTTTCTCGTACGGTTTGGATTGATGCGGAAATGACAGTTGTACTTTCGATGATGTTTGAACTGGCGTTGCAAATCACAGGCGACGTTAGTGTTGCAATTGAAACAATGTCAAATAAGGTAAAAACTATTCTTCAAAAGAATAATTTTTTTCCTTACTACGGGTTAGGTGAGAAAGTAGTAGATAGTTTTAATACGACTATTACTTTTTTTGCAGATACCCCATCAAATGATACACTTATTCACGAATATATAAGAGAAGAAGTATTTACAGCTATAGGTTCTAAAATATCTGAAGATTTTTTGAAGGAAGTTTCATATTGTATTTTTGAAATTGTTCACAATGTTAGAGATCATTCTGGGGCGGATCGTTTTTATATATGTGGTCAGCACTACCCAAAACCAGGAATACTACGTTTGGCAATATCAGATTTAGGAGTGGGCATACCAGCTAAAGTCAAAGAAAGACATCCTCACATTAATTTAGATGTTGAGGCTGTTGATTGGGCTTTTGTGGATGGAAATTCCACAAAAAGGAAAAAAGAAGGTGGAGTAGGTCTATTTAGTATTAAAGATATACTTCATAATAGGGGACAATTAAGGTTGTTTTCTAACCAAGCATATTATTCAATAAGTCAATCTGGAGTGATTTCAACTACTACAATGAATGAACGATTTAGGGGAACATTACTTTGGATTGAATTTGATATAAATAAATGTCTAAGATCGCGAAAAAAGGAAATAATGAATAGCGATGATACTTTTAACTTTTAAAAGGAGATTGTAATTATGGGAAAAATATTTGTAAAAGATATTATTGGGGATACACTAGCTGTTACATCCGATAAAGGGGAAAAAGTTTTTGAAATCTTAAAAAAGAATATTGAAAATAATACTCAAACCATTCTAGATTTTGAGGGCATAACTGATCTAATATCTGCATTTTCTAATACAGCTATTGGGCAACTTTATGATGTAGCAACTGCGGAAAGATTAAGAGAACTTGTGAAAGTTAATCCTGAAACTCTTCACCCTGCAGATCGTAAGACTATAGAACGTTCGATTAGGAATAGTAGAAATAAACGAAAACAAGATAAAGAGTTTAAAAAAATGCTTGCAGAAGAAATGGATAAGGAGCTTGAATTATGACAACTGTTATAATGGATCTAAATCGTTTTCCATTCAGTCCCGATGTAAAATTATTGATAGATGTGAATGTTTTAATCTACTTACAATCAGGTCAAACCAAAAACTATGATAAAATGTGGGAATTAGCTAAACGACAAAATAATGAACTCTTTATAACTACATTATCTATTTCAGAATTTATTAACTTTTTTGTTCGGAATGGATATAAGCAATATTGTAAAACCCATAGTTATCGTGAGGAAGATTTTGATTTTAAAAGAAGTTACCAGCATACTCAACATTTTTTAGATATTTATGATGATGTTATAGATACAATCGAGACAGAAATCATTCCAAAAATGACGGTCATTGATTTTGATAATACTGACTTTTATGATATTTCTAACCTTACATGCCATATGCTAGACATCAATGATGCTTGTTATTTGAGAAAGGCTATAAAAGAAGGTTTTTCAATTGTTACACACGATGCTGATTTTTTTAATATCCCAATTAAAGAAGAAGTCAAAGTATACACATATAACATAGGACGGCGGTAACCTCAAGGTTTTCTAGTGACAAGCAAATATAATTAAGATGAACAGGGAAGTAGTGAGAGTATCTTTCGTTTAAAGAATTTATAGCCACTATTAAAAGTAAAGTATGTAAGATTAAATCTATTGATGAAAGAATTCAAAAAATGAAAGAAGTAAATAGTCCAGTCATTGTTGACGATGAATTGAAAGCAATCTGGCAAGAAGAAATCGATAGATATGCTGATCGTGAGCAAGTGATTGTTAAGCTGTAGTCTTTTCTTGTTAAATGTGGTAACCTGATGTTACTACATTTTTATTTTTCTGAGGGTTTTTGCTATACTAGTTTTAATGGACATTGATTTTTAACAACCTGCCTATTTTGCGAGAGGAAGATATTGTTTTGAAGTCAAATACTTTCCTGAATAGAATGAACTGAAGGACACCTATGAAACAATTATTGCAAGAATTAACAAGCGTTTATTCAAAGTTAAATTCCCATTATAACGAGCATTTAATAAATCCAGAGCAGATAGCGGATGTTTATGATGACATTCATGAAGAACTTCAAGAAGACTTCGATACTCTTGCCAGAGGGCTTGCTAGAATGGAAAATTTAGACTTAGAATCAATACATGATACTGATAATCAAGCCTACCTAAGTGGGATGTATGATATCTATTCTTCATTGCTAAATATTGAAAATTATGTAGCCGATTTAAGGGAGATTCACATTCAAATTTCAAAGAAGATTAGAGAAATCAATGGCGAAATTGTTGATGAAGATGTGATTGGCAGAAAGCAAGAAAATAGGTTTACTCGGTGAATGGATAGATTTTAAAAAGGAGCAGTCATGCATAAATTTATGGCCAAAATAAAGTCAGATAATAGCGATACGAAAATTTTGAAAATAATTAGAGATTTCAGTCATGAACCAATCGGAGCAATTAAAGAAAAAATGACTTATCATATGGCTGTGCTTGAAACAGAATATCTGAATGTAGAGCGCCTAAAGAGCTTTAAAAAGACAGTAGAAGAGATAATGGAATTGGGCGGGGAGCTTCAATTATTTCTTGATGATGAAAAGGTAACCATGCAATTTTTGAGTCATGTCATTGAGTCACAAGAAGATACCAAAAATCAAATTGAGGAAGACGATTTCTAATATATTCGATGATGCGAAGTAATGGTTCCGGCTTTCCAATATAGTAATAATGCGAAATTGTTCCCTCTAAGTCAAGATTGTGGTCTTTGAAGATAGAAGTAGATGATAAATATATAAGGAAAGTATAAAGTGAAAGAAGTATTAGAAAATCTGCATCAGGTATGCTCAACACTCAATAATAAATTTAATGGAAAACTGCTGGATCAGGAGAAGTTAGATGATTTTTTGGAGGACATTCGTGATGACTGGGATTCAAGTTTCGAACAGTTAAAAGATGGTCTTCAGATCTTGGAAAGTCAGATTGAATCAATTGAATCTTCAAGAAATAGAGCCTATACAAAAGCTATTCTTGAAATTTTTGGGGGACTGAGACGACTAGAGGTTTTGTTGGATGATGCGGACGACTTACTGGTAGCCTTGAATAAGAACTTTATGTTTGAAAGTGGAGAAATATCTGAGGAAGAATTCCTGGATGATGGAATCCTAAATGTTAAATATCTGGATGAAGATGGTGATTCAGATTAAATCAAGTTTCTCGAATAACTACAGATGGGTTTACCGAGTGAAGGAATGCTTTTAATGGAAGATGTTTATAAAGGAGCGAATGGTGTCAATAATCTACGCAAAGGTCAAAATGTCAGATAATATCTTACAGGCATGTAAAATAATGAGGAAACTTAGCACTTTGCCAATTGGTGAAATCAAGACAAGAATAGAAAAAAATGAGGCTTTGTTAGAAAGCGATTATCTGGATCTAGACCAGTTAATAGTTATGCAAGAAATTCTTGCCAGTCTCATAAGTTTAGGTGCAGAAATTAACTTGTATAAAGGACAAGCTGAAGTGGACATGGTATTTCTAAACAATACCATTAGAACCTATAAAAATATCGCTGCTGATAGAGAAAAACTAGATGAACTCATGTTTGATAGTGAGGGATAAAAGCTATAAGTTCTAGCATCAGTAGCATTTTTAGAATAAGCTTAAAATTTTTAATAGCGCGACTTTCAGTATAAATAGAGGTGAGAATATGGAAACTGAAAATACAGTATCAATTTGGGTTGGAAATTTTGCAAGTAGGGAAGAGCTGGATAACTATATCGACTTAAGGTATGATGATGACGGAGAAATCGTCAGTTCCAAGTTTTATGACGCTTTTCAAATTGATATCGATGATATTGACGACTACCTAATTGAAAAAGAATATTGCGATTCCAGATTTTTAAATGTATATGACCATTTAATCGAAGCCTCATATGCAGATGTCGTCATAGAAAATTTAAAGAGGATTGAAGATGACTTAGCTATACCTGAATGTAATTCTATTATTTTGCTTTACAATTATAAATATTGTGGGCAAGTCAAAGAGCAGCCCAATATCAAATTTATTGCGACAGTTGATTATAGATAGGTGTAGGATAATGAATGAGCTAGTAACGAGATATATCAACTTTTGTGAGAAGTTAAATCAGAACTGCAATGGAAATCTCTTGAGTGATGAGATGCTAGATGATTTAAAAAGCTGTGAAAAAGCTATAAATGAATGTTTGAATCAATTAAATAACGGGCTTAGCTTGTTAGAAAAAAAGAAAAATGAAATTTCATTATCTCAAGAACCCTCTTATACATCTGGATTTGTAGATATCTTTTTAGCTCTAGGCGGTCTGGAGGATGCATTTTCTGAACTAAAACACATTTCAATAGCAATGAATAAACACTTTATGTATGAAAGTGGAGAAATATCTGAGGAAAAATTCCTAGATGATGGTATTTTAAATGTAGAAATAGTGGATGCAGGAGATGAAGAATGAAGCTAGATGCTAGAGTTGAGAAAGCCTTGCAAGATATAAATTTTGTAGAGAGATATGAAGCATTGTCCCATACATTTAGTAGGAGTAGAACTCCTAAAGAAGAAGCTTTGGATTATTATGACGGCGATTTTTTGATGGACATAATCAATTCCTTAGGTTATGAAGTGAAATTTAGCAAAAAAGAGTATTTTTTCTCGCTAAAAAAGGAAAAAAATGGTCAATATGAATTCGGCTTTAAATTTTCTTTGGAATATGGAATGGTAGAGTTCATCTGGGATTTAAAAGATTCAAACCAAAATGTCTTGCTAGGAACTAATCTATTTACTATCATAAGATTGCTAACTTCACCAGACAATAAGATAATGGATCCCATTATTTCCAACTATGTAGATTTTAGAGATGTCATGAAAATCGCCTTTGATATGTACGAGGATTTCAAACAAGCATTTTTGAAGGCTACTACAGGAGATGAAGAATGAAGCTAGATAGTAGGGTTGAACGGACCTTAATAGAAATCAATTTCGTAGAACGATATGGAAATATTTCTAAAAAATACAATAGGGAGAGAACCCCAAAAGGTCAAGAATTGGATTACTTTGACGGCGATTTTTTGATGGAAATTGTTGAATTATTAGGCTACAAAGTTCGGTATGATAAACGAGAGCGCTTTTTCTATATTGACTTGGAGGAAATCGGACATTTTCGTTTTGGTTTTCATTTTGCCCTTGAGTATGGTCGCTTAGAATTGATTTGGGTTGCTTATGAAGGAGATAAAGTTGTCCTTGGTTCTCCTTGGACTAGATATCCAAGGTTGATGATTGCGCGTGATTATATTATCAAACAGCCAATTATTTCCGACTATGTAGATTTTCGAGACGTCATGAAAATCGCCTTCGAAATGTATGAGGATTTCAAACAAGCATTTTTAAAGATTGCTAAAGATAAATAATCTTAAAAAAATCAAAATATGGAACCTGAAAAAGTAAAAGGTACATTAGAAATGTATCAATCTAATCCAATTGGTGTATGTACTTCGTGCATTTCTGGCATCACAAATGATGCTGCTAAAGAAGGAATTTTTTACAATTTTCAAAAAAATATCCAGATTTAAAAATTGTGGTTACATCAGTCGAGAGAGAGGGTGTTAGAAAAGTTGGAAGGTTAAATTTCACAATCCAAAATGGAAAGTAGTTGAAGTAGTGAGGTAAGGAAAGTAAAAAATGAGTAAAAATATAAACGCAATATATAAACTAGGGATTGCTACGTGGTTATCCAAATCTATGAAGGAAAGTAAGTTTTATAAAAATATTGATGAGCTTCTTGAAGCTTGTTGGGAATGGGTAGAAAATCAGGAGGTGTCAGCAGATTATTTATACTCTCTTCTTGATGATGGGACTGAATTCGGAGGAGCTTTTATTTATATGCAAGAGGATGATCCAAAATATGAATCAAGGTGGAACTGTATCTTTGAAGCGGGTGCTTCGATATCTTCATTAGCTTTTGAGTTTGAGAGGAAAAAATATATACCTGCCTTATTAGAAGAAATTGATTCTAAACAAGAAGAGGAGTATTTCAATGAACAATTACAGGATATTTTTGGAAACAAAATTGATGTTTTAGAAAATTACAAAAAATATTTATCAAGCAATTCTGATATAACAAAAGATGGAATTTTAAATGAATTATCAGAGATACTCTGTTAAATGTGAAGTTAGTAATATTTCATTTTATCAGCTGTTAAACTGTTGGGTTAAATAAATGTATCCAAAACATAGAGTTGGTAGATAGCTTTTTTAAAGACTGATGAATATAATTGATATACATAAAACGAAACCATCCAATTCATATGGGTGGTTTTCTCGTTTTTCAAAAGTTTTTGTTATACTAGATTTCTATTGATTACACAATTATCTGGTTGTGATATAATATGTCCAAAGTACGCCCTAGAATTACAATTTACTGAGGAATAAATAGATGAAATTAGATACTAGAGTTGAACAAGCTTTACATAATATAAATTTTGTAGAAAAATATGAGAATATTTCTAAAAAATACAGTAGGGAAAGAACCCCAAAAGGCCAAGAATTGGATTATTTTGATGGTGATTTTTTGATGGAAATTGTGGAATTATTAGGCTACAGATTGCAGTATGATAAAAGAGAACGCTTTTTCCATATTGACTTGGAGGAAATCGGAAATTTTCGTTTTGGTTTTCATTTTGCCTTTGAACGAGGAAGATTAGAATTAATCTGGGTCATCTATGAGGGAAATAAAGCCATCATGGGTAGCCCCTTTGCTTCTTATGCCAAATGGCTAATCTCAAGAGATTATATTATACTGAAGCCTGTAATTTCCAGTTATGATGATTTTGAAAAGGTCATGAAAATCGCCTTTGAGATGTATGAGGATTTCAAGCAAGCCTTTTTGAAGGCTAATGCAGGAGATGAAGAATGAAGCTAGATACTAGAGTTGAACAAGCTTTACATAATATAGATTTTGTAGAAAAATATGAGAATATTTCTAAAAAATACAATAGGGAGAGAACTCCGAAAGGTCAAGAATTGGATTATTCTGACGGAGATTTTCTGATGGAAATTGTGGAATTATTAGGCTACAAAGTTCAGTATGATAAACGAGAACGCTTTTTCCATATTGAATTAGAGGAAATTGGACATTTTCGCTTTGGTTTTCATTTTGCCTTTGAACGAGGAAGATTGGAATTGATCTGGGTCATCTATGAGGGAGATAAAGCCATCATGGGCAGCCCCTTTGCATCTTATGCCAAATGGCTAATTTCAAGAGACTACATTATTTTGGATCCCGTAATTTCTGATTATGTTGATTTTCGTGACGTCATGAAAATCGCCTTTGACATGTATGAGGATTTCAAGCAAGCCTTTTTGAAGGCTGCTGCAGGAGATGAAGAATGAAATTAGACACTAGCTTGAATGCAAATCAATTTTCTATAGCTACGATAGCTTTTGCAGCGTCCTAGGTTCGGAAAGGAATCAAAATGGAATTTACTCTTAACCTCAATCTTTTGCAATGTATGCAAAAATTAACAGAACCGCTAGAAACATATATAGGAAACTCGGATTATAAGGAATTTGTGCATGAAACGTTAGACATTGCGGGCCGATGTATTGATAGGATTAGTGAATCTGATCCAGACTCGTTGTATGATAGATTGGAAAATTTAGACGAGGAAGACATCTTGACCTATTCGGAGTTAGATAAAAAGACAAATCCAGCTGTGTGGAGATGTATTGATGCTTTCCTTGCGTTAGTAGTTTATCATTCATATAAAGCCGTTGGACAGCGGTATTTGCCCCAAACCATAGAGTGTGTGGATGAAGATACGCTTGAAGATTATTTTATTCATTATAAGCAACTGGTTAGTAGCTACAGTGACATTGCAAGGAGAACGAAATGGCTTGAGAAGGAGGCCTATGTCGCGAACCCCTCTGTTAGCCCTTACTTAGAATTTTTGTTTGAGGAGTAAATGAGAGAATATGAATACCAATCAACTTTATCTCATGCTGGTCTACTCAGAAGTCATCCTAAGTCATATGGAAACAGAATATAAGCCACAAATTCGAGTTGCCTTGGACGCTTGCTGGAGTTTTTTGGAAAATAAAAACAAAACGGGCAAGGAGCTTTATAGTCTGCTAGATGATGGAACGGATTTTAAGGGAATTTTCATCTACATGCAATTAGACGAGAATGAGGATAATATTCCATCGTGGGACAATCTTAGTTATGTAATCGGTGCAACTGCTAGGGAAGCCTACCTACTGGACAATCAGCAACAATTGCCTTCTCCTTTAGAAAATATTGATTCAAGCTTAGTAGACTTATTTAATGAAAATTTAAAAGAAATCAATATCGATTTTTATAATCATCTTGAAGAAATTAAGGGCTTTTTGAAGAATGATTGTCCTCCTTCAAGAAATATTGCCTTGCAAACATTGGAAAGCTTAGGGTTATTAGAAGGGATTTGAGGTTTTAAATGGATAATCGACAAATTCAGCAAATAGCTGATATTCTGTATACTGAAAGCAATGCTAAAGCTGCGGCGAGCCTTAAGCAGCTTCAAACTGAAGAGGAGCTGTTTGTCTTGCTGGACAATTTTAACTGGGATAATGGATTTGAAGTGCCAAAAGCAGTGCTTAGCCATTCCAAGTGTAGTCTTTCAGTCTCTTTATTAGCTTTTTATCGTGCAGATGGCATCAGGTATTTACTTGAGGGAGAGGCAGCCTTTGAAAATTCGCTATCAGAGGAGTGGGAAGGTTTTTTAAAAGATGTTTATACTAGCATTCTCAGAGGCCAATTTCCAAGTGGGACTATCTCTTTTCAACCCGAAATAACGAAGATTCAAAAATTTAAACTAAAAAAATTAAGACCAGAAATTGATGAAGTATTCCTTGAAGGTATTTCGGGAAAAGATTTGAATGTAGTCATTTAATGAAATAAATGGTAGAGCCATCCAAAGGACTAGGGATGGTTTTTACGTTTTTTGAGATATTTTGTTATACTAGATTCAAACTTTGTAATCGTTGGTGAAGGAGTAAGGATGAAACACAAAATCGCAATTCTCTCTGATATACATGGGAATACCACGGCTTTGAAGGCAGTTTTGACAGATGCTAAAAGACAGGAAGCGACAGAATATTGGCTTCTAGGGGATATTTTTCTCCCTGGTCCGGGGGAAAATGACTTGTTAGCCTTGTTAAAAGATCTTCCTATCACAGTGACTGTCCGCGGAAACTGGGATGATTGTGTCCTAGAGGCCTTAGATGGTCAATATGGATTAGAAGACCCAGAGGAAGTCCAGCTCTTGCGTATGACGCAGTATTTGATGGAGCGAATGGATCCTGATCAGATCACTTGGCTGCGGAGTCTGCCTATGGTTGCGAAGAAAGAAATTGATGGCCTGCGTTTTTCGCTCTCGCATAATTTGCCTGCCAAAAACTATGGGAGTGACCTACTGGTTGACAATGATACGGACAAATTTGACCAGCTACTGGATGAGGAGACAGATGTGGCAGTTTACGGTCATGTCCACAAGCAGTTGCTTCGCTATGGCAGCAAAGGGCAGCAAATTATCAATCCTGGTTCAATTGGCATGCCCTATTTTGATTGGTCGGCCTTGAAAAATCACCGTGCCCAGTATGCCTTGTTAGAAGTTGAAGACGGGGAACTGGTAAATATCCAATTCCGAAAAGTCGCCTATGACTACGAAGCAGAGTTAGAATTAGCCAAAGAAAAAGCTCTCCCTTTCATCGAAATGTACGAAGAATTACGTCGCGAAGATAATTACCAAGGGCATAACCGAGAATTATTGGCTTACTTGAATGACAAGTATGGTTACGTAGAGGATGTTAAGCAGTTTTTTCAGATAGGTGAACCAAAAGAAAATGAAAGTTGACGAGAGATGGCATTGAGTTTTGAAGGAAGGGTTTAGATGTTTGAGAAGATTAAAATAGATCCTTTGAACCAGTTTTATCCAGTGAAACTAGAAAAGATTAGGGATAGTGAATCAAAGCTAGCTATTCAAATCCCTGAGCTACTCAAGGAATTTTATGCAGAAGTCGGATATGGCTTTCTAAAAAGCAAGATGGACAATATAAATCGTATCATGGATCCAGAGTCAGTATTAGACTTTAGATTGAGGCAGCATGATTTTGAGTTTTATCCAGATATTGAAATCTACAAGCAATTTGAGGATGATAAATTAGTTTTCTTTGAAGCTAATGAAGTAGCGCTTCTATCTATCGGATTTGCTACTGAAAATAAGGGGAAAATCTACTATTATGATAAGGAAATTGCTCCTAATTTAGTAGAGCTTCTAGACCGGCTTATGGAAGATGACACTTTCTATTATGACTTGATATAGCTAGAGCTTTTTGGAGAACAGAAATCAATACCGATTTTTATAATCATGTTGAAGAAGTCGAGCGTTTTATCAATAGTAGCCACTAACTTCAAAAGCTAAAAGGATTAGATAGGATGATGACAATGACACAATTTGAAGATAAATTTATGGAAGTTCAGGCTAGCATGATTTCGTTAGCAATGGAATATGTACAAGATCAGGCAGAAAAAGTATATATTTATTGTATTTCGGAGGAAGCATTGCAATCGTATAAAGTTTTTTATAAGATTAATGGCATTGTAATTGAAATGGATAAAGTTAATGAAGTTGCGACAAAAAAAATAGATGATTCCGATAATATGGCATTCGCTCTATTGGGATATGGAGCTGAAGATATACAAAAATTGATTGATGTTTGTAAAGAATATAACCGCGAGCACCCAACAGAAATGTGGCTTGTATATGATGCACAGAAAAACAGGCTTGAAAGTCGCTATAGCTATGAAGGGCGTTATGACAAGGATGAAGAATTGCTTCCAAGTCTGGAGTTTGAAAAATGGTTTGAGGAAGTGCAAGGCCAATAACTATTTTCGACAATGACATTGCATTGAATTGATAAAGCAGCGGAAAAAGACTGCATAGAAGGTAAGAAAGATTTTTGCGTTCATCCCGTTTGAAGAACTTGGAGAATAAAGAAAACAATGAAATTGAATCATCAAATTTTCGGTAACATAGACTTTAATAATGGCTGGACAAGACCTATTTCTATAACGATTTTCGGTAAGCAATATGTTTTAGAGATAAATATTGATGCAGATGAGGATGCAGAATTTGAAATCAACCAAGAAAAAGCCTATACATTTTTTCAAGAACACTTAGATGAAATTGTAACAGAGGCTAATGCTGCTATTTTATCGTACTATAATCGTGAAATATCAAATATTGTTTCCAGTTTTACAAATTTAGCTGAAAAACAATCATTTTTAAATAAAATCGGAGATGAGCAGCAAATTTATTCTCTGTTACAGCCTAAGCAAATCATGTTTCCTCTAACCTTTGATGAAAGTGTTGAAGAATTTGGCTTTTTATGTGATTGTGATTGGGACAAAGAAAATGGCATAGGAATAAAATTTACTAATGGCCTTTTGTCTGAAATTGGCTATCAAGATATACTTCTATAGGTATATAATTCATAAATTTGTCTATCTTTTATATTTATTAAATAACAAGCACTTAGTCGCATTTATCACATGCTTTTCAGCTTCAACCGTCCTATGTAAAGATTTTAGAAAAATCCAAAGTTTAATAGGAACCGGAGCTGTTTAGAGGATTGGGAGAAAGGAAATCAAGTACGAATATGAAGTGGTTAAATTATAAGGGAATTTCCAAGGATAGGATAGAAAGTGTGGAGCATAGATTGCAGATTACTCTACCAGATGATTATAAGCAAGTCGCTTTGAAATATGATGGTGGTTATCCTAATCCCAATCATTTTAAGGTAGGTGAGAAGGTGGAAATTTTCAACAATTTAATCAGCCTAGATGAAAATGAATGTAATAATATATATGAAATCCTAGAAGATCTACAGATTCGAATAGGAGATCAGCTGATTCCCTTTGCGGAAGATGGTTTTGGAAATTTATTATGTTTTGATTATTCAGCTGAGAAAAGCGTAGTTTTTTGGAATCATGAAAAGAACTACAATGAGTTTAAAGAAGTGACCTTTGTTTGTTCCAGTTTTTCTAGTCTAATTGAGAGTCTTTTTTAAGAAATATAGACTTTCTATTTACTCCTTCTTAGTGAATGATATCGACGTGCCAATAGTGAGATTTTAAGGATGATGGGAAAAGGCATAAAACAGATTATAGAAAGGTTACTTGAATGGTAGAATATGAAAACAACAAACTAATAGTGAATGGTGAAATTACTAAAACTTTTCAGTTTGCTATACGAGATCTAATAGAAGTGGATGAGGAGTGTATTGTTTTATTAGAAATACCTTTTGATAGTTTGGAGAAAAATAATATTATCAGACTTGATTGTAGAGGAACTGTAGTTTGGACCATTGCTAACAGTGGATACAGTAAGCTTATTTATCCGTTCGAACAGATGATTTTGATAGATGGCTGGCTTTATGCGACGGATCTTTATGCTAGAAGATGCAAAATTGATATAAGCTCAGGAAAAATAGTGGATGTGTCTATATCCAAATAATCACCTGAAATTATTTATTCCTAGGAAGGTGAATCGCAATAATGAATCAAAATAATAAAGCATTATTTAAAATCAAAGCATTGAACTTGTTTGCTTCCATTTATGGGTGGCTTGCGATATTACTATTCTTTTTCCTATGAATAGTAATATTAGCAGGAGTGGTGGAGTTTGGTATTCTATGGAGCATGCATGGAAAGCTAAATTAAATGATATTCCTCTTGAAGAATTAATCAGATAAGGAATAAACCAAGAGGTTAAAAATGTTTGAAAATCAATTAAGCCAATTGTTTAATGATATAGCAAATAATGTAAATCGTATGATTCCGGAAACGTGGAATGATTTATACTTTAATGTTGAGTTAAAGGAAGGGGACGGAGAAGTTTTTTTCTATTTTAATACGAAAGAAAGTCCTGAAAAATATATTTTCTCACATGATATACCAGTAATTTATGATATTCCATTTTCCGAATATATGGACTCCTTTAATCAATTAATGAGTATTTCTAGAAATATTTTAGAGGTTTTAGAAAATAATAATCAACCTAAATGGTATGCAATGGTTTTAATAGTAAAATCTCGGAAGCAATTAAAAGTTGAGTTTGATTACACTGATTGGTTTGCCAGTCCCTTTACCTCTAATCAAAGGTTGTCTTTTTTTAAACATAAATGTTTAGGAGAAGAACCTGAAAATAATGATTTACTTCAACTTTTTAAAGAAATGGAAGAATATAAAAAACAAAGCTAAATATCTACGATGAACGCTTGAGGGAGTTGGAGTATTTTCCCTATGATTTGTTGGTGTAGGGAGAATAAGCTAAGAAAGGGAGTTAATATATGCTAAGAGACAAACATAAAGATTATGCGTATTTTGAAAGACGATTGAATCGTCTACAAAAACGTTTAAGAGAAGATATAGAGATGACGGATGAAATTGCGGAGAAGTATTTGTTGTTCCATTATCAAGATTTGGTTTTGGATAATGAAGAACTAGTGAAACTTTCCTATTCTATGGGGGCTTCGAAAGAGGAGATTTTTCCCTATTATCAAGGTATTCTGTCTCATCTCAAAGTTATTGCTTCAGAGGGAGTTCCCTTTTATCGTGCAGTTGATGTCTTTGCCTTGGGCGTTCTTTACAGTGAGCGCAAGGAAGAGTTTCTGGATGATTTGAAGGCTATTTATGAGCAGATGGACCACACAGATGGCTTGATTGAATACTACATGGTTTATCTATTCCATGATAAGATAGTTCCTTTTCATTCGATTCTAGAGTATCAAAATATGATTGAGGACACTTATGAGAGTGTAGCTAAGGCGCAGGGTTTCTGGTACTATAGTCATTCAGATGAACCTTGGTATGGAACCCATAAGTATGACAATAGAGGTTATGATGGCTACTGGAGTTTTGACACCGCCGCAACCTGCAAGATAAAAGGAATCTACGACGAACGCTTAAAGGATTTGGAGTATTTTCCCTATGATTTGTTGGTGTAGGGAGATTAGAAAACGAAGCTTTTTATCTGAAAGAATAGCTTGATTTCTAGAAAGGGGATAAAGATGAAGATCCATTTAGAGGTGATAAATGAATTAATAGATATTGACTTTTTGAAGGAAGAAAGAGAAACAAACATACCGATTACTCAGTTAAAGACGGTAAAAGAAGCGGAGAAGAATATTAATAGTTTAAAATGGGAGAATTTTGTCTTAGAAAAAGATGGTGACTTTAGTGTTTATCTTTTTAAAAATCATAGTGACATTCATAAGCACTGGAATGAACTGGCAAATAATGCAAAAGAGGAAATCATTCCTGAAATTGAAGAAGGTTTAGATAGACTAATTGCGGATAGTAAACTTCTTGCCTCAATGAGGAGTCAGATTGAATTTGATATCGTTGGCTTGGCCATCTACTTGACCATCAAAAAAGAGCTTCCTCAAGCTGAATCAACATTTTTCGATGATTTGTATGCTTTATACCAAGCAGGCTACATTCCTTGTGGTTTTGCTAAGGGACTCTATAAGGTTTTATAAGGATAGTTTTTTTCATAGAAGATGGAGTATTCAAAAATGAAATGAATTTTTTGAGAGAAAAAAGATATAAAAGTGAGGATTTTTAGGAATATGTGGAGTCCTTAAAAATGAGCGAACAATACTTACCAATAAGAGATAGTTTAGGTTATCAGAATGTCAAGCAAGCTTTAGAGAAAATTTTTTCGATTGATCTTGATACGATTGCGATTGATAAAGGAGAAGATGAAAATTTTAATTTTCCGTTCGTGTATAACGGTTATCATATGACAATAGGTATTTCATCAACAGGTAAAAATACGCAATTGGAAGCAGGAGATGGTGGATTATTTAACATTTGGTTTACTCAAACTGATGAAGAGAAATTTTCAGTCACATTTTTATCCAAGCTTATTGATGATAAGAGTATAAGAAGAGTGTATGGTGGTAATAAAGATTCTATTGAACATACTTTGCATATACTGAAAGATTTTCTAAACTCAGACAAAGCGGAAGTTTTATTGAAAATATAAAAGGAATGTAACAATGACACAATTTGAAGATAAATTTATGGAAGTTCAGGCTAGTATGATTTCACTAGCACTGGAATATGTACAAGATCAGGCAGAAAAAGTATATATTTATTGTATTTCGGAGGAAGCATTACTTTCTTTTGATGTTTTTTACAAAATTAATGGAGTTTTTGTCAAATTACACAGAGTCAACACTGTTTTGGATACTAAAGTAGATGATTCTGATAATATGATGTTTTCAGTATTACGATACGGTAATGAAGATATACAAAAATTGATTGATGTTTGCCAAGAATACGGTCGCGAGCACCCAACTGAAATGTGGCTTGTCTATGATGTTCAGAAAAACAGGCTTGAAAGTCGCTACAGCTATGAAGGGCGTTATGACAAGGATGAAGAATTGCTTCCACGTTTAGAATTTGAAAAGTGGTTTGAGGAAGTGAAGAACAGTACTCAAACTTAATGCTTGCGACAATCTCTAGTTGAATGATAGAAAAGCAGAGGCAAAAGGCTTTCCATGCGACCAAGTGTGTGGTGGGGCTGTTTTTGAAAAGTAAAACAAAAAGAAAGTTGAAGACAGATGGGGCTGAATTTTGACAAACATAAAGAACATTTGGAGAAGGATATCCGTGCAGAGCTCCAAAAAAAATTTGGATCTAATTTTGAAATAGAAGGCATCTCTGATATTGTCTTGAGTTCATATTGTCCGACTTTTCTCTTTAAAATCAATCTAGAAAATTATAAAGAAAAGTTGGATATTTTAGTAGACGGCAGCGATTTACACTTGAAGTGGGGTGAAAAACCTACATACGGGATACAATACAAGTATCTGCCAGAAACGTTGGGGGAAGGACTGGGAAGAATAAAAACCTACCTAGATCAACCAGAACAGATTTTTCTGGAACCTCTTACTCCTGAAAATGATTATCTGAAGATACGAGCTATTGAAGCGATGATTGAAAATATTTTCGATGGGAAAACGGAAACGGATAAGTGGGAAAAACCTGTCGAAAAGGGCGAAGATTATCGAGTCATTATTACAAGCATACTACCTAGCTACAAAGCTTCTTTTACTCTGGAGCTGCTAGAACAAGATTTCATTGTGAGAGATATTGTCCCCTTAGATGCTAGTGTAGGAAGTCAGGAATTGTTGCTTGATTGTCCAGTCCAGTTAAATTCCTCTAATTTATCCTCTTTTCTAAGCAAGTGTAAGACTTATTTAGAAGAACATTTAGAAAAAGACAAAACTGGCATGAGTCTTTCTACGGCTTCTATGTCTGATTTGGAGCTGATTTTAAAGGCTCCTCTGAGTCTGGATACAGTTGATACAAAGGTTTTAGAAATACAGAAAATGATAGAAGAGCTGTTTTTAGGTAAGATTGAATTTGACAAAACGACGAAGGAAATGGAAGGCGACTACCTTTATAGGGCTTATTTCTTTGTAAGATCTAGATTTTATCGGGTTTCTTTCACGATTACGTTGATTGGACAGCACTTTTACATCATGGTGTCACTTCCAGATCATCCAGAACTAAGAAAGAAATGGCCGTTACGCGGGTATCCCTACAAACTAACCGAAGCAAATCTGAGGCTAGTCTTAAAAGAAGTGGTGGCGTATGGTCTAAAACATAAGCCACAGACTGAAAATGAGGTGGTTCAGGAGATTCAAGCAAGTCAAGAAGTAACTGAACCTACAGCAAAAATTCAGACTCAAGAGAGAGAGGCTAAAGACGGTGGCAAAGAGCAGGCAGATAAACGGGCTTACTTAGGATTGAGAAAGCTCTGGAAACTGCAGGTCTTTATTTTCTTTATCTTGATGATTATAGCTTTTGGCTTAGAGGTTTATATGGCTAGGTCAGGCTATAAAGCCTTCAAAATGAGGATTCAGTTTAGTTGGGTATCTATGCATAGTTTTTCGTTTCTCTTTCTTACCATGTATGGTTTTTTGACACTTTATCCCAATGGGATGAAGATAAATGAATTTTTGCAGCAGTATCCTCGTTGGAAAGGTTTCCCGACCAAAGGAGTGCCTCTTCCAGAAAAAGAGACTTTGTGGACGATATTTGTCTTGTTACTGGTTCTACTGTTTGCAGCTATTGATTTTTCCGTGCGGAAACCTGAACCAAAAGTTGAAATTCCTAAGTTAAATCAAGAACTATATAGAGACTTTGAGTAGTAAAGAAACTCAAGTTGTAGTGATTTGAAAAAGTGCTGAAGTGAGTCAAGTAGTCAGAATGGATAAAGTGAAACTTCTACCAGGGAATAATCTTATCAAGTGGCAAGGGCAGACAGCTTTATTTGATAGAGAATGAAAAAATCCTTTGTGAAAAACCTCTGCAAGCTCTTTCAAATTGTGGTAAAATAAGAGTAACAGAAATTAGAAAAGGAAACCAATTATGAAATTTCTTGAATTAAACAAAAAGCGTCATGCGACTAAGCATTTCAATGACAAACCGGTAGACCCTAAGGATGTCCGTACAGCTATTGAAATTGCGACCTTGGCACCAAGTGCTCATAATAGTCAACCTTGGAAGTTTGTAGTAGTGCGTGAGCGAAATGAAGCTTTAGCGGGTATTACCTTTGGCTCTAACCAAGATCAAATCAAGGAAGCTCCAGTGACAATTGCCCTCTTTACAGATACAGATTTGGCTAAGCGGGCACGCAAGATCGCGCGTGTCGCTGGGGTAAAAAATTTTTCTGATGAGCAGCTGCAATTTTACATGCAAAATTTGCCAGCTGAGTTTGCTCGTTATAATGACCAACAAAAGAGTGATTACTTGGCCCTTAATGCGGGTTTGGTCGCTATGAACCTCGTTTTGGCCTTGACTGACCAAGGTATTGGCTCAAATATCATCCTAGGATTTGATAAATCAAAAGTCAACCAAGTTTTGGAGATTGATGAGCGTTTCCGTCCAGAACTCTTGATTACTGTTGGTTATACAGATGACAAGCTAGAACCTAGCTATCGTTTACCAGTTGACGAGATTATCGAAAAGCGTTAATAAAGTAAGATTTCAATACTTTGATTTAATTCGAGTTATCTATTTTAAATCAAAGTACTTTGTAGAGGTGAGAAAATGACAATTGATTTTAAAGCAGAAGTTGAAAAACGTAGAGAAGCTCTGTTGGCGGATTTGTTCAGCCTTTTAGAAATTAATTCAGAGCGGGATGATTCTAAGGCAGATAAGGAGCATCCTTTTGGACCTGGTCCTGTAAAGGCCTTGCATAAGTTCTTGGAAATTGCTGAACGTGATGGTTATCCGACTCAAAATGTGGACAATTATGCTGGTCACTTTACTTTTGGTCAAGGAGAAGAAGAACTGGGTATCTTTGCCCATATGGATGTGGTACCTGCTGGAAGTGGTTGGGATACAGACCCTTATACACCGACGATTAAGGATGGCCGTCTCTATGCTCGTGGTTCTAGTGATGACAAGGGACCAACTATGGCATGTTACTACGGTTTGAAAATCATCAAGGAATTGGGCTTGCCTGTATCTAAGCGCGTGCGCTTTGTGGTGGGAACAGATGAAGAGTCTGGCTGGAAAGACATGGAGTATTACTTTGCTCATGTAGGCCTGCCTGAGCCTGATTTCGGCTTCTCACCAGATGCTGAGTTCCCGATTATCAATGGTGAAAAAGGAAATATCACAGAGTACCTGCATTTTGCTGGTGAAAATGCTGGCGCAACACGCCTGCATAGCTTTACTGGCGGTTTGCGGGAAAACATGGTTCCTGAGTCTGGTACAGCTGTCTTGTCAGGTCATTTGCCAAATCTAGTTGATAAATTGGAACAGTTTGCTAAGGAAAATGGGCTAGACTTCACATATGAAGAACTAGCTAGTGGCCAAGTCACTGTGACCATTATCGGTAAGTCTGCGCACGGTGCTTCTCCTCAGTCTGGTGTCAATGGTGCAACTTATTTAGCCAAATTCCTAACGCAGTTTGACTTTGCTGGCCCAGCTAAGGATTATCTAGATGTGGCTGGAAATATTCTCCTAAATGACCATGAGGGTAAGAACTTGAAGATTGCTCATGTGGATGAGAAGATGGGAGCTCTGTCAATGAATGCGGGCGTTTTCCGTTTTGACGAAAACAAAGCTGACAATACAATTGCCCTCAATATTCGCTATCCTAAGGGAACTAGTCCAGAAGATATTAAGAATGTGTTAGAGCAGTTGCCAGTTACCAAAGTGACCTTGTCTGAGCATGGACATACTCCTCACTATGTACCGATGGAAGATCCGTTGGTGCAGACCTTGCTGGCTGTTTATGAAAAACAAACTGGCCTGAAAGGTCATGAGCAAGTTATCGGTGGTGGTACCTTTGGACGCCTCTTGAAACGTGGTGTCGCTTATGGCGCGATGTTCCCAGACTATATCGACACTATGCACCAAGCCAATGAATTTATCGATGTTGAAGATCTATTCCGCGCGGCTGCCATTTATGCTGAAGCCATTTACGAATTGATCAAATAAAATAAGAACTCATTTGGCTATGCCAGGTGAGTTTCTTTTCAAGGAAGGAAATATGATGCAGACAATAGAAGATATTACCAAGGCTATTATAGCTGACCCACAGAATAAAGCTTTCACAGAACAGGGGATCAAACCACTTTTTGCGGCGCCTAAGAATGCTCGGATTAACATTGTTGGTCAAGCACCAGGTCTTAAAACCCAGCAGGCGGGGCTTTACTGGAAGGACAAGAGTGGTGACCGACTGAGAGAGTGGCTGGGTGTTGATGAGGAAACTTTCTACCAGTCTGGATATTTTGCGGTTCTGCCCATGGATTTTTATTTTCCGGGACATGGTAAGTCTGGGGACTTACCGCCTCGTAAGGGCTTTGCAGACAAATGGCACCAGCCGATTTTAGAGCTCCTACCAGATATTGAGTTGACTATCTTGATTGGCCAGTATGCACAGAAATACTATCTGCATCAAAAAGGTACAGTTAAGCTGACCGAGACGGTCCAGCATTATCAAGACTACCTGCCAGACTTTTTTCCCTTGGTTCATCCATCGCCCCGCAACCAAATCTGGATGGCGAAAAATCCTTGGTTTGAGGCAGAAGTGGTGCCAGAATTGCAAGCATTAGTACAAAAGATTATTCATCAATAAAGGAGAAAAACTATGGATGCTTATCAACAAGTAGCTAACAAGTTGCAAGAGTTGGGGATCCCCTTTGATGTGGTGGAGCACCCACCTGCATTTACGACAGAGCAAGCAGATAGCTATATTGAAGGCATGGAAGGAGTCCGGACTAAGTCCATGTTTTTGACTAACAGGAAGAAAACCCAGTACTATCTGCTCATCATGGACGACAAGAAACGTTTGGATATGGATGACTTTAAAGTTCAAGTGGGAGCCGATCGGATTCGCATGGCCTCATTGGACTCCTTGGCAGAGAAGATGAACCTACCAGCAGGAACAGTATCACCTTTTGGCCTTCTGAATAATCCAGAGCGAGACATTCAGGTCTATTTTGATAGGGACATTGTATCAGAGGATACCATGACTTTCCATCCCAATACCAATGAAAAGACGATTTTTGTCGCGACCCGAGATCTTTTTAAATTCTTGACTCATCTGGGCTATGATTATCAAATTTTGGAACTTTGATTTCTGGAAAAGCTGTGAGGCTTCTTGGCCTCACAGCTTTTTTGGCTCCAAAAATCAGAGAAAGGCCAAGAATTTTTCTCAAATAGTAAAATAAGGTTGGCAATAGAAAAAAGCCTGAGTGACACTCAGGCTTTCTTGGATAGATTGGATAAGGGGCATTCTTCCAAATGTCTCTAGTTGGATGATTGAGTGCTGGACTCTGTCGTTGTATGTTGGTCTTGGCTTGTCGAACTGCTGTCAGTGGAAGTAGTTGTATGGCTCGTATTCGTTTCTGCGCTTGAAGAGCTTGAGGATGTTTCGGTCTCAGTAGCAGCAGAAGTTTCTGTTGGAGTCGAGCTAACAGATGTAGACTCTTTTTCTACCTCTTTGATGATGGTAGTAGTCGTAGTCGAGTTGCCTGTATCAGTTTTTGATTTTGAGTCATTGTTGTTCATAAGGTTCATGATGGTAAAGCAAGCAATGACGATTGATAGAAGACTGGCAATTGTAGCAATAGTCTTTTGTAGGGCAGAAAAGCCAGTTTTAATATGCTGACTAGCTGGTTTTCGATTAGAATTGCTGTTATTTTTTTCTTTGCGAGAATAGTTTTCCATGTAAAAGTCGCTCCTTTTCGTTCTTAATTTATTATACGTCTTTTATTTAGAAAAGTCTTCCAAAAATCTGATTTTTTTAAATGAAAACGCACACAAAGGAATGAAGAACAACAGCTCTAAAAGGCGGAGAGATAAGCCTCTTAGAGCTGTTTGTTTTATTAAAATGTTAGAGCTGCTTTGGAGTTGTTTCAGAGTTAAGGGCAGCTTGGGCCACAGCTAGCCGAGCTGCTGGGACTCGATAAGGGGAGCAGGAGACATAAGTGACTCCGATTTCTTGTAAGAAAGGAATGGAAGCTGGATCACCACCAACTTCGCCACAAACTCCGATGGACAAGGTTGGATCTACTTGGCGAGCTTTTTAAATGGCCAATTTCATCAATTGGCCGACACCTTCTTGGTCAAGGCTTTGGAAGGGATCTTGCGTCAGCAACTTTTTCTCTTTATAATCATTGAGGAATTTTCCGATATCGTCCCTTGAAAAACCAAAAGTCATCTGGGTCAAGTCATTGGTTCCAAAGCTGAAGAAGTCTTTAGAAAATATCAGACGGAAGTCATCAATATTACAGATAAATCAATTGAAGAGACAGCTTTCTTGATTGAAGATTATTTAAAAAAGTTAGATATGATTGGCGAGGCGAAGTAATCGTCTTCAGGGCGGTTCCTAAATTTATCAGGTAGGGACTGCGCCCTTTTCTTGTTCCTAGGCTCGTTTCGTGTTACAATAGGAGTATTGATTTTTACTGATAAATACAGAGGAAAAAGATGATTTATTTAGATAATTCAGCGACAACCAAGCCCTATCCAGAGGCGCTGGCTACTTATACAGAAGTGGCTTCTAAAATCTGGGGTAATCCTTCTAGCCTGCATAGTTTAGGCAGTCAGGCGACCCGTCTTTTAGAAGCCTCTCGTCGGCAAATAGCAGAGCTTTTAGGCAAGTCTTCGTCGGAGATTTTTTTTACGTCTGGAGGGACAGAAGGGGACAACTGGGTACTTAAGGGAGTTGCTTTTGAAAAGATTCCTTTTGGCAAACACATCATTGTATCTAGCATCGAGCATCCAGCGGTTAAAGAATCAGCCCTCTGGTTGCAGAGTCAGGGATTTGAAGTTGATTTTGCGCCAGTAGATAAGGCGGGTTTTGTTGATGTAGACAAACTAGCGGAGTTGATTCGATCAGACACCACTCTGATCTCGATCATGGCTGTCAATAATGAGATCGGTAGTATTCAGCCCATTCAGAAAATATCCGAACTGCTAGCAGACAAACCGACTATTTCCTTTCATGTGGATGCTGTGCAGGCTGTTACGAAGATTCCGACAGCTGCTTATCTGACGGATCGCGTGGATTTTGTGACATTCTCCAGTCATAAATTTCACGGCCTTCGGGGCGTAGGATTTGTCTATATCAAGTCTGGCAAGAAAATCAGTCCCCTCTTGACAGGTGGCGGTCAGGAGTCGGACAAGCGCTCCACAACGGAAAATCTAGCAGGCATTGCAGCGACAGCCAAGGCTCTGCGTTTGTCCATGGAAAAGCAAGAAGCATTTGCCAAACGAACAGCAAAGATGAAGGCGATTATCCTTGAAGAGCTGCAGAAGTATCCAGATGTGGTGGTCTTCTCAGGCTTGGAAGATTTTGCTCCCCATATCCTGACCTTTGGTATCAAGGGAGTGCGGGGTGAAGTCGTCGTCCACGCATTTGAAGACTACGAGATCTACATCTCGACGACCAGCGCTTGCTCTTCCAAGGCCGGTAAGCCAGCGGGAACGCTAATCGCTATGGGAGTCGAAAAGTCTCTCGCTCAAACGGCTGTCCGTATCAGTTTGGATCTTAATAATGATATGAGCAAGATGGAGCAGTTTTTGACAACTTTTAAAATTATTTACGAAAAAACCAGAAAAGTAAGGTAAACAATGCAATATTCAGAAATTATGGTGCGCTACGGTGAGCTCTCAACCAAGGGCAAGAACCGCATGCGCTTTATTAACAAACTCAAACGCAATATCCAGGCTGTTTTGTCAGTTTATCCGCAGGTCCATGTCAAGGCTGACCGTGACCGGACTCATGTCTATCTGCACGGGACAGACTATCAGCCAGTCGCTGAGTCACTCAAGCAGATTTTTGGAATTCAGAATTTCTCGCCATCTTACAAAATTGAAAAATCTGTGCCAGCCCTAATCGAAGCTGTCCAAACCATCATGAAGGAAGTCTATCAAGAGGGTATGACCTTTAAGATTTCTAGCAAGCGCAGTGATCACAACTTTGAATTAGATAGTCGCGAGCTTAACCAGACACTTGGTGATGCTGTTTTTGAGGCAATTCCCAATGTTCAGGTCAAAATGAAAGCGCCAGATATTGATCTGCGCGTTGAGATTCGTGAAGAAGCGGCCTATATCTCCTATGAGACCATTCGTGGTGCTGGAGGTTTGCCAGTCGGTACTTCAGGAAAAGGCATGCTCATGCTCTCAGGTGGGATTGACTCACCAGTGGCGGGCTATCTGGCTCTCAAGCGCGGTGTAGATATCGAGGCAGTGCACTTTGCCAGTCCGCCTTACACCAGTCCAGGTGCGTTGAAGAAAGCTCAAGATTTGACACGAAAACTGACCAAGTTTGGCGGCAATATCCAGTTTATCGAAGTCCCTTTTACAGAAATTCAAGAGGAAATCAAGGCCAAGGCTCCAGAAGCCTACCTCATGACACTGACTCGTCGCTTTATGATGCGTATTACGGATCGGATTCGAGAGGAGCGGGGTGGTCAAGTCATCATCAACGGAGAAAGTCTTGGTCAGGTGGCGAGTCAAACCATCGAGAGTATGCAGGCTATTAACGCCGTGACCAATACACCGGTTATCCGTCCAGTCGTGACCATGGACAAGCTTGAAATCATTGATATTGCAGAAAAAATCGATACCTTTCAAATCTCTATCCAGCCATTTGAAGACTGCTGTACTATTTTTGCTCCTGACCGACCTAAAACCAATCCAAAAATCAAGAATGCCGAGCAGTACGAAGCTCGTCTAGATGTTGAAGGCTTGGTAGAACGCGCTGTTGCAGGCATCATGATTACAGAAATCAGACCACAAGCAGAGACTGATGAAGTTGATGAGCTGATTGAGGACTTGTTATAAGAGTTTACGGAGTATCTTTCTGCTAAAAGAATCTGGAAGCTATTTCCATTGATACTGAAGATAAAAGGGGATATTTATGAACGAGTGGGATTACTTCTTGAGTGGGCTCATGCGAGCATTTTCTTGGAAAGATGGACAAGATAATGCTTTGCTGTTTGGAATTCCCAGTTGGACTTATTTTATTGGTCTCTTAGTTCATTTCCAGATTTTCCTAAGCTTGTATGCTCTCTTATTTTGGGGATATCATAAAGATATTAAGGAAGCTGGCTCTGTCAAGAAGGCTATGAGAAATAAATGGAATACCATACGTCAAAGCCAAAAAAGTACGGGCAGAGCTATTTTTGTCACAATAATTGGCGTTCTTCTTATGTTTTTTATCTTTCCTTCTTATGAAGGCTATCGAATTGCCAATGGTATTTGGCGCTATCATTACTTTACTAATCAGATAACCGAGCTAAAATCGGCTTTAGTGACTGGTGTTGATACCGAGACCGGGGGAAGTAAGTCTACCTATTCTCGTATTACCTTTACTATTAACGTTGATGGAAAAGAGCGAGAGGTTAATGTTTCAGATAGTAATAAAAGTCTTGCCAGATCAGCAAAAAAACATTTGAAGCCTCCGAAAGCTATTGAGGTTTATGTCAATCAAGAAGGGCAGATTGTATATTTTAAATAAATGGAAGTACAGAATGAGGATATTTAGTCGAAAATCCGTTTTCATTAAATAAAATCACTTGCCAAAGGTTAGTAGAAGTGCTATACTAAGAATGTTGACTATGCACGGCCTGTGCAACCGCTCGAACATCGTTGATCACATAGTGAGTATAAAGTGGTTCGTCCCACGATGCTAGGCGAGTCTTCACAAAAATACGGGGAAACC
>ERZ772764.144-NODE-144-length-50233-cov-8.667185_pt1 | contig 50233 bp, 52 predicted proteins | sample MGYA00512163_ERZ772764 | MGnify/ENA primary metagenome ERZ772764 (study PRJEB29015, sample SAMEA2737903) | human oral metagenome | biome: human oral; feature: human-associated habitat; material: dental | place: China | collected 2094 ... | reverse complement strand
CGTCGATGGAAATATTGTTGTCATCATATAAAACAATCAGTTTGCCCAAGCCCAAGGTGCCGGCGAGCGAACAGGCTTCGTGCGATACGCCTTCCATCAGGCAGCCGTCGCCCATGAAGACGTAGGTGTAGTGATCGACGATGTTCAAACCGTCTTTATTAAATTCGGCGGCAAGGATTTTTTCCGCCAATGCCATACCCACCGCGTTGGCAATGCCTTGTCCCAACGGACCGGTAGTGGTTTCCACGCCGTCGGTGTAGCCGTATTCGGGGTGGCCGGGGGTTTTGCTGTGCAGCTGGCGGAAGTTTTTCAGGTCTTCAATGCTCAGGTTGTAGCCGGTCAGGTGCAGCAGGCTGTACAACAGCATGGACGCGTGGCCGTTGGAGAGGATGAAGCGGTCGCGGTTGTAGAATTTGGGGTTGGCGGGGTTGTGGCGCAGGAATTTCGTCCACAATACTTCCGCCATTTCCGCCATCCCCATCGGCGCGCCAGGGTGGCCGGAGTTGGCTTTTTGGATGGCGTCGGCAGAGAGGAAGCGGATGGCGTTGGCAAGTTGGGAGGGCATGGTGTTTCCTAAGGGTTGGATTTGAAATGGGTTTGTAGGCCGTCTGAAAAACGGGTCGGTTATTCGCCGCTTAACAGGTCGTAATTTTCGTAAACGGATTCGACAAGCGGGGTAAAGTCATCGGCGGAGAAATAGGAATGGCCGATGCCGATTAACCGGCTTAAAGGGTCGTCCGTATCGACGGGTTCGGCATCTTCGTCGGTAACAAAATCCTGCCGTGCGCGCGCTATCATGCCTTGCACGTATTTCGCGCCCGCGCCGAGGCCGGTGAGTTTATCGGCCACATAGGCATCAATACCGTCGGCATCCATCAGGCACACCAGCCGGCCGAAGCCGAAGCAGTAGCCGTAGAAGGTGAAGCCCGCCACTTGAAACAGCAGTTCGTCGTTTATATTCCAACGCGGGTCGTTTGTGATGGCGGAGAAAAGGCGGTTTGCTTTGTTGTGGAAGGCTTGTTGCATGGTGTGTTTTTGGGAGTGTCGGTTGATCTGTGAACGAATGCCACAAAACGGCGCAAATTATCGCACTTTTGGCCGTGTCGTTCAAAACATCAGGCAAACAGTTTTTCCAGGGCGGCTTCAATATCGCGACGCACCACGGTTTTGCCGCGGTTGCTGTTGATTACTGTGTAGCGTTCGGGCGCGGCGGCGGCGCGTTCGAGGTAGCTTTGGCGCACGCGGGTGAAGAAATCGGCTTCCTCCTGCTCGAAGCGGTCTTTGTTGCGGCTGCGCTCGATGCGCGCCAGAGAAACCTCCAACGGCACGTCGAGCAAGATGGTGAGGCTGGGGCGCAGGTTGCCTTGTACCCATTGTTCGAGCTGGGCAATATCAGCCTCGGGCAGGCCGCGGCCGCCGCCCTGGTAGGCGAAGGTGGCATCGGTGAAACGGTCGGACACCACGGATACGCCGCCCTCCAGCGCGGGCAGAATAACGCTTTCGATGTGCTGGGCGCGGGCGGCAAACATGAGCAGGGTTTCGGCACGCAGCCCGGCTTGGGTTTTCGGGTTGAGCAGCAGGCGGCGCAAGGCTTCGCCCAAGGGCGTGCCACCGGGCTCGCGGGTGAACAAGACGGGGCGACCTTGTGCGGCAAACCATTCGCGGATCACAGCCAGCTGGGTGGTTTTACCGGCGCCGTCGATGCCGTCGAGGGTGATGAAATGGGCAGTCATTTTTAACTCCGTTGAGGCTTCGCTTTCAGGTAGCCTTTTCCCAGTTTGAGGCTACCTGAAAAGTATTTTATGGGTTTCAGGTAGCCTTGGTGCGGGTAGTATTAACTGAAAACATCTGGGACGATAATGGAAGCGAATGTGTCCGCGCTTTCCCATACTTCGGCTTCGGTTATGGCTTCGCCGTTGCAATAATATTGGTTTTTGTCTTTGCCGAAAGCCCAGTTGTCACCTTGCGGGCGGGTAAGCTGAACCACTTCGAAGGTATCGTGGTCGGCTTCTTTGATGAGGCGGTTGTCGTAGTAGATGTGTTTGTCATCTTTAGAATAGCCGTGTGTGAGTTTTTGCCAGGCGGCAGGATTGGCTCTGGGCAGGATGCGCGCTTCGTAGAAAACGTGGTGCTCGTCTTTGGCAAAAATGCCGTCGTTCATGGATACGAAAGTGGCAGGGTCGGCTTTGGGCATGATCTTTATCCTGCCGTCGAAGTTGTAGTATACCTGTTGGCTGTCTTTGGCATAGCCTGCGGGAACGGGTGCGAGCACGATTCTTTTGATGCCGTCGGTAAATTCCCTATGCCAGTCCCAGTCGTGGCTGAAATCGAACTTGGCAAGGCCGTCGTCGCACACTTCAAAGGTTTTGCCGTCGGCAAGCCCGAGGCGGCGGTTGCTAGCCCAAATGGCTTGGTAGTCGGTGGCGTAGCATTCGTTGAGCACGTGGAAGTTGTCGGGCTGTGTGCCTTTGAGCTCGTGCCACATGCTGTAACAGCGTTTATCGTCTTTGGCGAAAAGGCTGTTGAAGTAGACGAAGGTTTCTGGATTGGCTTGTTGGATGTGGCGGTAGCGGTAGAAGACTTGTTTGCAGTTGGTCCAATAACAAGCGATTTCTTGGGTGCCTGCCAAATAGAAGCGTGGGTCGGTGTCGATATCCCAATCCAAATCTTCGGTGTCGATATTGTGGCTGATAAAGGGCGGTTTTTTAGCGGGCATGGACATGAGTTTTTTTGTATTGGAGATACCGCTTTGTTTTAGTTTCGACTTCGCTTTCAGGTAGCCTTTTCCCAAGTTGAAGCTACCTGAAAAGTATTTTATAGATTTCAGGTAGCCTTCAGTTTCAGTGCTGCTGTTGGCTTGGCTGTTCGCTCGCTTCGTTTGCGGGGGTGGTATCGCTTTCGATATTGAGGTGTTTGCGCAATACGAAGGCTTGGGCGGCGAGGAAGACGCCCATCAGGATGAGCTGGCCGTAGCTTTTGAAGTGGATAAACAGGTTTTTGGCCTGCTCGGAGGCGTCGTAGTGGTAGAGGCCGAACCAGTAGTGCAGGGCGGCGAGCAGGAGGAAGAAGGCGGCCCAGGCGTAGGTGAGGCGTTGCCAGCCTTGCGGGCTGAAGCGGAATACGTCTTTGGCCACGGGCTGCATCAGGGGTTTGCCGATAAGGGCGCTCACGGCCAGGGCGAGGGCGAAGCTGAGGTTGATGATGGGGGTTTTCCAGCGCAGGTAGAGGTCGTCGCGCAGGAGGATGGTGGCGCCGCAGAAGAGGATGGTGAGTACGAGCACCACCCATTGCTGTTTGGTGAGCTGCCATTTTTGCCGTACGAGGTGGATGCCGTACACAACCAAGGTGGCGGCCAATACGGCGGCAGCGCCGGCTAAGAGGCCGAATTTCTTGGAGGCGATGAAAAAGGCGATGAGGGGGAGGAGGTCGAGCAGGGCGGTCATGTTACGGCCTTTTCAAAATATAGCGGCGGACGTTGGCGTTGTGTTCTTCTAAGGTGCGGCTGAATTCACTTTTGCCGGTGTCGTCCATGCGGGAGACGAAATAGAGATAGTCGGCGTTGCTGGGGTGGGCGGCGGCTTGGAGGGCGGCTTCGCCGGGCAGGGCGATGGGGGTGGGGGGCAGGCCGTCGCGGGTGTAGGTGTTGTAGGGGGTGTCGCGCTGGAGGTCGGCGCGGCGGATGCGGCCGTTGTAGGCGCTGCCCATGCCGTAAATCACGGTGGGGTCGGTTTGCAGGCGCATGCCTTGGTTGAGGCGGTTGACGAATACGGCGGCCACGTTGGCACGGTCTTCTTCGTGGGCGGTTTCTTTTTCGATGATGCTGGCCATAGTGAGCAGCTCGTAGGGGTTTTTATACGGCAAATTGCCGGCACGGTCGCTCCAAGCGGATTGCAGCTGGCTTTGCATACGGCGGTAGGCAAGGCGGTAGATTTGCAAATCGCTACTGTCGTAGTCGATTTCGTAGCTGTCGGGGAAGAAGCGGCCTTCGGGATGTTGCACGTCGGCATCGGAGGCGATGGCGACGAGGAGTTGGCGGTCGCTCCAGCCGGCGGTGTCGTGGCGGATGTCGGCGGTTTGGTTGATGAGACGGCGCATTTGGGCAAAACGCATGCCTTCGATAATGCGTACGGTGATGGTGTCGGGGCGGCCGTTTTTCAGGTGGCGCAGGATTTGCCAGGAGGAGGCGCGGGGCTGGAGGCGGTAGTTGCCGGGCAGGAGCTGTTTGTGGGTGCCGGTGAGGTAGGCGGCGGCTACGAACACCCAGCGGCTGTAGATGGCATCGTTGGCGGCCAGCGTGCGGCTCACGCTGCCGATGCCGCTGCCACGCTCCACGCGCAGGCGTTGGCTGTGGGTGTCTTTGGGGGCGAAGAGCAGGCCGGCAAATAGGGCGGCGGCCAGCAGGATAAGGGCAAGCAGGGAATAGAGGATTTTTTTCAGCATGGGTTTCGGTGTGGCCGATTAAAGGGCGGCAGTATAGCCCAGGGCGGGGCAGATGCGAAGCGGCGCGGTTGATTTGGAGGGCGGGCAAAGGCTACCTGAAACTACTTTTTTGTTTTTCAGGTAGCCTTTTTGCGGTTTGCAAGCCGAGGCTTATTCTTCTTTGCCAAACCAGCGTTGCCAGCCTTCGCGGATTGGCGGGGCGATTTTCAGCAGATACACCAACACCACAATATTGCCTGCTGCCACGATGAGGTAAAGCAGGTTGATGCTGTCGAACAGCCATAGAAGGATGGCGGAGAGCAGGGCGGCGGCCACCATGAAGAGGCCGTTGATGATGTTGTTGGCGGCGATGGCGTGGGCGCGGAATTCTTCGCTGCTGGCGGTTTGCAGCCAGGTGTAGAGCGGCACGGAGAAAAAGCCGCCGCAGAAGCCGAGCAACACGATGCAGAGCATCACGGCATAGGCGTCGCCGCGCAACAAGAAGCTGCCGATGCCGCTGTATTCGTGGTAGTGCGTACCGTGCACGAGAGAAACGAGCAGCAGGCCGAATATGGCCATGCCCACCGTGCCCACGGCCACCCAGCCGAGGTTGAGCCGGCGGTGGCTGAGTTTGGCGCACAACACTGAGCCGCTGCCGATGCCGATGGAAAACAGGGTGAGCATCAGGTTGAATACATTGTCGTTGCCGCCCAGGTGCAGTTTGGTGAAGGTGGGCAGTTGGGTGGTGTACACCGCGCCGATAAACCAAAACCAGGAAATGCCGATGATGGCGGCGTAGATTTCGCGGTTGGCAAAGGCTTGTTTCAGAATGGCTTTGGAGTTGCTCACAATGTGCCAGTCGATTTTTGCTTCCGGGGTTTTTGGTGCCACGCGCGGCATAAACAGGCTGGAGGCGAGGCCGCCGGCAGCAATGATGAGCAGGAAAACGGATACCGTGGTGCCGCCGATACCGGCCAGAATGGTGCCCAAAATCTGGCCGAACAGGATGGCGAGAAACGTACCGCCTTCCACCAGGCTGTTACCCACAATCAGCTCGTATTCGTCCAAATAATCGGGCAACACGGCGTATTTAAGCGGGCCGAACAGCGTGGAATGCAGGCCCATCAGGAAAATGCAGAGCAGCAAAAGCAGCAGCGACTGGCTGAGGAAGCCCACCGTGGCCAGCAGCATAATCAGCACTTCGGCCACCTTCACCGCCACCGCCATGCGGCTGCGGTCGAACTTGTTGCACAGCTGGCCGGAGAGGGCGGAAAACAGGAAAAAGGGCAGCACAAACAGAAGTGCGCTCACATTAATCATCTGCGCCGGTTCGATGAAGCCGTTTTTGCCCAAACCATAAAAGCTGATCATGGTGGCCAGCGCGATTTTGAATAAGTTGTCGTTGAGCGCGCCGAGGAATTGGGTGCCGAACAGCGGGGCAAAGCGGCGCGATACGGCAAATTTGAAGCCTGGATTCATGGTTTGTCCTGCGGGGGTGGGGAGTCGGGATGCACGGAATCATCGTCCATCAAAATGCGGTGGGCGGGGCCTTCCAAATCGTCAAACTGGCCGTTGTGGCCGGACCACCAGAAGAAATAGCCGATCACGAAGGCCAGCACGATGCTGATGGGAATCAGGATAAACACGCTGTCCATTACAGGTTTCCTTCCAAATCGGTGAGCAGCAGGGTGTGGCCGCCGATACGCAGGTATTGCTGGCGGACATCGGCCGCCAGGCCGCCTTCCGCATCATACAGGGCGATACCGTCGCCATGCGGCTGCCAAACCAGCAGCTGGCCGGCCAGGGCTTCCAGTGTGCGGGCAGGTGCGGCATCTTCCGGCGGCAGCGCGGCTGTGTGCGCCTGAATCATGGCGCTGCCGGAGATGGGCTCATCGTCGTTGTCGGCAATGAGCACGAGGAAACCGAGCAGGGTGCCGTTGGGGGTGCTGAGGGTGAATTGGCGCATTTTCAGGTAGCCTTTTATTTCAGGTAGCCTTAGTTGTGTGTGTTATTTGCTGTCGAGCAGCCAATATTGCAGGCCGACCAGGGTTTTGCCGTCTTGAATCTGGTTGTTGGCAATGGCTTCGCGCACGGCTTGGCGCGAGAGCAATACGGTTTCGACAAATTCGTCTTGGTCAGGCTTGCGGGTGCTGGTGGGCGTGATGCCTTCGGCGAGGTAGAGATACATTTTCTCGTCGCAGAAGCCGGGGGCGGTGTAGAAGGTATGCAGCAGTCGCACGGATTGGGCGCGGTAGGGCGTTTCTTCTTCCAATTCGCGCGCGGCACACACGGCCGGGTCTTCGTCGGCGTCGAGTTTGCCGGCGGGCAGCTCGAGCAGGGCTTGGCCGGTAGCATATCGCCACTGGCGCACCAGCACCACTTCGTCTGCTTCGGTAACGGCCAGCACACAGGCGGCACCGGGGTGGCGGATCACGATGCGGTAGCTTTGGTTGCCGTTGGGCAGCCGTACGGTGTCGCGGGCGATGGTAACGAATTTGCCGTCGAAAATCGGCTCGGAAGAGAGTTGGGTTTCAGTGAGGTTCATGGCAGTGGGGTGAGGCTACCTGAAATTTTCAGGTAGCCTTTTCTAGAAGCAGATTATTGGGAAACGTAGCCGCGCAGCTCTTTGGCCTTATTACGGGCCTCGGTGGCGGTGCATTCGAGGCGGGCGAGCTGGCCGTTGTTGCCGCCGCCGGCCTGTTGGGCGGCTTGGGCACATTTGGCTGCGCTGCTGGCGGCCCAGGATTGGTAGTCTTGACCGATGATGTCTTTCACATCGGCAGGCACGCTTTGCCACACATTACGCAATTCCTGCTGGGCGGCTTGGGCGCGCTGGGTGGCTTCAGTGAGCTGGTTGCCGGTGAAAGCTTCGGCTTCCTGTTTGAGGGCGGGGATGCGCTGCTGCAGCTCGCGGGTGTCGCATTCGATACGCAGGGCTTCCTGCTCCAGCGGTTCGGTGGAGTCGGCCTTGCTTTGGTAGGCGCATTGGCTCTCACGCAGGCGGTTCCACTGGTTTTGGGCATCTTTGAGCTGGGTGCGGGCAGCGGCAGGTAGGGCTTGCCAGGCTTTATTGAGTTCGTCGTGTGCCTGTTTGTTTTGAGTGCGCAAGAGCTCAATGCGGGCTTGCAGGCGGTTTTGGTCGAGTGTGTTCAGCTCTTGCTGGCGGGTTTCCTCGGCAGCAGATTTCTGGCGGATTTCGGCTACTTGTTTGGCCAAATCGGGGGCAGCGAGGTAGAAAGACAGGGGTGGCTGCAGACCGGAGGAGGCGGTTTTGCTGTCTACATTGATAACGAGTTTGTCGCCGTTGTCGGTTTGGCTGACGGTGTAGCTGAGCGGGCGGATGTAGCCGCCTTGGCCGTCTGGTTTGAGGGTAGGGTCGCCAGCGGTCATCATTTCATTGTATTCGATGCCGTCGCTTTCATTGATTTCCATGTAGTCGGAAATGCTTTGCTTCAGGCGGGCCTGGGCTTCCGGTTTGGGGGCAAAGCGCAAGGTGGCTTCGCAGGCAAGCTGTTTGTTGCCTTCGGAAGCGGCCTGGGTGGTGCGGATGTCGGTGATTTCGAAGCCGAGCTGGTCGAGTGCAGCTTGGATCTCGGCGGCACCAACCTGCGGGGCGGGCAGTTCGCTGTCGCTGGGCGGGAAGGCAGTGGCCTGAATTTGGGCTTTGAGCTGTTCGAGCGCTTCAGGTGCTTGGCAGCTGAGGGCGGCCGGTTTGGCTTCTTCTTTGCCACAGGCGGCCATCGAGGCAGCAATCAGGAGGGCGAGGACGGGTTTAATCAGGGGTTTCATGTTTGGATTCCTTGATTAGGAGATGGATAACAGTATTCTAACCCGCCGTGGTGAGCCGTGGCGGGAAATTTTGCTTTTGCAGCTAAAGAGTTTACTTCCTGCGGTGGTGGCTCACCACGCATGCTGTTGGTAGTCCGACACTTGGGGGAAGGAAGCATTGTTTGGCTATCGTTGTGGCCGTAGTTTTTCAGGTAGCCTTTCGATGGCTGGAGGAGGCTACCTGAAACAGGAGGATTCGGTTTTCAGGTAGCCTGTGATTGGTGTTGGCTGAAAGGCTACCTGAAAGTTTGCGTCATCCCGGTGCTATTGCAGCAGCAGCCCGAAGCGGATACCGATTTTGCGCCATTGGACGGCATCATCGGCCAGCGCGCCGGCGGTGAGGGGGTTGTCTTCCGGCCATTGGCGGCTGATGGCGAGAGTGTAGTTTTTGTTTTCGTAGCTCAGTCGGGTGCCTGCGGGCAGGGTGTGCGGCAGGCGGGCGCGGCAGAACAGTACGGCCAGGCGCAGGGCGGCCACGGCAAGCCACATGGTGGGGCTGATGGGCAGTTCGGCCATTTTTCTCAAATCGCCGCGCTGGCCGAGCACCAAGGTGGCAAGGATTTGCTGCTCTTGGCGGGAGAATCCGGGCATGTCGGCTTGCTCGAGGATGTAGGCGGAGTGCTTGTGATAGGCGGTGTAGGCAATGTCGGTACCGATTTCGTGTACTAGGGCGGCCCAGCGCAGGTATTGTTGCCAATAGTGGCGCTCTTTTTCGGATTCGCCTTCAGCAAGCATGTCGAAGAATTGGGCGGCAAGGGCGGCCACGCGTTGGGCTTGGTTTTGGCTGACGTGGTAGCGCTGTTGGAAATGGGCGATGGTTTGCTCGCGCATGTCTTCATTGAGTTGGCGGCCGATGAGGTCGTAGAACACGCCGTCGCGCAGGGCGGCGTCGGTTACGGTCATGCTGTCGATATCGAGCTCGGCGAAGACGGCGCTCATCACGGCCAGCCCGCCGGCGAATACTTCGATGCGGTCGGCTTTCATGCCGTCGAATTTGGCTTTTTTGGCACTGCCGGCTTCAATCAGGCGGGCGGCGATTTTTTGCAGGGCGGCGGGAGTGATGCGGTTGTCTTCGGGATTGGCGGCAGCAATGAGGTCGCGCAGGGTGCGGGCGGTGCCGGAAGTGCCCACGGCCAGCTGCCAGCCGGTGCTTTTCAACAGCTTGGCAATGCGTTGGATTTCGCTGCGGGCGGTGTTGACGGCGAGCTTGAAGGATTCGGCGGATACTTTGCCTTTGGGGAAGAAACGCAAGCTGTAGCTCACGCAGCCGAGATTGAGGCTTTCGGTAATGTCGGGCTGCAGACGGCTGCCGATTACGAATTCGGTGGAGCCGCCGCCAATATCGACCACCAGCATCTGCCCGCTGTCGGGCGGCAGGGTGTGGATGACGCCGGTGTAGATAAGGCGGGCTTCTTCGCGCCCGGCGATGATTTCGATGGGAAAGCCCAAGGCAGCTTCGGCGCGGGGCATGAAGGGAGCGATATTTTTGGCCACGCGGAAGGTGTTGGTGGCCACGGCGCGCACCTGCTCGGGCGGAAAGCCGCGCAGGCGCTCGTGGAATTTGGCCAGGCAGGCCAGTGCCCGCTCTTGGGCGGCTTGGTCGAGTTGTTTGTGTTCGTCCAGCCCGGCGGCAAAGCGCACCATATCTTTGATGGAATCAACGATTTGCAGCTGCCCGTTGTGGTTGGTGCAGATTTGCAGGCGGAAACTGTTGGAGCCGAGGTCTACCGCGGCCAGCATATTGGCGGGAATGGTCATATTGCTTGTGTTGGATAGAAAGCGTGTATCTTACCTTGCGGTGCCTGGTGTGTCATTATGCTGCGGCATTCCAGCTAGCCTCTAGGGGAAGCGGCTTTGTTATAATGCGCTTGAGGCTACCTGAAAATTGGTTTTCTATTTTTCAGGTAGCCTGCGTTATGGTTTAGATTAAGTGTGAAAGGTTGGTTTATGCGGATTTGTGCGTGCAATGCTGTGCTGAAACGCGGTGTGGCGGCGGGGCTGTTGTCGCTGCTTGGAGCCTGCTCGCTGGTGAACTATCGGCCGGTGGCCACTATTTCGAAAGTAGATACCACGCAGGGCTACCGGCTGGAGCAGAGCATTGCGCAGCAAAACGACGATGTATTCGTGGTGCTGCTGTTTTCCGGCGGCGGCACGCGCGCGGCGGCTTTGGGCTACGGCGTGCTCGAAGAGTTGGCCAAACAGCCGGTGTACATCGAAGGGCGGGAAAAACCGCTGCTCGATAGCGTGGACTTGGTGTACGGCGTGTCCGGCGGCTCGGTGCTGGCTACTTATTATTCGCTCCATGGGCGCGATACCATCCCTGCATTTGAACAGCAATTCTTGAAGCAGAATTTCCAAAAACTGGTGAGCCGGCAGGTGTTCTCGCTGGCCAACCTGCCGCGCCTGACCTCGCCCGAATTCGGGCGTGGCGATTTGCTGCAGGAGCAGTTTGAAGCCACCCTGTTCGGCCATGCTACCTTCGGCGATTTGGCCAGCCGTCGCAAAGGCCCGTTTGCCGTGGTGTCGGCCACCGATATGTCGATAGGTCGGCGCTTTGATTTCACGCAAGAATTCTTCGATATGATGTGCCTCAACCTTTCCGATTTGCGCCTGGCGCGAGCCGTGGCCGCCTCCAGCGCCGTACCCGTGGTGTTCAGCCCGATTACGATTAACAACAACGGCGGCAACTGCGGCTACACCCTGCCGCCACGCCTGCAAAATGCGCTGGAACACGGCAGCGACGAGCAGCAGCAAGCCCGAACCCGCCGCGAGTTTGGCCAAGAGTTGGCGCTATATCAAGACAGCAAAAACCGTCCTTATGTCCATTTGCTCGACGGCGGTCTCACCGACAACCTCGGTTTGCGCGGCCTACTGGAAGCCACTGAAATCTATCCCAGCCAAATTCTGCACCGCCAGCTGGCCAACCAAAACGTGCGCAAAATCATCGTGATCAGCGTGAACGCGCAAAACCAGCTCGACAGCACCATCGACCAAAGCGCCAAAGTGCCCGGCCTCTACGATGTGTTGGGCGCCATCATCAATGTGCCCATCGACCAAAATTCGCAAGAGTCGCTACGCCGCATCCGCGCCGTGGCCGACCAATGGAACAGCCAGGCCGGTAGCCGTCGAGGCCAACCGATCAGCCTGCATTTCGTGAGCCTAAGCTTGCGCGATTTGCCCGACTCCACCCTGCGCAAAAACGTGCTTAATATTTCCACCAGCTTTTACCTGCCGCGTGAAGACATCAACAATCTGAAAGAAGCTGCCCGCGTGCTGATGCGCCAATCGCCCGAATACGCCCGGGTGCTGGCCGCCTTATCGAAAGAGGCGGGGTCGGAATCAGGAGCACAAGAAGGCTCGACTGCTCCGGCTCAAGACGCCTGCAAAAACGGCACAGCGGTAACCAGGGCGAATTGTTTGGAGGAAGGTAAGGCAGAGTGAGGATAGTTGGTTAAGCTGAAAGGCTACCTGAAAGATTTCAGGTAGCCTTTCATAGTGGGTGGACAAGCCAAGACAGTGCTGGCTTGCCTTACCGTATTGATTAGCTTTCAGGTAGCCTGTTTTTTACGTGCGCCCCACACAAACAGCGCCACACCCGCCCATACCCACAGATAACCGGCAAATTGCATACGGCTAAACGGCTCGTGGAAGGCGGTGAGTCCGAGTAGGAATTGCAGGCTGGGTGAGAGGTATTGCAGTATGCCGATGGTGGTGAGGCGGATGCGTTGCGCGGCGGCGGCAAACAGCAGCAGCGGAATCATGGTGGCGGCACCGCTGCCGATGACGATGGCCAGGGGCAAGGGCGGCAGTTGGGTGAAGACCAGGCTGCCGTGCCGATAGTGCCAGCCCAGATACAGGAGGGCAAAGGGCAGCAGCATCAGGGTTTCCAGCGTAAAGCCGGGTAGGGCGGGCAGCGGGGCGAGTTTACGCAACAGGCCGTATATGCTCCAGCTTACGCCGAGGCCCAGTGCAATCCAAGGCATCTGCCCGCCCCATGCGGAAAGCCACACCACGCCAATGATGGCCAACAAAATGGCGCCGATTTGCAGCGGGCGAAGAGCTTCGCGCAGAAACAGGCGGCCGCAGAAGATGCTGGCGAGGGGTGCGATGAAGTAGCCTAGGCTGGCTTGCAATACCTGCCGTTGGGTGATGGCGGCCAAATAGAGCAGCCAGTTTGTTGCCAATAAGGTGGAACAGATGGCGAAGGCGGTGAGGGTTTGGCGGCTTTTGACGGCTTGTACGAGCTGGGTGCGGGCAGAAGGTGAGCAGGCTACCGTGCCGATGGCGAGCAGCGATGCCCATACGATACGGTGTGCCATCAGTTGCCCGGCGCTGATGGGCTGGCCGACTAGGGGCAGCCAGTAGAGCGGGAAAAAGCCCCAAATCAGATAGCAGCCGATGACGCAGTAGAGGCCGCGGCGGTATTCGGTGGAGTGGGTGGTATTCATGATGTGTTGGCGGATGGTGTAGGGGCTACCTGAAAGTTTTGGTTACGTGGGTGGGCGTAGTTAAATGATTGTATTTTTTAAGTATGGGTGCACGCTGCTGTGCTATTTGTACTCATCAACTCGCCATCTGGTATGAAATAGTAGGTATTTAGCGAGAAAAGGCAAGGTATTAAGACAGTCTGCCTGTTGATATGAAAACGGTAGAGGCTACCTGAAAATCCGTCGGGTGTTTTTCAGGTAGCCTCTATCAGCCTCTGGTTTAGGCTGCTTACATCAGGTTCAAATCGTTTACGCGTTCGAAGATATGCGTGCTTTCGCGGCCTTCTTCGTAGAGCTTGATGCGCAGGCGCAAGTCGTTGGCAGATTCGGCCTGGCGCAGGGCTTCGTCGTAGTCGATTTCGTTGTTGATGTAGAGGCGGAACAAGTCTTGGTCGAAGGTTTGCATACCGTCGTCCTCGGCGCGTTCCATCAGTTCACGAGCCTCAAGCAGCTGATTTTTGAACACGTGGTCCTGCATCGCGGGAGTGTTGATCAGCAAGTCGATGATGGCATTTCGACCTTTGCCGCCTTTTTTCAGCACCAAACGCTGGCCGATAATGGCCACCAAGTTCAATGCCAAGTCCATCAGAATTTGCGGATGCCGCTCTTCCGGATACAAGTTCATAATACGCTCAACGGTTTGGCTGGCGTTGGTGGCGTGGATGGTGAAGAAACACAAGTGACCGGTTTGCGCCAATTGCAGGGCGTATTCCATGGAATGTTCGTTACGCACCTCACCCACGCAGACTACGTCGGGCGCCTGACGCATGGCGCTTTGTACGGCCGCACCCCAGCTGTGGGTGTCGAGGCCGACTTCGCGTTGGGTGATGATGCTCTTGATCGGGCTGTGGATATACTCGATCGGGTCTTCGATGGTTACGATGTGGCCGGCGGAGTGTTTGTTACGCCAGTCGAGCATCGCGGCCTGCGAAGTGGATTTACCGGAACCGGTGGGGCCGGCCAGAATAATCAGGCCGCGCTTACGCATGGAGAGCTCTTTGAGTACTTGCGGCAGTCGCAGGTCGTCAATGGTGAGGATGTTGGTGGTAATGCGGCGCATTACCAAGCCAATACGGCCTTGCTCGTGATAGGCGTTCACACGGAAACGGATGCCGTTTTGCGATTGCAGGGAGTAGTTCAGCTCCCACTCTACCGGGAATTTGGCTTTTTGCTCGTCGTTGAAGGTGGAGTAAACGATTTGTGCGGCTTCGTCTTCAGTGAGCGGTTTTACCGGAATCGGTACCAGCGTGCCGTCGATTTTGAACGAAGGCGGGAAGTTACTGCTGATGAAGATATCGGAAGCGTTGCGCTTGAGCGACTCATCGGCCATTTTTTCCAGCAGCGGGTGCAGTTTGGCGCGCTCACGGGTTAAGTGCTGGTTCGGCCCATGACCGACAGGCTGTGCCGGCGCGGCATGCAGCGGCGGATGATTAGGCGCAGCTGGTGCGGGTCTGGCAGCAGGCTGTTGCGGGGCTGCTTGGGGTTGCGGAGCGGGCTGCGGTTGGGGTTGCGCTTGTGCCGGTGCGGGTTGCTGCGGAGCAGGCTGAGCCGGTCTGGCCGGAGCCTGCATCGGCTGGGCGGCGTTGGGCGCGAGGGCAGCGGCGTATTTGGATTTGAGTTGCGGCTGCGGCTGTGCTGCTTGTTGTTGCACCGGTTGAGCGGGCTGGGCAGGCGGCGTAATGGGTTGTGCCACAAAACCAGGCTCAACCAATTCCGGTTCGCCAAACGCGCTTTCGGGCAAATCGGGCAGCGGCGGAATATCGAGCGTGCCGGCAGCCAGCTGGCTTTCCACGGCGGCTAAATCGCCATTCGGCATCATGGCAGAGGAAACGGGGGTAGGCTCAGGCGGCATATCGCCACCCTGGTTGGCCATTTCGGAGAGCAGCTCGGCCAAGTTTTGTTTGTGCTGATCGTTTGACATGATGTTTTCCCTTGTACGATTGTCGGTTTAGACGAGTTGGTCGGGGTTCTGCGCTTTGGCGCGGGCGGCATCGATACTGATAATACCGCGCTTGAGCAGTGCCTGCAGGGATTGGTCGAGGGTCTGCATACCATGCGCCTGACCAGTTTGTAGGGCAGAACCGATTTGGGCGATTTTGTTTTCGCGGATCAGGTTACGCACGGCGGCGGTGGAAATCAGGATTTCGTGCGCGGCCACACGGCCTTTACCGTCTTTGGTTTTGAGCAGGGTTTGCGAAATCACGGCGCGCAGTGATTCGGAAAGCATGGAGCGCACCATCTCTTTTTCGCCTGCGGGGAACACGTCGATAATACGGTCCACGGTTTTGGCGGCACCGGTGGTATGCAGGGTGGCGAATACCAAGTGGCCGGTTTCGGCGGCGGTGAGCGCCAAACCGATGGTTTCCGGGTCACGCATCTCACCCACCAGGATGATATCCGGGTCTTCACGCAATGCGGAGCGCAGGGCATTGGCGAAGCTGTGGGTGTGCTGGTGCAGTTCGCGTTGGTTGACCAAGCATTGTTTACTCTGGTGTACAAACTCGATCGGGTCTTCGATGGTGAGGATGTGGTGATGATGGTTTTCGTTGATGTAGTTGATCATTGCCGCCAGGGTGGTGGATTTACCGGAACCGGTAGGGCCGGTTACCAGCACCAAGCCGCGCGGTTGGTCGGAAATTTTTTGGAATACTTTTGGCGCGTTCAACTCTTCCAGCGTGAGCACTTTGCTGGGAATGGTACGGAACACGGCAGCCGGACCGCGTTCGGTGTTGAATGCGTTCACACGGAAACGGGCGATGTTGGGCAGTTCGAAGGAAAAGTCGGTTTCCAGCCGTTGTTGGTAGTCTTTACGCTGGTGGTCGTTCATGATGGAAGCGATCATGTTGCCCACTTCTTCGGCGCTCATTTCCGGCAGGTTGATGCGGCGCACGTCGCCGTGCACGCGGATCATCGGCGGCAGGCCGGCGGAGAGGTGCAAGTCGGATGCTTTGTTTTTCACGCTGAACGCGAGTAGGTCGGTAATCTGCATGGCGTTTGAAACTCCCTTTTCAGTAAATTTTTTTGCAGTTTTGCTAAAAACAGTTCATTGTAAATACAGATGGCGGGATAAATAAAGGAAAACTTGTATTTTCATGTAAAATTGGCGGTTATCTGAAACAGGATACAGGGTTTTGGCATGTTTCTGGCTGTTCGCCGGGATGATACCCAGTCAGACAGAGGCTACCTGAAAATCCATTCCGTTTATTTTTCAGGTAGCCTCTTGCAATCTACCGGCCAATCAAACGCCATTCCAAGCACCCTTTCTTATCATGATGACCCCGCAACAAAAAGGCCTGGCCTGGACGGCGGCGATGGCGCTGTTTATGCAGTCGCTTGACGCCACCATTTTGAACACCGCGCTGCCGGTGATGTCGGCAAGCCTGCACGAATCGCCGCTGCAGATGGAGCTGGCCATCATCAGCTATGCGCTCACCGTAGCCGCGCTGATTCCGCTCTCGGGCTGGCTGGCCGACCGGCTGGGTACGCTCAACGTGTTCCGGCTGGCGGTAGCGGTGTTTGTGCTCGGTTCGGTGGCCTGCGCCGCCTCGCCCACTTTAAACTGGCTGGTGCTGGCACGGATTTTGCAGGGCATAGGTGGCGCGCTGATGATGCCGGTGGCACGGTTGGCGATTATCCGCACCGTGCCCAAATCGGAATTGGTGGCGGCATGGAATTTGATGTCGATGACCGGCCTCATCGGCCCCATCGTCGGGCCGATTTTGGGTGGTTGGATGGCGGTAAACCTTTCTTGGCACTGGATTTTCTTTATCAATATCCCCATCGGCCTGCTTGGCATTGCCGTTGCCGGCCGCTATATGCCCAATGTGCGCACCGATACGCAACCATTAGATTGGCAAGGATTCTTGCTATTTGCCGGCGGCCTGGTGGGGATTACCTACGGGCTGGAGCTGGCAGCGGAAAACCTGCATAACGGCAGCCGCTCCTTACTGATAATCGGGCTGGGCGCGGTGGCCATGTGGCTGTATGTCGTGTATGCACGGCGTGCTAAAAATCCACTGCTGCCGCTTTCGCTGTTCCGGGTGCACACGTTCAGCATCGGGCTGGCAGCGAACCTGATGTTCCGTGTGCTCTCTTCCGGCATCCCTTTCCTGGTGCCGCTGATGCTTCAGGTAGCCTTCGGCTACAATGCCGAAATGGCGGGTTGGATGCTGGCGCCGGTGGCGTTGAGCTCGATTTTGATGAAACCGTTTACCGCGCCGATTCTGGTGCGCTTCGGCTATAAAAGCACGCTCTTGGGTGTGGCCGTGGCTATGTCGGCCGTGGTGGCTGCGCTGTCGCTGCTCGATTCGCACAGCTCGATAACGTTTTACATGCTGCTGGCCACCTGCTTCGGCCTGTGCCAATCCCTGATGTTCACCGCCATCAACACTCTCACCATCGGCGATTTGTCGAACGAAGAAGCCAGCGCCGGCTCCACCATGCTCAGCGTGGTGCAGCAGGTGGGCATCGGCATCGGCATTGCCGTGGCCGCCGTGATTTTGGGCGCATACCGTGCCGCCGTGGGCGAAACCGGCACACTGCTGGAACAAGCCTTCAGCTACACCTACCTATCGCTGGCCGCCTTCGGCTTGGTGCTGCTGTGGCTGCTGGCCAAACTGCATTCCGGCGACGGCGGGCATTTAAACCGTAAGGCTACCTGAAACCTTCATCCGCACATTTGAACAGATTTGAAAGCCATCATGAGCAATACCACCCCCAACTACATTACCCCAGTCGGCTGGCAGGCATTGAAAGACGAGCTCTATCAGCTGGTGAACAAAGAGCGCCCCGAAATCGTGCAAATCGTCAACTGGGCCGCCTCCAACGGCGACCGCAGCGAAAACGGCGACTATCTCTACGGCAAACGCCGCATGCGCGAAATCGACCGCCGCATCCGCTTCCTCACCAAACGGCTGGAAGCGGCGCAAGTGGTCGACCCCGAAACCCGCGAAGCCACCGACCAAATCTTCTTCGGCGCCACTGTGGAGCTGCTGCGCGGCAACGGCGAAGAGCAAACCGTGCGCATCGTGGGCGTGGACGAAATCGACACCGCCCGCCACAAAATTTCCTGGACTTCCCCTCTCGCCCGCGCCTTGCTCAAAGCCCGCGAAGGCGATGAAATTGTGTTCCACGGGCCGGAAGGCAGGGAAGAAATCGAAGTTTTGTCTGTAGCTTATGTGAAGATAGAGTAGGGGGCAGATATATCGTATGGGGAAAGGCTACCTGAAAGTTTTCAGGTAGCCTTTTGCTGCCGTAAAGCGGTGTTGCCATGCTTAAACAACATCCGCTTTTAGCCGGCCTGGTGCAGAGATGACGACCATACTTGGATAGCGTGCCGACAGGTATAAAATTTATTCCTACAAGGTTGCAGGCTACCTGAAATTTAGCGGATTGACTGAAACGAAATGATGGAATAGTTTCAGGTAGCCTTTCACCATGTTGCAGGCTATAATCTGCCGCCATTAGTCGGGGTGCCGCAGAGGCGGCTGAGAAAATACCCGTTGTACCTGATACAGCTAGGGGCTGGCGGCAATTACTGGCTCCACGTCTTTTCGCTCCCAAAGCAGCATCTTCTGCGTTGGCAATCCTCGCAAGGGGTCTAACCTTGCTGCGGTTTCCGTCTTGAGTCTGCCGCTTTGGGAACAAAAATCCGCTTGGAAAAGTAATTGCCAACAGCCCCAATACTGGCGTAGGAAACTATGTAGGCGGCTAGGCATCAAACAGTACAGTTGAGGCTACCTGAAAGCACAGCTGAAGAGTCCGCCATATTCTCTTGATACAACACCATTTCTCGCCCGATCCAACAGCGGGCTTTTTTCTTGCCTGTTCCGCCAATCACTAGGAATAAAGTAATATGGAAATCAAATATCTGGATCAAGTTCGTGCCCGTAATCCGCTGGTGCACAACATTACCAACATTGTGGCGGCCAATTTCTCGGCCAACGGCCTGCTGGCGATTGGTGCGTCGCCGATTATGGCCGATAGCGTGGATGAAATGGCGGAGCTGGCGGCGGTTAGCTCGGCAGTGGTGCTGAACATCGGCACGTTGAATAAGCAAAAGGTGGAAGCCATGCTGGTAGCGGGCAAATCGGCCAACCGTGCGGGCGTGCCGGTGGTGCTTGATCCAGTGGGCGCAGGCTTTACCCAACTGCGGCGCGAAACCACGGCGCAGTTGCTGGCAGAAATCCGATTCGCCGCCGTGCGCGGCAATGCGGGCGAAATGGCGCATATTGCCGGGGTGGAATGGCAGGCCAAAGGCGTGGATGCAGGCAGCGGCTCGGCTGATCTGCACAGCATCGCCCAACGCATCGCGCAGCAATACGGCTGCGTTGCCGCCATCAGCGGCGAAACCGACTACGTTTCCAACGGCAGCCGCACTGCCAAGTTGAATAACGGCACGCCGCTGTTCCCCAAAGTTACCGCGTCCGGCTGCCTGTTGAGCACGATAGTGGGCGCATTTGCCGCCGTGGCTGCGCAGGAAGACTATCTGCACGCCGTGGCTGAAGCCTGCACCGTGTATGCCGTAGCGGGCGAATTGGCGGCGCAGGGCTTGCAGCCTGCGCAGAGCAGCTCGTTCGCCTGGAAGCTGATCGACAGCCTGGCCGCCATATCGGCACAGGAAGTGGCGGCGCGCGCGAAAGTGGAATGGATTTAACGGTTTAATCAGGAGAGAATAAATGACGCAAATTACACAAGCCCTCACCATCGCCGGTTCAGACAGCGGCGGCGGCGCCGGCATTCAGGCCGATTTGAAAACCTTTCAAATGCGCGGCGTGTACGGCATGAGCGTGCTGGCGGCAGTAACCGCGCAAAACACGCTCGGCGTACAGGCCATCCACGGCGTGCCGCTCGATATTATCCGCACGCAAATCGATTCCATCGCTGTGGACTTTCAGGTAGCCGCTTTTAAAATCGGTATGCTTGGTACGGCTGAAGTGATTGAATGCGTAGCGGAAAAGCTGGCAGGTAAACCGTTTGGCCGGCTGGTGCTCGATCCGGTGATGGTGGCCAAGGGCGGTGCGCCGCTGTTGCAGCAAAACGCCGTCTCCGCGCTCAAACGGCATTTGCTGCCGCTGGCCGACGTGCTCACTCCCAACCTGCCCGAAGCCGAAGCACTCACCGGCATCGATATCCAAACCGATGCCGACGCCGAACGTGCCGCCCGCATCTTGCAGGAAGCCGGTGTGCAAACAGTGGTGATTAAAGGCGGCCACAGCGGCGAATCGCAAAGCGAAATCTGCCGTGACTGGGTGTTTATGCCCGACGGGCAGTTCACTTTGGAAAGCCCGCGCTTCCCTACGCCGCACACCCACGGCACCGGCTGCACCTTCTCCGCCTGCCTCACCGCCGAACTGGCCAAAGGCGCAGCGGTGAAAGCGGCCATCCGTACCGCCAAACAATGCATCACCGCCGCCATCTCTCAGCCCATCAATATCGGCCACGGCCACGGGCCGGTAAACCATTGGGCGATGCGTGCAGAATGCGGGAAATAAGCAGACAGCTTGGCTGTATGCAAAAGGCTACCTGAAAAGCTTTGGCTTGGTTGAAATCGATGTTTCAGGTAGCCTTTGCCTATATGACTGAAAGGCTACCTGAAACCCGATGTGCTGAAACAAACGGCTTGGAACAAGATGCCAAGCCGTTTGTTTATTGCGCCCATTCCGCCCGAAACACGACGCGCAAGGCGTTGGAGAGGCGGATTTCTTCGGCGTGTTCCAGCATGTCGCGGGTGATGTGCGTTTCGATGACTGAGTCCGCGCCCAAATAGGTTTGCGGCTGCTGCAATACGGCTTGGCGCATGACGCCGTTTAGGATGTCCAAATCCAGAGACGGGGTGAGCCATTGTCCTTGGTATTTGACGAACACGTTGCTTCTGCCGCCTTCGAGCAGGAGGCCGTCTGAATTGAAAAACAGGCTGTCGAACGCGCCTTGTGTTTCGGCGGTTTGCCACGCTTGGTCGTACAGGGCGCGGCGGGTGGTTTTGAAGCGGCGCAGGTAGTCGCGGCGCGGGAGGGGTTGCGGGGCGAGGATGACGCGCTGCGGGGTGGGCAGTTCGGCGGTGGCGGCATGGCTGAGGATGAGGCCGTCTGAAACGAGTTCGGCTTTCAGGCGGAAGAGGCCGTCGGGCAAGTCGGCGATGTATTGCCGGATTCGGGTTTCGCCATCGTCGGGCAGGGGCAGGTTGAGGGCTTGGGCGGAGGTTTTCAGACGACCTAAATGCAGGTCGAGCAGGCGGCATTGCCTGTTTTCCACGCGCATGGTTTCGAAGATGCCGAAGGCGGGGCGCAGTTCGTTGAGGAAACGGGCTTTCCAGCCGCATTCGCGATATTCGGCGGCGGGGTCGCTGTCGATGACGATGCCGGAACCGACGCCATACACTCCGTGATAGAGGTCGTCTGAAATCGGGTCTGAAACGGGTTTGAGCGACAATGTGCGGATAACGACGTTGAATATGCCTTCAAATCCCAGCCCGCCCGCGCAGGGTTTCAGGTAGCCGATGCTGCCGGTGTAGAGGCCGCGCGGTTCGGCTTCGAGCGATTCGATAATCTGCATGCTCATGCGTTTGGGCGCGCCGGTGATGCTGCCGCAGGGGAAGGCGGCGCGGAGGATGTCGGCGGCGGTAATGTGCGGCAGGGCTTGGGCTTGGATGGTGCTGGTCATCTGCCAGACGCTGCCGAAACGCGATACTTTAAACGGCTCGGGCACGCATACTTTGCCGGTTTGGGCGATTTTGCCGAGGTCGTTGCGCAGCAAATCGACAATCATCACGTTTTCGGCGCGGTTTTTCGGGTCGGCTTGCAACTCGGCGGCGCGGCGTTCGTCTTGACCGTCGCCCAAAATCGGCGCGGTGCCTTTCATCGGTTCGGTGCTGATGGTGCCGTCCGCACCGATTTTGAGGAAGAGTTCGGGCGAGAAACACAGCGTCCACGCGGATTTCCCTGCCGCATCGGGCAGGTGGGACAAAACGGCATAGGGGACGGGTTGGCGCAGGCAGCGGTAGAGACTGACGGGATTGCCGTAGGCTTGCAGGTGCAGGCGGGTGGTGTAGTTGATTTGATAGGTGTCGCCGCGCCGGATGGCTTCGTGGATTTGGCGGATGTGATCGAGGTAATCGGCTTCGGATACGGAGGATTGCGGCGTGGAAATGCCGGCGGGGAGGTCGTCTGAATTTTGGGCAAGCCAGCTTTCGGCATCGATGTCGGCGCAGTCGGCAAACCAGTGCAGGGCAAGATTGCCGCCGCGTTCGGACGCTATCCCCATCAGCGGCAAACCGAATTCGTAGTCTGCAAACAACACCGAATGCAGCCCTTTTTGCCAGCCCTTTTGCAGCGTATCGTTTAGCGAATCCAGTTCGTTATGATGGAAAAGGTGGCTTTCCACATGATTTTGATAGAGTTTTGCGCGGCCGCTTACGGCATCGTCAAACAGGGCGAAATAGAGCATGGCTGTGGTGCAAATAGCCTGATTATACGCTGTTTTTACACAAATTAGCAGACCGCGCCGAAAAAAATGGCGCAGTGTAATTTTATGTAGTCCGCTGAGGGGCAAAGGAGTAGAATCAAACCATACCACACCATATCATTTCAAACTTAATCAATAAGGAGACCCTATGGCAGATCATCAGTTAGAACCGTTTGAAAACGTTGAATTGGGCGAAAAGCAAGACCAGTTGCAAGTTTTCGAAAAAGCCGTTTTGGAACACGAAGGACGCGGTACGGACGAAGATTCCGGCAGCGCACCGCTTCCCGCCAATTACCCCTACAAACAACGTATGCGCCGCGCCGCATACGAGAAAGAAAAACAAAAGCTGCAAATCGAATTGCTGAAAGTGCAAAGCTGGGTCAAAGACTCCGGCCAACGCATCGTCAGCCTGTTTGAAGGCCGCGACGCCGCAGGCAAGGGCGGTACCATCAAACGCTTTATGGAACATTTGAATCCGCGCGGCGCACGCGTTGTCGCACTGGAAAAACCGACCACCACCGAACGCGGCCAATGGTATTTCCAACGCTACATCCAAAACCTGCCGACCGCGGGCGAAATGGTCTTCTTCGACCGTTCATGGTACAACCGCGCCGGCGTAGAACGCGTGATGGGCTTCTGCGAACCCAACGAATACCTGCTCTTCATGCGCCAAACCCCTGAATTGGAACGCATGCTCGTCGCCAGCGGCATCCACCTCTTCAAATTCTGGTTCTCCGTATCCCGCGAAGAACAACTGCGCCGCTTCATCTCCCGCCGCGACGACCCCCTGAAACACTGGAAACTCTCCCCCGTGGACATCCAGTCGCTCGACCGCTGGGACGACTACACCGAAGCCAAAAACGCCATGTTCTTCCACACCCACACCGGCGACGCGCCTTGGGTCATCATCCGTTCCGACGACAAAAAACGCGCCCGCCTCAACTGTATCCGCTATTTCCTGCATCAGTTGGACTATCCGGGCAAAGACGTGAAAGCCATCGGCAAAGTGGACGAAAAAATCGTCCTCGTCCCCGATACGCGCTACAAAGAGAAAACCGTCGATATCGGTCACGACTGATTGAGCGGTCAGCCGTTTGAGCAGTAAAAAGGTCGTCTGAAAACCTGAAATATAGGTTTTCAGACGACCTTTTGTTTGTGTAGTAAAGGTTATAGAGACCGGCTGTCGTAAAAGACAGGCTGACCACCGAAACCGACCAAGCCTATCTCAATGCCAATCCCGACGGCACGGCAATCCGCTTCAACGATTCTGCGCTCACGCCCAGCCTGCGCCTAAGCGTACCGATGGGAGAACAGTTCACCGGTTTCGCCACCTATTCACAAGGCTTCCGCACGCCGCCGTTTGACAGCGCGACCATGGCGTTTGCCAACACGACCTACGGCTATGCCGTCATCCCGAATGCCAACCTCAAATCCGAACGCTCCAACAGCTTCGAATTGGGCATGAAGTTCAAAAACGAACGCGCCCGCGCGCAAGTTACCGCGTTCTACAACCGTTACCGAAACTTCATCGACCGCACCGAAGTCGGCACTGCCACCATAGGCGGCCGCCCGATTATCCAGTACCAATATCAAAACCTGGATAGGGTCAAAACCTACGATGCCGAAGCCTCCACCGCCTACAAATTCCTGCCGGGCTGGCAAGTCTCCGGCAGCATCGCGTGGATGCGCGGCAAGCAGCAAGACGGCACGCCGCTGGATTCCGCCTACCCGCTCAACGGCGTTTTGGGCGTGGACTACGCGCAAGAAAAATGGGGCGTCGATACCAAACTGCGCTGGTCGAAAAAACACAGCCGCGTCAGCAGCGACAGCGTTTTCCAAACGCCGGGATACGGCGTATGGGATGTCGGCACGTGGTACAAGCCGTCTAAAAACGTCGAAATCGACGCGAACATTTACAACATCGGCAACAAAAAATACTGGCAACACGCAGACGTCGCCGGCATGAGCCGCTCAAGCGTGATGGAGTCGTACACCGAAACCGGCCGCAATTTCGCCGCCCGCGTGCAGCTTAAGTTTTAACATGAACCCAAGAGGTCGTCTGAAAACAAGCCATGAGTTGAATGCCTCATCACTAAGACCAAAAGCAAAACAAGCCTTTGATTTTTCAGACGACCTCAAGCCATTCCACCAATATAGTGGATTAACTAAATCAGGACAAGGCGACGAAGCCGCAGACAGTACAGATAGTACGGAACCGATTCACTTGGTGCTTCAGCACCTTAGAGAATCGTTCTCTTTGAGCTAAGGCGAAGGTAACGCCGTACTGGTTTAAAGTTAATCCACTATAAGACATCAAACAAACCTGCTGAACAAGATTGGAAAACAAATGAGTAAAAAACTCCACCCACAGACGCTCGCCATACGCGGCGGCAAAGAGCAAACCGAATACCGCGAACATAATCAGGCATTGTTCCTCACCAGCAGCTTCATGTGGGATAACGCCCAACACGCCGCCGATTTGTTTTCCAAAAAAATCAAAGGGTTCACTTATACCCGCACTGCCAATCCGACCACAGCCGCTTTTGAAAAACGCATCGCCGCCTTAGAAGGCGCGGAACGCGCGGTCGCCACTTCGACCGGTATGTCCGCGATTCAGGCGGCGTTTTTCACCTTCCTGCAGGCGGGCGATCATGTGATTTCCAGCCGCAGCCTGTTCGGCACGACCGTCGGCTTTATCAATAACATCGTCACCAAATTCGGCATCGAAGTGAGCCATGTGTCGCCGACCGATGTGGACGAATGGAAAGCTGCCGTCAAAGCCAACACCAAACTACTGTTTTTGGAAACGCCTTCCAACCCCTTGGGCGAAGTGGCCGACTTGGAAGCCTTGGCAGAATTGGCGCACAGCATCGGCGCGCTTTTGGTGGTGGACAACAGCCTGCTGTCGCCCGTCGGCTCGCAGCCTTTGAAACACGGCGCGGATATTTCCGTTTCCTCCGCAACCAAAGCCATCGACGGACACGGACGCGTGATGGGCGGCGTGTTGGCGGGTTCGGAAGAACTGATGACGCAGGTCGCCGTTTACTGCAACTCTTGCGGGCTGGCGATGTCGCCGTTTAACGCATGGCAGTTGTTGAGCGGCGTAGAAACCCTGTCGCTGCGTATGGAAAAACAGTTCGACAACGCCCTGAAAATCGCCCAATGGCTGCAAGCGCAGCCGCAGGTTCAAGCCGTTTACTACACCGGATTGCCCGACCATCCGCAGGCGGAGCTTATCCGCAAGCAGCAAAACGGCGGCGGCATCGTCATCGGCTTTGAAGTCGCCGACACTGACGCCGCGTGGAAAATCGTCGACAGCGTCGAACTCTTCTCCCGTACCGCCAACCTCGGCGACGTGCGCTCGACCATTACCCACCCGTGGACAACCACGCACGGCAGAATGCAGCCCGAAGAAAAACTCGCCGCCAATATTCGCCCCGGACTGGTGCGCCTGTCCGTCGGTTTGGAATACGTCGATGATTTGATTGATGATTTGAAACAGGCATTGGCGCGTTAAGCCAAACGCCCGACAGACGGCATTTGCTGAAGCATTACATTTCAGACGACCTCTTGGCGTTTCAAAGGTCGTCTGAAAACATTAAAATACACACAACATCAAATAAGGAAATCAATTATGAGTGAAGCGGAATTTTCCGATTGGGCGATGAAAATCTGCCTGACCGGACTGGTTATTTTCTTGGGCTTTATCGTCTGGAACTTGGGCAAGGAATCCAAGGCGGGCAAATTCGGCATCGCGATTTTGTTCCTGGTATTGGGCTTGGGCGTGTTCGGCTTTATTTTCAAAGAAGTGCTGATTAAATTCATTGCCCTGCCTTGAGGCGGCAAACTAAGAAGAATAAGGGAAAGGTCGTCTGAAAAACTTAAATCTGGGTTTTCAGACGACCTTTCGTTTGCCATGCCGCATTAACGGATGTCCATAGGCGCGAAGGATTTGACGGTTTCGTCCACGGCTTTGACGCGGGTCAGGAAGTCTTCCAGCTGGGCGAGCGGCAGGGCGCTGGGGCCGTCGCATTTGGCTTGGTCGGGGTTGGGGTGCGATTCGAGGAAGAGGCCTGCGAGGCGGGTTGCCATGCCGGCGAGCGCCAAGTCCAGCACTTGCGCGCGCCGTCCGCCTGATGCGGCGGCACCGGATTCGCGGGTTTGCAGGGAGTGGGTTACGTCGAAGATGACGGGCAGGCCACCGCAGGTTTGCTTCATGACACCGAAGCCGAGCATATCGACGACGAGGTTGTCGTAGCCGAAGTTGGCACCGCGTTCGCACAGTATGATTTGTCCGTTGCCCGCTTCTTGGAATTTTTCGACGATGTTTTTCATCTGCGAGGGGCTGAGGAACTGGGGTTTTTTGATGTTGATGACGTTGCCGGTTTTTGCCATGGCGACGACGAGGTCGGTTTGACGGGCGAGGAAGGCGGGCAGTTGGATGACGTCGCAGACTTCGGCGACGGGGGCGCATTGGTAGGGTTCGTGGACGTCGGTGATGACGGGCACGTCAAACTCGCGTTTGACGGCTTGGAAGATTTTCATGCCTTCGTCCAAGCCTACGCCGCGGAAGGAGTGGATAGAGGAGCGGTTGGCTTTGTCGAAGGAGGCTTTGAAGACGTAGGGAATGCCGAGTTTGTCGGTTACTTTGACGTATTGTTCGCAAGCTTTGAGGGTGGAGTCGAGGTCTTCTAAGACGTTGATGCCGCCGAACAGGGTAAAGGGGAGGTCGTTGCCGACGGTAAGGTTGTTGATGCGGATGTTCATGATGATGGGGCTTTCTCGAAGGTCGTCTGAAAATGGCTGAAAGGTCGTCTGAAAGCGGATTTTGCGGTTTCAGACGACCTTTGTGTTTTATAGGACGGTGTGCGGCGGCTCGTAGGAGAGGATGTCGCGGATTTTGTTGTGTTCGTCCACGAGGACGACTTTGGGTTCGTGCGCGGCGATTTCGGGTTCGGACAGCATGACGTAGGACATGATGATGACGATGTCGCCTTTTTGGACGAGCCGTGCGGCTGCGCCGTTGAGGCAGACGACGCCGCTGCCGCGTTCGCCGGGGATGGTGTAGGTTTCGAAGCGTTCGCCGTTGTTGTTGTTGACGATGGCGACTTTTTCGTTAACGAGGATGCCTGCGGCGTCGAGCAGGTCTTGGTCTATGGTGATGCTGCCGACGTAGTTGAGGTCGGCCTCGGTAACGGTGGCGCGGTGTATCTTGCCGCCGAGCATGGTGCGGAACATGGGTTTCCTTTTGGTTTAGGATTGCGGATGCAGACGGAGGTCGTCTGAAAATCAAAAGCCGTCATTATAGTGGACTTCCCTGTAAATTCATAATGATGCTTGAGCGTTTTTCAGACGGCGCGGCTGTTTTATCAACCTAAACTCTGCTTCAGCCAGCGCAAATAGGGGGCGTATCCGCGCGATACGTTTTGCATCAGGATTTGCGGGCATTCGTAGCTGTGGTTGGCGATGATGGTTTTTTGGATTTCGCGGTAGCAGTGGCGCGAGGTTTTGATAGTGATGCGGATTTCGTCGTCGCGGCAGATTTCGCCGTTCCAAAGGTATTGGCTGGTGATGGCTTCGTATTGCACGCAGGCGGCAAGTTGCTTTTCCAAAAGCAGGCTGCCGATTTTTTCAGCTTCTTCGCGGGTCGGGGCGGTGGTGGTAACGATGACTGGTTTGAATGCGGACATTTCAGACGACCTATTGGTTTTTAAACTCGATGGTTCCTTTATATTTCACCCAGTATCCGGCGGCTTTGTATTTGTCTTTTTTGGCGGTTGCGACGGCTGTTTCGTCAAGCCCTTCATAACCGCTGGATTCGAGGATGCTGACTTCTACGGCTTTGCCTTCGGGAGAAACCAAGATGGACAGTTTGACGGGTTTGATGGGTTGTGCGGGATTATTGGATGCGGGGGCGTATTCTGCCGGATTGACGGTTTGCGCGGTTGCGGGTAGGACGAAGGCAAGCAGCAGGGCGGGGATGATGGCGCGGATGGACATGTTGTTTTCCTTATAGTGGATTAACTTTAAACCAGTACGGCGTTACCTCGCCTTGCCGTACTATCTGTACTGTCTGCGGCTTCGTCGCCTTGTCCTGATTTAAATTTAATCCACTATATTTGTAGATTTGTAGCGGGTTTAGGGGGAATTTGTTTTTATTGGTTTTCAGACGACCTTTGTTTTTCGTGGGCTAAGCCCACGCTACGGAGTTGCGCCCGTTTGGGCGGCGGGTGTGGTTTTACTTATTTGAAGTTCAATATCGGCCAACCTTTTGCTTTGGCTTCTTTTTCCAACTCGGCATCGGGGTTGACGGCGACGGGTTCGTTGACGAGGCGCAGCAGCGGCAGGTCATTTTTGGAGTCGCTGTAAAAATAGGTTTTGCCATAGCTTTCGAGCGTTTCGCCGCGTTCGGCAAGCCATTGGTTCAGGCGGGTGATTTTGCCTTCTTTGAGGCTGGGCGTGCCGATGTAGTTGCCGGTGTAGCGACCGTCGGCACCGGTTTCGAGTTGGGTGCCGATGATGTTGGTGATGCCGAAAAGGTGGCAGATGGGGGTGATGATGAACTCGTTGGTCGAGGAAATCACGAGGGTTTCGTCGCCGGACATTTGGTGGCTCTGCACCAGCATACGCTGCATGGGCGAGATGTGGGGCGTGATGAACTCCGCCATAAATTCGCGGTGAAATTCTGCCAGCTCTTCTTTGCTGTAATGGGCGAACGGGGCGAGGTGGAATTTAAGGAAGGCGTCGATGTCGAGGCAGCCGTTTTGGTAGTCGCGGTAGAATTTTTCGTTTTGCGCTTCGGTTTCGGCAGCGTCAACCAGTCCTTTTTTGATGAGGTATTGCGGCCATGAGTGGTCGGAATCGGTGTTGATGAGGGTGTTGTCGAGGTCGAAGATGGCGAGGTTTTTCATTAGGTTTCCTGTTGTTTCAAAAGCTGGCGAAGAAGCGGCAGGGTGATGCGTTTGCCCATGGTAACGGCGTAGTTGTCCAGCGTGTCGAGCATCTGCATCAGGCTGTCCATGTCGCGCTGCCAGTGGTTGAGCAGGTATTCGAAGATTTCGGGATCTATGGTGACTTGGCGCGCTGCCGCCATGCTGACGAGCGCGTCGATTTTTTCTTGGTCGGTCAGGGGTTTGACTTCGTAAACGAGGCAGTACGCCATGCGGGTGCGCAAGTCTTCGCGGATGACGAGCTGTTGGGGAGTGTGTTCGGAACTTAACAGCAGAAAGCCTTTGCCGCTGTTGCGGAAACGGTTGAATACGGCAAACAGGAGGGCTTGTTCTTCGTTGCCCAATTTTTCGATTTGGTCGATGGCGAGGTATTCTGCCTCAAAGGCGGCTTCGGTCAGGGGCGTGGCGGCGGCGTCGATATAGACGGCTTTTTTCCCTGCGTCGAGGGCTTGGGCGACCCATGCGCGCAGCAGGTGGCTCTTGCCCGCGCCTTCTTCGCCCCAGACGTAGATAAACGGGTCGTGTTTATGCTGTAACACATAGACCAGTTCGGCATTTTCCGTTCCGAGGAATTTGTCGAAACCGGGATAGCCGCGTTCGGCGAAGTCGAAAATAAGCTGGTTCACAAAGGCATACCGGATGGGTTGGAATCGGGTTTATTGTACGTTGTTTTGTCAGCGCGTATCAAGGCGCGGGGTCGTCTGAAAAAGGGGCGCGTGGCATGGGTTTCATATACAATGGCGGACATTTGGCAACGCGTCTGTTTTCAGACGACCTCTGTCTTTTTTATTTCAGGAAAATCTCGTGATTTCGACCCTTATTGATTTTATCCTCCACATCGACCAGCATTTGGTCGAGATTTCCGCGCAATACGGCGTATGGATTTACGCGGTGTTGTTTTTGATTATTTTCTGCGAAACCGGTTTGGTGGTTACGCCGTTTCTGCCGGGCGATTCGCTGCTGTTTGCCGCGGGCGGGATTGCCGCGGTCGGTAGTATGAATATTCATGTCATGATTGCGCTGCTTTTGGCCGCCGCGATTTTGGGCGATGCCGCCAACTTCATGATCGGCAAGTTTTTCGGGCGCAAACTCTTTGCCAACCCCGATTCCAAAATCTTCCGCCAGTCGTATTTGGAGAAAACCCACGCGTTCTACGAAAAACACGGCGGCAAAACCATCATCATCGCCCGCTTCGTCCCGATTGTGCGGACGTTCGCCCCGTTTGTCGCGGGCATGGGCAGTATGCACTACGGTACCTTCATCCGCTACAACATCATCGGCGCGGTATTGTGGGTCTTGTCGTTTTCCTATGCCGGTTATTTCTTCGCCAATATTCCGGTTGTCAAAAACAATCTGGCTTTAGTGATGGTCGCGATTATCGTGATTTCCATCCTGCCGGGCGTGGTCGAAGTCATCCGCGCAAGAAGTGCGGCGAAGAAGTAAAAATTGTTTGAACCATAAGAGAAGGTCGTCTGAAAACGTTTTTCAGACGACCTTTTGCAATCGTTCCAAGCTTTTATTGATAAACCCGCCCGTCGTGTTCCAGCCAGCCGTCGGTATGGCGGCCTGAGGGGTCGTGGTGCGTCCAATGGAGGACGCCGCCCTGTTCCGACCATTCGTATTCGCCGTAGAAGCCGACTCTATCGCCTTTTTTCAAGCCTTTGATTTTGTCGGCGAGGTCGATGTTGTGCGCCACTAAAAGCGTTTGCCCGCTCGACAGCTTCAAGATAAAACGCTGATGGCGTGTGCCTTGGTTGTCGTCGGGCAGCGTTTTGAGAACGGCACCTTCGCCTTTCACTTGAATATCACTTTGTTGGTTTTCAAAGGCTTGCTGTAATATTTGTTCCGCGCTGCCCTGCCCTGCTTGGTGTTCGGACTTCGGCTGCTTGGGTTGCGACTTTTTGGATTCAGACTGCTCGGATTGGCGTTTTCCCGCTTGGATTTGGGGCTGCGTTTGGGTTGGTACGGCATCCGCTGCCTGACCTTGCCGCCCCTGCTGCATTTTTTGATAACCGACTACCACGGCGGCAACAATCAGTATCCAAATCCATTTGTTTTTGTTCATAAAATCCACGCCCAAAAAAATGCCCGACGGTTCATCGGGCATAAATTATTTGAAAGGAGTTAAATCACGATAACGTGAGCCGTCATTATATACAAAACCGGCGGAAAAATCAGCATTTTCAGTCCGATACCTGAAGCAGCGGCGTGATCACGCTTTTTTGTTCCCCTGACTGTATTTCATTTCGTATTTGATGTCGTTCAGGATTTTTTTCACGTTGTAATCCAAAAGCTGTTCCACCAAATCGGGCGCCTGTTCGCTGAGGGTTTGTTGGAGCTGGTAGGTAAACAGCGCCATTTGTTTCTGCACGGCAGTGCGTATCATGCCGTTGACGGCATCGGCGACGTGCGGGCGCAGGCGTTTGATCAAACGCTCGCTCAGGTCTTGCTCGGAAATGCAGAACACTTCCCTGCGGTTGATAACCTGCGGGTTCAACACGTTGATATGGACGGTAATCGGCGGCGTTTCTTCTTTGGGGTCGTCTGAAACCTGCTCTTGCGCCTGCGGATTTTCGTTTTCAGACGACTCTGCCTCTGCTTTTGCCAGCGCGTCAAATTCGACTGTTTTACGTTTCGGATTCAGCCAAACCGTGCGCGTGGACTCGATTTGCCTGTCGGACGCGCTCATTTGCAGCGAAGACTGCGCGTTCAGCCAGTTTTCCTGCAAAATCACCATCGCATCGGTCTCCGCCGTTTCAGCGGCTTCTTCCTCCAGCATGGCGTTGTGTTCCTCCTGCCATTTGCGCAGATATTCCGTCAACACGGCATCGCGGTTGGCATCGTCGAGCTTGACCGACTTGGCTTTGGGCTTCTGCTCGAAGGCAGGCTCTTGAGATTCACGCACCAAAGGCGCGTGTGTGTAAGGTGCGTTCAATTGGCGGGTTTGCCGCAGCTTTTCCAAGCGGCTTTCCCAATCCAGGCTTTCATCCGTTTGTTGTGGCGTATCGGGACGATTCGTATCCATTTTTAGCTTTCGTTCTTCCGTTGTGTCATTTCATTTCACGCGCATAGCGAATGCCGTGATTTGCTATAATGCGGTATTTTAACAGATTCCCAGGAACACATCATGAGCAGCATCGAACAACGCCTCGAATATTTGGAAGAAGCCAACGACGTTTTGCGTATGCAGAACCACGTCCTCGCCACCGCCCTCAAAGGCCTGATCCGTTCGCTGCCGTCCGACATGGCAAACGAAGCCGTCGAGTCCATCCAGCTTGCCTTTGAAGACGCACTCGCCGAATTGAATTACGAAGACAGCCCGCATACCGACCTCTTCCATGACGTAACCTACGCTTTTTTCCGCGAAAAAGACCACTGACGCGTAGCGACTTCCCCAAACCGTGTTAAACTATCCGTTTATTTATTAATATCCGTAAAGAAGGAACCTCCCCATGAACATGAAAAAATGGATTGCAGCCGCCCTCGCCTGCTCCGCGCTGGCACTCTCCGCCTGCGGCGGCCAAAGCAAAGACGCTTCCTCGTCAGCCCCTAAAGCCGACAAAGTGTACCGCGTCGCCGCCAACGCCGAATTCGCCCCTTTCGAATCATTGGATTCCGCCGGCAACGTTGAAGGTTTCGACGTCGATTTGATGAATGCGATGGCAAAAGCCGGCGGATTCAAAGTCGAATTCAAACACCAGCCTTGGGACAGCCTCTTCCCCGCGCTCAAAAACGGCGATACGGATATCGTCATCTCCGGCGTAACCATTACCGACGAGCGCAAGCAGTCCATGGATTTCACCGACCCTTATTTTGAAATCACCCAAGTCGTCCTCGTTCCCAAAGGTAAAAAAGTCGCCTCTTCAGACGACCTCAAAAACATGGCGAAAGTCGGTGTCGTTACCGGACAAACCGGCGACTTCTCCGTTTCCAAACTCTTGGGCAACGACAATCCTAAAATCGCCCGCTTCGAGAGCGTTCCTTTGGTCATCAAAGAACTGGAAAACGGCGGCGTGGATGCCGTAGTCAGCGACAGCGCGGTCATCGCCAACTATGTGAAAAACAACCCGACCAAAAGCATGGACTTCATCACCCTGCCTGATTTCACGATTGAAAACTACGGCATTGCCGCACGCAAAGGCGACGAAGCGACCGTCAAAATGCTGAACGAAGCGCTGAAAAAAGTACGCGACAGCGGCGAATACGACAAAATCCACGCCAAATACTTCGCCAAAGAAGGCGATAAAGCGGCAGCCGCCAGCCAACCTGAAGCAGCCAAATAATCTGTTTCAACGTTCTTAAGCAATAAGAAAGGTCGTCTGAAAGCCTGTATCGCGGGTTTCAGACGACCTTTTGTTTAATGAGCCGGCCATTTTATCTCTAATGACGGCTATACTGTCCCTGCAATTTTCCGACTAACACCTAAGGACAATAGTTCCAAGAGATCCAAACGTTTTAATGTTTGCAACGACATTGCAAGATTTTGTCCAAAACTTCAATACCTTTGAAAGTGAATTTATGTCCAATCAGATAGAACAACAATCAGAATATGCCATCGCCGCCGTGGTATATGCTGATGAAGGCGATGCTGCGATAACCGCATTATGGCAGGCCGTGCGCCGGTTGCAACAAGACGGATGGCGCGTGGCCGGACTATTAAACCCGATAGACAACGAAGGTAAGCACAGCAATTCGGAGCTGGCTTCCGTCGCAGACAACCGGCGCTTTTCCATCTTCCAAAATCTCGGCAACCATTCCAGCGGCTGCAAACTAGACGCCGGCGCACTGGCGGCGGCGGGTTCGGTGATTCGCGAAGCCATAGCGGAAGGTACGGATTTGGTAGTCATTAACAAATTTGGCCATGCAGAAATCGATAACCGCGGTTTGTTGTCGGAATATCTGGCCGCTATCAGCTCAGGCATTCCGGTTCTAACCACCTTGCAAAGCAAATACCTGCCGGACTGGAGAAGCTTTTCAGGTGGAGTGAGTGGGGAACTGCCCGCAGATACCGATACCGTTCTTGACTGGATAAAGCAATCCGTCAAACGAAACTTACCTTAAAATATTAACCCGCCACACGGCAGGCTGCCTTATTCACACGCGTGTTTTCCATTTTATGGCTATGAAGTCTGCCGTTTTCACCGTCTTCCTCATTTTTTGTAATCCGGCCGCAACGTTTTTTTCATCCCCTACTCGATAATACTAAAGTAGTATATACTTTTAATCTTTAAGCTAGTCCTTTCCCCTTATTTTGCTGTTTCAGGCTACGCTTTCTATGCATATTTTTCTTGTATGCGCTCCTATAAACTCTTAAGCGTCAAAATTTTTTAAAATAAGCTACCATTACCACCCCATAATTAACGGCCATGTTCAAATGGCTTGCTAGACAGGTCATCTGAAAACCAAACCGAAAGGAACACTACCATGAAAATCAGAGCACAAGTCGGCATGGTTCTGAACTTAGACAAATGTATCGGCTGCCATACCTGCTCCGTTACCTGCAAGAACGTCTGGACTTCGCGTGACGGCGTAGAGTATGCGTGGTTTAACAACGTCGAAACCAAGCCGGGCATCGGCTTTCCGAAAAACTGGGAAGACCAAAACAAATGGAATGGCGGCTGGGTGCGCAAACCCAACGGCAAACTGGTACCTAAGCAAGGCGGCAAATTGAAGATTTTGGCGAATATCTTTGCCAACCCAAACATGCCGCAAATCGACGACTACTACGAGCCGTTCACCTACGATTATGAGCACCTGCAAAACGCGCCGAAAATGAAAACGCCGCCGACCGCCCGTCCTGTCTCTGTGCTCACCGGCAAAAAAATGGACAAAGTGGAATGGGGTCCGAACTGGGAAGACGATTTGGCAGGCGAATTTGAAAAACGTGCAAAAGACGTACTGTTTGAAGGCATTCAAAAAGACATGCACGCTGCGTTCGAACAAACCTTCATGATGTACCTGCCTCGTCTGTGCGAGCATTGTTTGAACCCAACCTGTGTGGCATCCTGCCCGTCAGGCAGCATCTACAAACGCGAAGACGACGGCATCGTACTGATCGACCAAGACAAATGCCGCGGCTGGCGTATGTGCGTATCCGGTTGCCCCTACAAAAAAATCTACTACAACTGGACTTCCGGCAAAGCTGAAAAATGTACATTCTGCTATCCGCGTATCGAAGGCGGCCAGCCGACTGTATGTTCCGAAACCTGCGTAGGCCGCATCCGCTATTTGGGCGTACTGCTGTACGATGCAGACAAAATCGAACAAGCCGCGTCAGTGGAAAATCCGCAAGACCTGTACGAACAGCAACTGGGCGTATTCCTCAACCCGCATGACCCCGAAGTACAACGCGAAGCATTGAAACAAGGTATCAGCCAAAGCTGGCTTGATGCCGCCCAAAAATCACCCGTGTACAAAATGGCAATGGAATGGAAAGTGGCATTCCCTCTGCACCCGGAATACCGCACCTTGCCAATGGTTTGGTACATCCCACCGCTCTCTCCGATTCAATCTGCCATCGAAAACGGCCTGGTGGGTGAAAACGGTATTATCCCAAGCGTAGATGAAATGCGTATCCCGCTGAAATATCTGGCAAACCTACTCACCGCCGGCAAAATTGAGCCAATCAAAGAAGCACTCGAACGCATGATTGCTATGCGCCGCTTCAAACGCGGACAAGTGGTTCACGGTGAAACGCCGGCTCAAGCGTTGGAAGGCACCGGCCTTACGCCCGAAATGGTCGAAGACATGTACCAAATCATGGCTATTGCCAATTATGAAGACCGCTTCGTCATCCCGACTTCACACAAAGAAATGGTTGAAAACAGTTTCGGCGACAAAGCCAGCTGCGGCTTTACCTTCGGCAACGGCTGCTCTGGCGGCAGCAGCGAAGAAAGCCTGTTTGGCAAACGCAAAGGCACACCGATTATTTTCCACGGCCTGCGCAAAGATGCGGAAAAAAATCGTGAAGAAGGAGTACGCTGATGGGCGCGAATCCCGTTTACAAATGGTTTTCCGCGCTGTTGTGCTATCCTGAAGCCGAGCTGATTGAAGCCCTACCTGAATTTCAGGCTGCCTTGAAAGAATGGCCCGAGCTTCAATCGCAGGAAGGTCATCTGAAAAACTTTTTAGACTATCTAGGCAATCACAATCTGCGCGAATTGCAGGAAAACTACGTCGCCACTTTCGACCGCAACCGTAACCACGCACTCTATATTTTCGAGCATGTTTACGGCGAAGACCGAGACCGTGGCAGCGCAATGGTGGACTTATTGCAAGAATACCGCAACCACGGCTTCGAGTTGGGCGACGATGAATTGCCCGACTATCTGCCCGCACTGCTGGAATACTTGAGCCAAGTGCCGTCCGAGCATGCGCAAAAACTCTTGGGTGATGCCGTACATGTCATTGCCCACATCGGAGGCCAGCTTGAGAAAAGCGGCTCGCCTTACGCCGTATTGCTGCAGGGCATTACCGAGCTCAGCCCGGTCGCACCACAACCCTTGATCGAACCACCCGTGCGCGATATGGACGAAGCCATGGAAACATTCGGTCCCGATATTTCCGGTACCGAGCCGCTGCTAAAACCAGGCGTCGAAACCGTACAGTTTTATCCTAAAGCCGCTTTTCAGACGGCCTCAAAAGGAGCATGAACATGAACACCCTGCACCAATTCTTCTTTGGCATTTTTCCCTATATTGCCCTCGCGATCTTCTTCTTCGGCAGCCTCGTCCGCTTCGACCGCGAACAATATTCATGGAAAAGCGAATCCAGCCAACTCCTTTACGAAGGTCAGTTGCGCTTAGGTAATATCCTATTTCACGTCGGTGTTTTAGCCGTATTCTTCGGACACTTGTTTGGACTGCTCACACCTTTATGGTTTTGGGATGCAATAGGCGTTTCCCACGGTGCCAAACAAATCTTTGCGATGGTAATGGGCGGCATCTTCGGCACAACCGCAATGGTTGGCTTAATCATCTTGCTGCAACGTCGTCTGAAATGCGACCGCTTGGCTGCAAATACCACTTGGCGTGACAAACTGGTATTGATTTGGCTCATCGTCACCTTGGGCTTAGGCCTATCAACCATCTTGGTAAGCATGAGTCATACAGACGGTCATGAAATGGTAAAACTGATGAACTGGGCGCAACATATCGTAACCTTCCGCGGTGAGGCTGCCAGCTATATCAAAGATGTAAGCTTTCTGTTTAAATTGCATATGGTAATGGGTATGGGCTTGTTTGTCATTTTCCCATTCACCCGCTTGGTGCACGTATGGAGCGGCTTCGCCAGCGTTGCTTATCTCGGCCGCGCATGGCAACTGGTTCGCCGCCGCTGATTCCTTTCAATCTTTCAACAGGCTATCCGAAGAACTTTCGGATAGCCTGTTTTATTATTACGATCAGGTTGGCTATTTTAAATACCCTATCTATCCAATTCACCAAACGACACAAGCCAACCTACTTGATGAAATATACGGTTAGTTATAAAGTACTAGACTCATTTAACACCGACTTATTTCCCATCTTCATTAAGATACGCCATAATGCGACGGATCAGACCCGATATGTATGACTTAGCTCATCGGCGTATGCATTCAACGGATTTTTGCTCTCTTTTGACCCCAAGAATCTTTCCGCCCGACAAAGGAAGTAAATGCCCCATATACTTTTACTGCATCTTTAATACCGCGTGCTGAGCAATCCAGTAGCCATATCGGTCTGAATATTATAAAAAATCGGATATTACGCATTCATGCCCGCCTCGAATTGGATTACAGCATAGACGATAAACCCCTACATATTTACCTTACCGCAACCAGAAAGAATTTTAAAATATGAGTTCGAATGAAACTATCCGCATTGCCTTGATAGACGACCATACCCTGTTCCGTAGCGGTATCAAAGCCCTATTGACCAGACAGGATAACTACGAAGTAGTCGGTGAAGCAGCTGACGGCCTCAGCGGTGTGAAATTAGTTGAGCAAACCGATCCCGACGTTGTACTGCTAGATTTAGACATGCCGGTAATGAACGGGCGCGAAGCTTTGGCACAAATCCTTAGCAGCCGTCCTGAACAGGTAGTAGTCATGCTGACTGTCTCTGAAGACAGTGAAGATTTAACTGAATGCATGCGGCTCGGAGCACGCGGCTTTTTGCTAAAAAATATCCATGCAGATTTTCTTGTAGATGCCATCCGCAAAGCAGCCGAAGGCGACAATGTTTTTTCACCCGAGATGACTGCCCGCTTGGTACAATCGTTAATCCAGCCCAATACCACTCCGGCGGCCAGTGCATTAGACGCACTGACAACGCGGGAATTGGAAATTCTCGGCCACTTGGCTGCCGGACACAGCAACAAAATCATTGCACGCAAACTCAATCTGGCGGAATCCACCATCAAAGTGCATGTACAGAGCATTTTACGCAAACTTGAATTATCCAGCCGCGTACAGGCAGCCGTTTATGCCGTACAGCACAATGTCCCGCAGCCACTGTAAACCATCAATCAGCCTCTTCTTTAATTACACTTTCAGTATAAGGAACACTCATGAAAAGCAGTGCCCGCAATCAACTGGCCGGTACGGTAACCCACATCGAACACAGCAACGGCTCATGCCTGGTTACCCTTGCCAGCGCAGGCGGTATCGAAATTCATGCACAAATCAGCAGTTTCAGCCTGAAACGTTTAAAACTGTCGGTCGGCAGCCCGGTTATCGCCATGATTAAAGCAGCATCGGTCGTACTGGCGACTGACCTCGCACCCATGACATTATCGGCAGAAAACTGCCTGAACGGCACAGTGAAACGTGTGGAACAAGGGGCGGTCAACAATGTCGTTACGCTTGATATTAATAATGAAATCAACTTATGCGCAACCATTACACTCTACAGCAGCGAAACGCTTGCCCTAGAACCGGACCTGCCGGCCACTGCCGTTTTCAATGCCAATCAAGTCATGTTAGGCGTTTTAATTTAAAACAGAAAATTTCTAACACATGAAAAAGGTCGTCTGAAATGGTTTTCAGACGACCTTTTTCTACAATGCTTGACGTTTTACAAAGCCAAAGCGTACCATCCTATGTATCTAAGCCTAAATAATTAGTACTCTGCTTATTTAAGACTAATTTCTACTATTCCAATGCTTTGCTATGTCCATGCTTCAGAGCAATGCGTGATAGCTCGCGAACGCGTAAGTTAAAGCTGTGTAAAAATCCGATTAACTTATGGTAAACCACTAGAAAGGAAGGGGCAGCAAGATGGCCTCGGAAACTTACAAACGCTACTCGGTGCTATTCTCCAGCACTCTATCTTTTACTGTCTGTTTTATGATTTGGATGATGCTAGCCGTTGTCGGCATCAAAGTTCAGGAAGAAATGGGGTTTAACCAAACCCAATACGGCATTCTGATTGCTCTGCCGGTGCTTTCCGGTGCGCTGATCCGTGTACCGTTAGGCATCCTTACCGATAAATTTGGCGGCCGTATCGTGCTGTTTACCTTGATGATCCTATCCGTACCAACCATTTTCCTGATGCGCTACGCCAATCAATATTGGCATTTCTTGGTAATCGGTCTGGTGATGGGCTTGGCCGGTGGTTCGTTCTCGGTAGGTACTCCCTATGTGGCACGCTGGTTCCCCAAACACCAACAAGGCGTAGCAATGGGGATATTCGGCGCGGGCAATGCAGGTAGTGCAATCAATAAATTCCTTGCTGCCTGGCTGATTGTTACCTTTGGAACTTGGCAGATTGTCCCTACCGTATACTCAGCCATTATGCTGGCTACCGCGATACTCTTTTGGCTTACCAGCTATCACGATCCCAAACACTTGGTCTCTTCCAACGTTACGTTGAAAGAACAATTAGCACTCTTGAAAGACCCGGGCGTGCTGCGATACAGCCAATATTACTCCGTAGTCTTCGGCGGCTATGTGGCACTGGCATTGTGGATGACCAAATACTATGTGGGCGAATACGGTATGCCACTGCAAACGGCGGCATTTTTGGCAGCCTGCTTCTCACTGCCGGGAGGTGTACTGCGTGCTTTCGGCGGCTACCTTTCCGACAAATTCGGTGCATATAAGGTAACTTGGGCGGTAATGTGGTTGATTTGGATATGTTTCTTCATACTCTCCTACCCGCAAACCGATCTTTCCATCCGCACGACCGACGGCGGTTCGCTAACCATGCACCTCGGTCTCAATGTAACCGTATTCACGATACTAATGTTCACAGTGGGTGTAGCCACTGCGGTAGGCAAAGCTTCCGTATTCAAGTTTGTAGCTGACGACTATCCCGATAATATCGGTGCCGTATCCGGTATTGTCGGCCTGGCCGGTGGCCTGGGCGGTTTCCTTCTGCCGATTATGTTCGGCGCATTGGAAGACTGGACTGGCATTCGCTCTACTTCTTTCATGCTGCTCTACGGTACAGTCTGCGTTTCGCTGATTTGGATGCACTTTTCGTTTAAAGCCAAACGCGAAAGTGATATGAAAGCCTTAAAAGAGCGTCAATCCTAAATCTGTAGTTCGTCTGAAAATTTTCAGACGACCCAACACCTATCAGAAGGAGCCCTTTTTATGTCTCATCTTATCGAACATTGGCAGCCGGAAGATAAAACCTTCTGGCAGCAAACAGGTAAAAAAATTGCCACCCGCAACTTGTGGATTTCTATCCCCGCCCTCCTCCTTGCCTTCGCTATCTGGCAGGTATGGAGCGTAGCGGTAGTCAACCTGCCCAATATCGGCTTCAAATACAGCGAAAACCAGCTCTTCTGGCTGGCCGCCCTGCCCGCCTTATCCGGGGCGACCTTGCGTATCTTCTATTCTTTCATGGTACCCATATTCGGCGGCCGCAAATGGACGGCCATCTCTACCGCCAGCCTGCTGCTGCCGGCTATCGGCTTGGGTTTTGCCGTTCAAAATCCTAACACCAGCTACATTACCATGATGGTACTGGCGCTCCTGTGCGGCTTCGGCGGCGGCAACTTCTCCTCCAGCATGTCCAATATCAGTTTCTTTTTCCCCAAAGCCGAAAAAGGCACTGCTCTCGGCCTGAATGCAGGCTTGGGCAATCTGGGGGTATCTGCCGTACAGTTTGTCGTACCGCTCATTATTACTGCAGGTGTCTTCGGAGCCCTTGGTGGAGAGCCGCAAACTTGGACGAAAGGCGATGTAACCAAACAAATTTGGTTACAAAACGCCGGCTTTATCTGGGTGCCTTTCATTATTCTTTCCACCCTAGCCGCTTGGTTTGGCATGAACGATTTGGCTTCCGCCAAAGCCAGCTTCAAAGACCAGGCCGTGATTTTCAGCCGCAAGCATAACTGGATTATGTGCATCCTTTATTTGGGCACTTTCGGCTCCTTCATCGGTTTTGCCGCAGGCTTCCCCTTGCTGATCAAGAGTCAGTTTACCGGGATTGATCCTGTAAAATATGCCTTCCTCGGCCCTTTGGTCGGTGCTTTGGCCCGCCCATTCGGCGGCTGGATCTCTGATAAAATCAAAAGCGGCGCACTGATTACCCAATTTGTTTTCATCGGCATGATTGTGGCGGTATGCGGCGTAATTTTCTTCCTCCCCAACAATGGTGAAGGCGGCAACTTCTGGGGCTTCTTTGCCTGCTTCTTGGCTCTATTTACACTCACTGGAATTGGTAATGGTTCTACCTTTATGCAGGTACCGGTAATTTTCCTTAATATGCACCAAAAATTTGCCGAAGAAGGCAAAGTCAGTGAAGAGCAAGCCCGTTTGGATGCTACCAAAGAAGGCGCAGCCGTAATCGGCTTTACTGCCGCCTTTGCAGCCTATGGCGGCTTCTTCATTCCGAAAAGCTACGGCACATCCATCGACCTAACCGGCGGTGTAAATGCCGCCCTGATTGGCTTTATCATATTCTATGCAATTTGTGCAGCACTTAACTGGTGGTATTACACCCGTAAAGGCGCTGAAGCCAAATGCTGATGTCCGAACACTAAGTACACAGGCCGTCTGAAAGCTTTCAGACGACCTGTCTTTATCATTACTAATTCTAAAGTATTAATCCAACTATGTCTTTTGACCACTGCCAAATGCTTTGTATGCATTCAAATCTGATTTTTACTGCTTTACCATGACGGATATTCAACCAGTATCCCCTATCCCACAAATTTCCAAACAGTTAAATTACTGGAAGACAACTTGCAGCACAGGAGACACACACCATGGCACTTACATCCGTCAGCGAACTGCAAACCCTGATTCATGAACACATCACCCGCACACCACGTCTGCCTGAAATCGAGCATATTCCTGTTGCCCAAAGCATAGGGCGCGTTTTGGCAGAGGACATGGTGTCCGCCCTAAACATTCCCGCTACCGACATTTCCGCCATGGACGGCTACGCCCTACCGTCTGATGCTGCCGCCGGAAGCTGTTGGCAGATAGTAGGCGAATCTGCCGCAGGTAAACCTTTCGCCGGCGACCTGCCCAAAGACGGCTGCATCCGTATCATGACCGGGGCTGTGGTTCCACCCGGCAGTACCTGCGTAGTATTGCAAGAAAACACTAAAACCGAAGGCAACGCCATTATCCTTACCCAAGACGTAGCCGTTGGTGCCAATATCCGCTACGGCGGCGAGGAAGTGGCAGCCGGCGATACAGTGCTTACCGCCGGCCGTATCCTCCGCCCTGCAGACGTGATGCTGTTGGCTGCTATTGGTATCGGACAAGTACCGGTTTACCGCAAAATCAAAGTAGCCGTGCTGTCTACGGGCGACGAACTTAACGAACCCGGCACGCCTGCCACCGACAATGGGCAAGTTTACGACAGCAATCGCCACACCTTAATGGCACGCTTGGCTGCCATGCCGGTGGAAGTTTTAGATTTAGGACAAGCTGCCGACGATTTGGAAAGCGTGCTGCATACACTAAACGAAGCTTCATGTATGGCTGACGTAGTGATTACTTCCGGCGGCGTATCGGTAGGCGATTACGATTATATGCGTGAAGCAGTCAATCGCCTGGGGGCCATCCATCACTATAAAGTCGCCATCAAACCGGGCAAACCGTTTGTGTTCGGTCAAATGCTGAAAACTTGGTATTTCGGCCTGCCCGGCAATCCCGTTTCCGGCTATGTAGGTTTCGACCTGTTTTTGAAAGCCGCGCTCTGGCAATTATGTGGGGTACAAGACATTCCCCAACCTTTCCGTTTGCAGGCCGTATTATCCCAGCAAGTAAAAAAATCTCCCGGTCGCATGGACATCCAGCGTGCCATATTGACTCAAAATGCCGACGGCACATGGGAAGCCTCCCCCGCCGGAGAACAGGATTCTCACCGTGTATGGGGCGTCAGCCGTGCCAACGGCTACATTATCCTACCTGCCGAGGCAGGTAACCTACCTGCCGGAGCTACCGTTACCGTCCAACCATTTGCAGAGGCTTTTCTATGAGCGCGTTAACCGATCCTTTTAACCGTCGGCTAACCTACCTGCGTCTGTCGGTAACCGATTTATGCAACTACCGCTGCACATATTGCCTGCCTGACGGCTATATCGGCAAAGCCAAACCCGATGAATTGACGTTACCTGAAATTGAAACCCTGGCTCAAACCTTCGCACACAGCGGAACCCGAAAAATCCGCTTGACCGGAGGCGAGCCGACACTGCGGCGTGATTTGGCCGATATTATTGCCATCTGCCGTGCCCAACCGCAAATCGAAAGCGTAGCCCTTACCACCAATGCCTTTAAACTGGCAAAACTGTTTCCGCTATACCGCGCCGCCGGCATCGACAAACTGAACATCAGCATCGACAGCTTTGATCCGGAAGTATTTTATCAAATTACCGGAAAGCGCGAATGCAATAATATTGTGCGCGCCTTGGACGGCATCTTAGAGCAGGGTTTTTACGATATCAAAGTCAATACTTTATTACTGCGCCGCTATATGTCCCGCACCTTGGCCGATGCGTTGGATTTCGTCCGCCACCGTCCGGTTACCCTGCGCTTTATCGAGCTGATGCAAACGCGCGACAACACTGCCTTTTTCGGCAAACAACATTTTTCTGCCGCTACCATAGAATCAGGCCTGCAAGCAGAAGGCTGGCAATTGGTACCCCGTTCGGCACATGCCGGTCCGGCACGGGAATACCGCCACCGCGATTTCGCCGGCGGCATAGGCTTTATCGCACCTTACAGCAAAGATTTCTGCCAAAGTTGCAACCGGCTGAGAGTCACTGCGCAAGGTAAAATGCACTTGTGCCTATTCGGCGGTATTGCTTATGATTTGCGCCCATGGCTTAGCAGCGGCGACCAAGCGGGCCTGCAGCAGCACTTGTACGAACTGATGGCGGAAAAACCTGAGCACCACTTCCTTCATGAACGCAAATTCGGCCTGATCCGTGACCTATCCATGATTGGCGGTTGAAATGGCCGAAACAATCACTGTTCAGTATGAGCCGTTATTGATTCTATGCGGTGGCCTCAGCAGCCGTATGGGCACCCCAAAAGCCTTACTTCCATTCGATGGCGTTTCCCTGATACATAAGCTGATTAAACAAACCCATCCTAACCGTCCTGTTTGGCTGGCTGCTGCCGGTCAGATTTATCCTGACACAGGGCGTGCTTATTATCTTAATGACGCCCTCCCCGAGCGACAGGGCCCGCTGGCCGCCATTCTGCCGGCACTGCAACAAGCTCACCGGCAAGGTGAAGCCGGAATTTATGTACTGGCCTGCGATACCCTCCTGCACCCCGAAGTAGTAATCAAACTATTGACCGAAGGCTCGCATCAACCTGTTTGGCAGCAGGGTATTACCCTGCTGGCAGATGCCGACAGTGGCCGCCCCCATCCCTTGATGTCGCATTGGCCGGTAGCCGTGCGGCACGATTTGCAAACTTATCTGGCACAAGGCAAACGCAAAGTAACCGCTTGGCTGGATACACAGCTTTGCCAAACCATCATCATGCCTGATGCCTGGCAAGCGGTATCCAATTTCAACACGCCTGCCGATTTCGAACACGCCGTAGCAGCTGCCCAAACACTGCCTGAGGTCGTCTGAAATAAATTGCCTGACCGAATAAAGCCATCTAAAACCGGAGTATTTAATGTCCCTAACTCATTTAGACGAACACAGCCGAAGCCGTATGGTAGATGTCGGCGAAAAAGTGACCACCCGCCGCGTAGCCGTAGCCGAGGGCTGGGTGGTTTTTCCACCGGATGTGTATGCCCAAATCCAAGCAGCCAATGGCCAAACCGCCAAAGGTACAGTGAGCGAAGTAGCTCGTCTGGCCGGCATCATGGCTGCTAAAAATACCTCCCAGCTCATTCCGTTGTGTCACCCAATGATGTTGGAACGCTGCCAGCTCACCTTGAACTATGAAGATGATGAGCACCGCCTGCATATCCAAGCCGAAGTAGCGGTATCTCATAAAACGGGGGTGGAAATGGAAGCACTAACCGCAGTATCTGTGGCGGCACTCACCGTTTACGATATGACCAAGGCACTCAGTCACGATATCCGCATCGAACAAATACGCCTGGTTCACAAGTCCGGAGGCAAACATGACTTCAACCGTTGAGCCGATGCGCATCACGGTCCTCTACTTTGCCGCCTTACGCGAACAAAGCGGTAAAGAACAGGAAATCAGGCTTACCCATGCCCCCGATGTTGCCGCCCTCTATGCCGAGCTGGCTGCCGAGTATGATTGGGACTTACCGCAAAATCGCTTGCGCGCCGCAGTCAACCACACCTTTTGCCCTTGGCAGTACCCCCTGCAAACCGGCGATATTGTTGCCTTTATCCCCCCTATTGCCGGAGGTTGAAATGTTTTTTGATTTGACTGAACAAGCCATAGACGCTGCAGCCTTACGCCGGCGCATGCTCGACAACGAACAATGTGGTGCCTTTACCTGCTTTGAAGGCTGGGTACGCCGCCAAAACGACGGCAGCCGGGTGGATTATTTGGTATACAGCACTTACGAAGCATTGGCACGCAAACAAGGAGAAACTGTATTGGCACAAGCCAAACAGCGTTTTGCTATCGAAGATGCCGTTTGCGTCCATCGTTACGGCCGTCTGGAAGTAGGCGATATGGCAGTCTGGGTAGGTGTTACCGCCGGACATCGCGATGCCGCTTTTGCCGCCTGTCGTTTCATCATTGATACCATCAAAGCCGAAGTGCCGATTTGGAAACAGGAATTCTATAGTGATGGTCAGAAATCTGCCTGGCTGGCCAATCCTGAAGGGTTGCCGTCAGAATAATTTATAGCAACCTCCAAACACCAACATCCAACCATCCTTACCGCCCTTGCCTGTCCACTTACAGGCTACGGCGGTTTTTAATATTCAAATTACTTAGTCATACATCCACCATACTAATACTTTAGTAGTATCTTACTATTTAATTCCTTATACTAATGGTTACACATCCCTGCTCCTGCTATTTTCGTCTGGCTTTTCTTTTTTGATTAAAGGATCACAACATGAACCACCTGTCCCGTTTAACCGCTCTGGCTACTTTGATGCTGGCTGCCCTGCCATTGCAAGCCAAAGACTTAACCGTTTCCGCTGCTGCCAGCCTAAAAGATGCGTTTCAGGAAATTGCTGCCCAATACAAACGCCAACATCCCGATGTGGATGTAAAACTGAACACTGCTGGTTCGGGGGCATTGCTGCAACAACTGCTGCAAGGTGCACCGGTAGACGTGGTAGCCTTTGCCGACCAAAAAACCATGGACATGGCCGCTGAAAAAAATGCAGTGGATACCTCTACCCGCCGTACTTTTGTGCGCAATGACCTGGTATTGATCGTTCCAAAGAACAGCCGTACTTCTGCGTCCTCACTGCAAGACCTCAAGCGCCCTGCCATCAACCGTATCGCGTTGAGCAACCCGGAAAGCGTACCGGTAGGACGCTACACCAAAGCTGCACTGGAAAAAGCCGGCCTATTCACTACCCTCCAGCCGAAAATCATTACCACTCAAAACGTTCGCCATTCCCTTGACTATGTCGCACGAGGCGAAGTGGATGCAGGCTTCGTATATCGTACTGATGCGGTGCTGATGCCCCAAAAAGTGCGTATTACTGCTACCATTCCGCTCGATACTCCGGTTTCCTACCCGATTGCGGTCAGCACTGCCAGCAGTGATAAAGCCGAAGCGCAACGTTTCCTCAACTATGTACTGTCTCCCAAAGGCCGCCAAGTATTAAACAAATACGGTTTTAGCCGCCCATAAACCTTTTTTCAGGTAGTCTGAAATATGTGGCAAGATGTTTGGCCGGCTCTCGGCCTATCGTTAAAAGTGGCCTTCTGGGCCACTTTCCTCAATTTACTGCTGGGCATTGCTGTCGGTTTTCTGCTTGCCAGGCGGAATTTTCCCGGCCGCGACCTGCTCGACACAGCCCTAACCCTGCCCATGGTGCTGCCGCCTACTGTACTCGGTTACTACCTGCTGGTTTTGTTCGGCCGTAACGGCACCATCGGACAATGGTTAAACCATACCTTCGACATCCGCTTAATTTTCACTTGGCAGGGTGCGGTCTTAGCTGCGATGGTCGTTACCTTCCCCTTGGTCTTCAAACCGGCCCGTGCAGCCTTTGAAAGCGTCAACCCGCAATTGGAACAAGCGGCCCGTGTGCTGGGCTTATCGGAAAGTGCCGTTTTCCTGCGTGTTACCCTACCTTTGGCCTGGAGAGGCCTGCTAGTCGGTCTTCTGTTGGCATTTGCCCGAGCATTGGGCGAATTCGGTGCCACACTAATGATTGCCGGCAGCATTCCCGGTCAAACCCAAACCCTCTCCATTGCCGTATATGAAGCTGTTCAGGCGGGGAACGACTCTTTGGCCAACCAACTGGTACTGCTGATCTCTACCGTCTGCATTACAGTGTTGTGGACGACTTCCCGTTTAGCCAAACCTAAGGAGCGCACATGAACAGTACGGACTGGATATTTGATTTCTCCTTACAAGCACAATTAGCTGCAGGCAAAAAACGTTTTAATTTAGATGTTAACTGTCAAAGCCAAGCCCGCCGGCTAGCCATTATCGGCCCGTCCGGCTCCGGCAAAAGTCTGACTCTGCAACTACTGGCCGGCCTTCTCACCCCTGAACATGGATATGTCCGCATCGACGGGCAAACCTATGGCGATACGGCACAGAAAATCTGGTTGCTGCCGCAACAACGCCAAGTTGGGCTAATGTTTCAAGACTACGCTCTGTTCCCCCATCTGACTGTGGCACAAAATATCGCGTTCGGACTACAACACGGCTGGCACAATCCTTCGAACCGTAATCCGGCGGAATCTGTACTCCTGTGGCTAGAACGGATGCAGCTGCAACACATATCCGGCCATTATCCGCACCAAATTTCCGGCGGTCAGAAACAGCGTACCGCCCTAGCCCGTGCCTGTATCACCCGTCCGAAATGGCTGTTACTGGATGAACCGTTCTCTGCCCTAGATGCCGATCTGCGTCAACAAATGCGCCAACTGGTAGGAGAACTGCAAAGCGAACTATCAGTACCCATGCTCATCATCAGCCACGATTCTGCCGACACGCAAGCATTGGCAGATGAAGTACTGTATATGGAAAACGGTCGTCTGAAAGGTTAAAAAGCAGTTGTTTTAAATAGGCCCACAGCAAAAAGCATGCAGGCCTTTTTTCAGACGACTTGCCTTGGTGGTCGAAGTAAAAAATATCGTTCTCCGACACTGAAAATATCAATATCACATATTCCCCTACCCAAGCCTAATCATATAACCCAAAATAACTAATCCCCAATATCAAAAGTATTATCTTTTTCCTTCTTTTTCCTTTACGGCAACCCCTTTCGGAGCATATTATCTAGTCTTCAACTATTTTATATTGCAGACGTAAAAAACTATTCTGGTTGCACATACCGACCAGGATAACAATCATAAGGAACCTGCCATGAGCCACTTTTTAGACAGACTGAAATTTTTCAGCCAAAAACATGAGCCCTTTGCCAACGGACACGGCGTACTGACCGAAGAAGACCGCAAATGGGAAAATGCCTACCGTAGCCGCTGGCAACACGATAAAGTGGTACGTTCCACTCACGGTGTGAACTGTACCGGTTCGTGCAGCTGGAAAGTTTATGTGAAAAACGGCCTGATTACTTGGGAAACCCAGCAGACCGACTATCCGCGCACCCGTCCGGATTTGCCCAACCATGAACCACGCGGCTGCCCACGCGGCGCGTCGTACAGTTGGTATGTTTACTCTGCCCAGCGCATCAAATATCCGATGATGCGCGGCGCGCTGGCTGAGCTGTGGCGCGAAGCGCGTAAAACCAAAGACCCGATCGAAGCATGGAAATGGATTGTGGAAGATCCTGAGCGCTCCAAATCCTACAAATCCCAGCGCGGTTTGGGCGGCTTCGTGCGTTCCAACTGGGACGAAGCTTATGAAATGGTGGCCGCAGCCAACTGCTACACCATCAAGAAATACGGCCCCGACCGTGTTATCGGCTTCTCGCCGATTCCCGCCATGTCTATGGTCAGCTATGCCGCTGGCGCACGCTATCTCGGCTTGATCGGTGGCGTACCGCTGTCGTTCTACGATTGGTATTGCGACCTGCCGCCTGCTTCACCGCAGACTTGGGGTGAGCAAACCGACGTGGCCGAATCCGCCGATTGGTATAACTCCAATTATCTTCTGGTCTGGGGTTCCAACGTGCCGATGACACGCACGCCCGATGCCCACTTCTATACCGAAGTGCGCTACAAAGGCACCAAAACCGTTGCCATATCTTCCGACTTCGGCGAAATGGCCAAGTTCAGCGATATCTGGCTGGCACCGCGCCAAGGTACGGATGCCGCGCTGGCAATGGCGATGGGGCACGTTATCCTCAAAGAATTCCATATCGACAATCCATCCGACTATTTCCAAGACTATTGCCGCCGCCTGACCGATATGCCGGTGCTGGTGTGCCTGAAGGAAGACGGCGAAGGCTACCGCCCCGAATACACCCTGCGCGCTTCTCATCTGAGCGACAACTTCGGCGAAGAGAAGAATCCCGATTGGAAAGTGCTGGCGTGGAACGAGAAAACCGACAGCCTGATGCTGCCCAACGGCTCCATCGGCTTCCGTT
>ERZ772764.143-NODE-143-length-50327-cov-28.698102_pt1 | contig 50327 bp, 39 predicted proteins | sample MGYA00512163_ERZ772764 | MGnify/ENA primary metagenome ERZ772764 (study PRJEB29015, sample SAMEA2737903) | human oral metagenome | biome: human oral; feature: human-associated habitat; material: dental | place: China | collected 2094 ... | reverse complement strand
ACCGGCTCGGGCAAGATCATGCGCGAGCAGGCCGGCGCCCGCCACCTGCTGGAGCACAAGTCCAGCCGCAAGACCCGCCGTCTGGCCACCGACCAGGTCCTCGAGACCGCTGACGTCAAGCGCGTCAAGCGGCTGCTGGGCAAGTGAAGCGGCAGAGTTAAGGAGTAGAAGAAATGGCACGTGTCAAGCGTTCTGTCAACGCGAAGAAGAAGCGCCGCACCGTCCTCGAGCAGGCCTCCGGCTACCGCGGCCAGCGCTCGCGCATGTACCGCAAGGCCAAGGAGCAGGTGACCCACTCCTTCGTCTACGCCTACCGCGACCGCAAGGCCCGCAAGGGCGACTTCCGGCGCCTGTGGATCCAGCGCATCAACGCCGCCTCCCGCGCCGAGGGCCTCACCTACAACCGCTTCATCCAGGGCCTGAACCTGGCCGGCGTCGAGGTCGACCGCCGTATGCTGGCCGAGCTCGCCGTCAACGAGCCGGCCGCGTTCACGGCGCTCGTCAAGGTCGCCAAGGAAGCCCTGCCGGCCGACGTCAACGCCCCCAGGGCCTGACGCAGGTGCCCCCTTCCTCCGGGTGCCCGCCGGTGCTCGACAATCCGCGCTCCGACAGGGTGCGCAGGGTTGCCGGCCTGAGCGGACGCTCGGCGCGCTCGCGGGCGTCGGCGATCCTGGTCGAAGGGCCCCAGGCGGTGCGCGAGCTCCTGGCCCACCGCCCCGCCTCCGTCCGCGACGTCTACATCAGCGCGGCGGCCCGCCTCGCCCACCCCGGTATCGCGGGAGCCGCCCGCAGTGCGACGCGGTGGGTCCACGCCGTGACCGACGAGGTCGCCGCCGCCCTCAGCGCCGACTGCCAGGGGGTGTGCGCCGTCGCCTCGGCCGACGCCATCGTGCGGGAGTGGCCCGCGGACGGGGGCTTCTACGTCATCATCGCCCAGGGGCGCGACCCCGGGAACGTGGGCACCATCATCCGCACCGCCGACGCCATGGGCGCCCGGGCAGTGCTCACCGTGGCGGGCACGGCGGACGTCACCAGTCCGAAGGTGGTCCGCGCCAGCGCCGGCTCGGTCTTCCACCTGCCCGTCATCCCCCATCCGGCCTTCGGGGCCGCCGTCGACGCCCTCCACGCCCGCGGTGCGCGGGTGCTGGGCACATCGGGGGGCCCGCGCGCCGTGCCCCTGCCGACGGTCGAGGAGGAAGGCGCCCTCGCCGGGCCCCACGCCTGGGCGCTCGGCAACGAGGCGCGCGGCCTGGACGCCCACGAGGTGGCCGCCTGCGACCTCCTGGTCGCGATCCCGATGACCGGTCTGGCCGAGTCCCTCAACGTCGCCTCCGCGGCGGCGGTCTGCCTCTACGCCTCCCAGCGCGCCCGGGGCGCGGGGCGCCAGGACGGCGCGGTCGACGGGCGCGGAGGGGCGCGCGCCGGTACGGTGGTGCGATGGCACGACTGAGGGACATGGACGAGTCCCAGCTCATCAGGGCGTTCCGCGCCCTGCTGCCCGTCGGCGGGCGCACTCTGGTCGGCATTGGCGACGACTGCGCCCAGATCGCCGCCCCGGAGGGCTCCTTCCTGGTGACGACCGACGTGATCGTGGAGGACCACCACTTCCACTCCTGGTGGTCGACGCCCTACCAGATCGGCGCGCGCGCAGCCGCGCAGAACCTCTCCGACATCGCCGGGATGGGCGGCCGGGCCTCGGCGCTGGTGGTGTCCGTGTCCGTGTCGAGGGACGCCGACGCCGACTGGCTCCTCGATGTGGTGCGGGGCCTGGGGGACCGGGCCCGCGAGGCGGGGGCGGGCGTGGTCGGCGGCGACCTGTCCGGCGGCGACCGCCTCGTCCTGTCGGTCACGGCCTTCGGGTACTGCCAGGGCAGTCCCGTCCTGCGCGACGGCGCGCGCCCCGGCGACACCGTGGGCGTGGCGGGGACGCTCGGATGGTCCTACGCCGGGCTGGACCTGCTGCGCGGGGGAGTGGTCCTCCCGGGGCGGGAGCCCGAGGCCCTGGCGCCTTTCGTGCGGACGTACTGCGCGCCGCGCCCGCCCCTCGAAGCGGGGCCGGCCGCCGCCAGTGCCGGCGCTAGCGCGATGATGGACCTGTCCGACGGGCTCGCCATGGACGGCGGGCGCATGGCCCGCGCCTCCGGGGTCGTCATCGAACTGGACCGGCGCGCTCTGGGGCGCGAGGCGGAAGCCCTGGCCGGCGCCGCCGCCGCGTGCGGCAAGGACCCCCTCGACTGGGTGGTCGGCGGGGGCGAGGACCAGGGGATCCTCGCGGCCTTCCCCCCTGGGGCCGCTCTGCCCGACGGCTTCCGCGCCGTGGGCGCCGCCCGGGCGCCCCGGGGCGGCGAGGAGCCGCACATCCAACTCGACGGCGCGGAGGTGTTCGGGCCGTGGGACCATTTCGCGGGCTCCGGCGCGGACGAGTCTGACCAGATACCAGGAATCGGTTGACGATTCGGTCAATGTACTGACACAGTGGGAACATCCATAACGCAGATTCAAGGAGATCTTCATGAGTGACCCGCAGAATCCGCCCCAGGCGCCGTACCCCGGCGGACAGGGCGGCCAGGCCGGTGGGTACGGGCCCGCCCCGCAGCAGCCCTACGCGCAGGCGGGCGCCGCCCAGTCGGCGCAGGGGCAGGCGTATCCGGGACAGGGGCAGCCCTACCCGGGCCAGCAGCAGGCCCAGGGGCCCTACGGCGCCGCGCCCCAGCAGCCCCAGCGCGCCCAGACCCCGGTCGGGCACCAGATGCAGACCCTGTTCTCCCCGGCGGGCCTGACCACGCTCTGCCTCGAGCTGGCCGTCGTCTTCGGCGTGGGGCTGGCCGCGTCGCTGATCGGCTACATCTCCTTGGCCAGTATCGTCTCCGGCGGGTCCTTCATGCTCATCCCCGTGGGGATCGGCGCCTTCACCGGGGCCGGGTGGTCCGTTTCGACCACCTTCCTCGGCGCGAGCTACGGCATGATGGCGATCGCGGTTCCCTGGACGGTCATCGTCGTCGAGGCGGTCGCCCTTCGCTTCGTGCTGAACAAGAGGGTGTGGGAGGACGGCACCATCCGCGAGTCAGTGCCCACAGGGGTGCGCAGCCTCGTCGAGGGACTCCTCGTCGCACTGGTGATGACGCTGCTCACAGCTTTCTTCTCCGCGGGCGACGGCTCGGGTGGCCTGCGCGCCACCTCCTTCTTCACATTCCTGGTCGTCCTCCTGGTCGTCGGCCTGTCGAGCTTCACCGCCCGCCAGAAGGCCGCCCAGGTCAGCATCCTCCCTAAGGCGCTCGCCCCGATGCTCGTCGAGGTCCGCGCGGCCGCCCGGGTGTTCCTGCCCGTCTTCGGCGCCCTCACCCTGGTGGTCATCCTGATCAACGCGATCAGCAGCCAGCGGTTCGCAATGGTGCCCCTGCTCCTGCTGCTGCTCCCCAACTTGGTGATCGCCGTCATCGGCCTCGCCTTCTTCGGCGGTTTCGCGTTATCAGGCAGCGTCGGGGGTTTCGGTGCGGGCGGCGCCGCGATGGCCTGGGACATCGGGAGCGGCTGGGGATCGCTGATCATCCTGATCGGCCTCCTCACCATCGTCGCGGCCTCCCTGTCCGTCGGCGTCCAGCGCCAGCGCACCTCGGCCCCCGTGTGGAGCCGCACATGGCAGCTGCCTGTGGCGGTGCTGGTCATCATGCTCGCCGGCCTGCTGCTCTTCAACATCAATGCCACTGGGACTGCTGGCGGCGCTACGGGCATGGCGGGGTGGAGCCCCCTCGTCATCGCCCTCGCCGCAGGCGTAGTGTCCGTTCTGGCCGAGATCACGCCGAAGCAGTTCGGCACAAGCTCGCCCGGCCTGCTCAGTCTGTGCGCCGGCCGACAGGCGGCCGCCGCGTGGTTGGCGAGCCCGGAGGCCTACGTGGCGCCCGCTGCCAACCAGTACGCGCAGCCCGGCCAGCAGCAGTACGGCCAGCCCGGCCAGTACCCGCAGGGCGGGCAGCCCCAGCAGTACGCGCAGCCCGGCCAGCAGCAGTACGGCCAGCCCGGCCAGTACCCGCAGCAGGGCCAGTACCCGCAGGGCGGGCAGCCCCAGCAGTACGCGCAGCCCGGCCAGTACGCGCAGCAGGACCAGGCCCCACAGGGCGGGCAGCAGTACGGGCAGCCGGGCCAGTATCCGCAGGGCGGGCAGCAGCAGTACCCCCAGCAGGGGCAGTACCCCGCGGGCGGGCAGCCGGGCCAGTACCCGCAGGGCGGGCAGCCCCAGCAGTACGCGCAGCCCGGCCAGTACCCCCAGGGCGGTGGGGCCTCCCGAGTCGGATCGCAGCTGGAGGGCTCCTCTGCGGACGTCGCGCCGACCGCCGACATCGCGCAGGTGGGGATGCCCCCCGAGTCCCAGGTGCCGCCGACGGCTCCGACGCCGGAAGTCCCGCAGCAGCAGTACTACCAGGCCTCTCAGGGCTACGGCGTGGATCCGGCCCAGGCGCAGATGCCGCCGGCCCCCGGGTCCGGTGAGAACACGGACGGCCAGCAGCGATGACCACTCCGATCAACCCTGGAGGCGGCCAGGGCTTCACTCCGATCGGCCGCCCCGCGCAAGCGGGGCAGCCGACGGGGCGGCCCATGGCTCCGCAGGGCGGCTACGGCCCGCAGGGCCAGTCTGCGCCGCGGCAGTCGCCCGCCCCGCAGGCCGGTGGCGGCGCCCAGGGGCGTCCGGTCGGCCAGCCCCCGCTGCCCCAGAGCGGTGGTGGGGCGCAGGGCGAGCCGTCCGCTCCGCCCCACCCCGGCGGCATGTCGCCCCTGGTGCCCGCCCAGGCGGGCAAGCCGGCCGATCCGGCGGCGAGGAAGAAGCTGCGGCGCGTCATCGTGGCGCTCTGCGCCCTCGTTGTCGTCGTGATCGCGGGCGTGGTGGCGCTGGCTGTCCTCAACGGCCAGCGCAGCCCCGAGGCGCGCACACGGCAGTACCTGCAGCTGCTCGCCGATGGGAAGGCCGAGGCCGCCACGGCGATGGTGGACCCGGGCATCGCCAACGAGGAGCGCGTCTTCATGACCGACGCGGTCATGCAGGCGGCGTCAGCGCGCATTGAGATCACAGAGGTCAAGGAGTCGCAGGAGAGTTCCAAGAACAAGGGCGACGTGCGCTACGTGACGGCGACCCTGTCCCTGGACGGGCAGCGCTTCACCCACGACTTCGCCCTCACCCAGGGGAAGAAGGACTTCGGCGTTCTGGACAACTGGCAGATCACGGAGGCATTCATGCTGAAGGTCGAGGTGAAGGCCAAGGGGATCCCCGCCGTCAGCATCGGGGACGCCACGAAGACGCTGGCCAAGGACGACAACTCCATCACCGTCTACCCCGGTGTCTACACGGTGTCCGCGGCGAACACGGGGGAGTATGTGACGGCGCCCCCGGTCACCGTGAGCGCCGCGGACGACTTCAGCTCCCGCACCATCACCTTCGAGGCCACTTACTCCGACGCCCTCAAGGCCGCGGCTCTGGACGCCGCAGTCGCGAAGGTGAAGTCCTGTGGCTCGGTGGAGAACGCCGGAAATCTGGGGGAGGGCTGTCCGTGGCCGCTCCAATCGAAGACCCTTGCGGTCTTGAGCGTGAAGGAAGTGCCGACCCAGATCGTGGGCGATAAGTACAATCCCGGCTGGTACACTGCGGAGAACGCGGTCTTCACGAAGCAGGAGGGCTCCGGAATCTTCAAGGACAGTGCTCCTGTTGATGTGAAATACAAGGTGAGCGTTCATGTGAAGGTTGACGAGAACAACGCCATCAGGATGGGCGCGGACGGCAAACCGCAGTTCGAGGTTTCGGTGGGGTGATCCTTCCCCGGCTCATGAGTGGGTGGCGGTCAGTCGGCAACGACTGGCCGCCACCCCTATTCCCAGGGTTGTCCGGGCAGCACGCCGCACTGGCAGGTCCCAGGTCGACTGCGGACCCGGGTCCGTGCCCGCTGGTGCCCGCCTCGGCGTCCTCGAAGGCGAGGAATTCCTCCTGGCGGTCTTCCGCATCCGACGCGCTGATCGGCCCAGCGACTGGAAGGGGGGCCGGGTCGAGGTCCTCCACGGCGCGCTCGAGCTATTCCTGATCGGCCCGGCGGCCCGGGGCGGGTGCCTTGCGGGCGTTTCCGCTGCCTGCGCCTGCGCCGCTGTGCGCGGCGCCGGTGCGGGCATGGTCGGATTCGTGGGCGCTTTCCCCGCCGAAGCGCTGTCCGCGACAGCTTCAGTGTTGAAGTGAGCCGTCTTCCAGGTGGTAATCTCAACGATGATGGATATCATAATGTGGTTGAATTGTTGATTACCAGGGAGAAGTAACACGCCCATGACCGGTCGAGCGAAGAGCGCTGGGGCACGGCGCCCCGGCCGCCCGAAAGCAGGCAGCGAGGACAAGAGAGCACGCATCCTCTCCGAGGCGATGGCGCTGTTCGCCACGCGGGGATACGCGGGCACCTCGCTGGCGGACATCGCCGGAGCCTCGGACATCTCCAAGGCCGGCCTGCTCCACCACTTCTCCTCGAAGGACCACCTCCTGGCGGAAGTGCTGGCAGAGCGCGACCGCCACTCGATGCGGCACCTGCCCACCCAGCGCGAGTCGGTGGCGGACACCCTGGACACCTGGCTCGCGATCCTGGGGGAGAACGCGGAGGACCCGGAGGGGGTGGCGCTCTACACCGCGATGTCCGGCGCCGTCATCGACCGCCAGCACCAGGCGCACGCCTGGTTCTCCAACCACCTGGACTTCGCGATCTCCTTCCTGCAGGACGCTCTGGAAGCGGGCAAAGCCACGGGGGAAGTGCGCTCCGAGGCGCCGTCGGGGCTGATCGCCCGCCACCTGGTCGCCCTTTCGGACGGCATGCAGCTCCAGTGGCTCTGCGACCGCGCAGACGGCGTCGAGGACGCGGACATGACGGCCGTCGTGTCCTACGCGGTGGGCGAGGTCAAACGGCGCTGGCTCGTGGGGGGCCCCGGGGGCGCCTGAGCCCCCGGCCGTTCCGCCTCTGCGCGTGCGCGCCCGCCCTTGCGCTCCGGGGCCGGAGGCGCGGATCGACGGCCAGGGGGTATCGGGGGCCGCCCGCCCTCGCACTCCAGGGCCGGAGGGGGCGCCCGGGAAGGGCGCCTCCGGCCGGGAGCGGCGCCCTTCCCCGACTGCGCGCCGTCCGGGCGCGCGGCCGCTCGCGCCAACGGCTACCGCTGTGCCCGGCCGGGCATGGCCGCCGAGGCGGCGAGGCCCGCGAGCGCGTAGGCCGCGATGGGGACCCACAGGGCGGTCGTGATGGCGGCGCGCGCCTCGGCCGCGTCCTGGAGGACTCCGAAGAAGACCGTTCCGGCGAGGGCGACTCCGAGGACCATTCCGACCTGGCTGAAGGTGGTCAGGGTTCCCGACGCGGCACCCGCGTCCTGGGTGGGCACCGACTCGAGGGCGATGGTCGTGAGCGGCATGATGAGGGTCATCATCCCGGCGCCCGTCAGCGCCAGCGGGGCGGTGAGGTCCCAGCCCGTCAGGGACTGCCCATTGGCCGAGATCGTCCACAGGACCCAGGTCAGCGCACCCGCTTGCACCATGCCTCCGGCCAGCACGGCCCACTTCCCCATCCGCTTCGTCGCGAGGATCGCCAGTGGCGTGGCCACCATGGAGCCCAGTGCGAAGGGCAGGAGCGTGAGCCCTGCCGCCAAAGCTGAGAAACCGAGTGCGCTTTGCACGTAGTACAGCAGGACGAGCACGTAACCGCCGTTGCCGATCGACGAGAGCACCTGCACCAGCTGCCCGCTCGCGAAGCCCCGGTCGCGGAACAGGGGCAGCGGCAGCAGGGGGGAGCCGTGGGCCTTGAGCGTGCGCCTCTGCTGCCACGCGAACGCGCCTACGGCGAAGGGGGCCGCCGCCAGCATGGCCCAGATCCACCACGCCCACCCCGCGGCGCGGCCGTCGGTGAGCGGGAAGACGACCAGGAAGACCCCGAGGCCCCCCAGCAGAGCCCCGGCCGGATCGGGTTTGAGGGGGTGCTCCGAGCGGCTCCTGGGCACGAGCGCGAGCGCCGCGGCGACGATGACGACTCCGACGGGAACGTTCACGAGGAAGACGCTGCGCCATCCCATGCCGAAGAGGTCGATCGTGACGAGCCAGCCGCCCAGGACCAGCCCGCCGACGGCCCCCAGCGAGCTCAGTGCTCCGATGAGGCCCAGGACGGGGGCGCGCTCCTCCGGCGCGTACATCACCTGCACGCTGGAGAGCACTTGGGGCATCATGATCCCGGCGAACCCGCCCTGGAGCACCCGGGCGGCGACCAGCAGCTCGCCCGACTGCGACAGCGCCGCGCCGAGGGAGGCGGCGGTGAACCCCACCATCCCGATCACGAAGACGCGCCTGTGCCCGAAGACGTCGCCCAGTCGGCCGCCCGTGATGAGCAGTGTCGCGAAGGCGATGATGTAACCGGCCAGGGTCCACTCCAGTTGCTCCGGCGTCGCCCCCAGGTCCCTGCCGATCGTGGGCAGTGCGACATTGGTGATCGTTGAGTCCATCAGATCCATGAACGTCGCCACCATGAGCACGGCGGTGGCGGCGGTGCGCGATCCGGTGGCGCCCCGGTCCTTGGATCTTTCCTCGTTCTTCATACTCGTGTCCTCTCACGGCTCCCAGATGTGTACGGTGTACACCTTTATGGTGAGTACACTGTACGCTGGTATCGTGGTCGGAGCAATCCGATCCCCGGTGAACGGCGAGGAGGGAACATGGCACGCACGGACCAGGGCGCCCCGCCCAAGTGGGTGCAGTGGCTGTGGGAAGTCGATGCCCCCGAAGCGGAGGCGGGGCGGGGGACGGGCAAGGGGCTGGACATCGGCAAGATCGTCCGCGCGGGCGTCGCGCTAGCGGACGACGAGGGCCTGGAAGGGGTGTCGGTGCGCAAACTCGCCCAGCGCCTCGGTGTGAGCACAATGGCGGCGTACCGGCACATCGGTTCCCGCGACGAGGTCGTCGCCGCGATGGTCGACGTCGCCTTCGGTCCGCCGCCGGCCCTCCCGGGTCCCCCTGAGGGCTGGGAGAACGGGCTGCGCCTCTGGGCCCTCGCCGTCCACGCCCGCTACGGCGCCCATCCGTGGCTCCTGGACGCCCCGGTCGACGGCATGCCGACCGGCCCGCACCGTCTGCGGTGGATGGAGGCGGTCCTCCAGGTGCTCGCCGTCGCGGGGCTCGGTCTGCAGGAGCGGCTCAACGCCGCGCTGCTCGTCGACGGGCACGTGCGCACCGTCGCCGCGCTCAAGCGCTCCCTGGCGTCCGCGGCGCACGGGGCGGGCCGCGGCCCCTCGGGGAAGTGGCTCCTGGCCCGCCTCGAAGCCGAGGGCATGGCCTCCATGGCGCGCGTGCTCGAGGCGGGGGCGCTCGATGACGGGCAGGGGTACGAGCTCGACTACGGCCTCGACCGGATCATCGCCGGCATCGGGGCCGGCAGCCGCCCGGGCGCGCTCGCCGCCCGGCACCAAGCGGACTCACCGCCCGCATGGCCAGCATCGACTACCGGCTCGAACGGCTTGCACAACACGCCCTGAGGCCTGGGCCTGCGCCACTTGGGCATTGCCCGCACCACTTAGGCCGCCGACACGCCGGGGGAGCCGGGGCCCGCCTGGGCCCAAGTGGTGCAGTGGCGCGCTAAGTGGCGCAACGGCGCGCCGGGGCGGGGCGGGGCGCTCACCTCAGGCGGGGGAACTCCTCCAGGGAGAAGACGGACTCCACGGGCACCTCGAAGTAGCGGGCGATGCGCAGGGCCAAGTGGAGCGAGGGCGCGTACTCGCCGCGCTCGAGGTAGCCCACCGTCTGGTAGTGGACGCCGAGCGCCTCGGCGAGTTCGCGGCGGCTCACCCGCCGGTCGGCGCGCAGGACCGCGATCCGGTTGTGGACGACGTCGTCGGACACGGTCACAGACCCGTCTGGGAGCGGATAGCGGACTGCACGCGCGCCAGGCTGCCGATCGTCTCCTTGCGGAAGCTGCGCCGCACGACGAAGGAAGCGCCAGCGAAACCGAGGACGGTCCACGCCGCCAGGATCGCGAGAGCGAGCACCGGGCAGAAGGAGGCGCCCACCTCCCACGAGGGGTCGCCCACCAGCGCCCACCTGGTCAGGTGCCCCGACCAGTACGTGGGCAGCGCCACTTGGACGGCCTGCACCCAGGAGGGGAGCCGGTTCATGGGCATGAAGAAGCCGCTCGTGCCGATGAGGGCGAGGACGGGCAGGAAGGAGAGCATGAAACTGTAAACGCCCCGGGCGAGGGCCCCGGCGAAGAACCCCAACGGGGCTGTGGCGACTGCGGACAGCATGATGAGGGGCAGGCAGGTCAGCACCTGGGAGGCGCTCAGGGGGAGGTCGGCGAACACGGCCCCGCCGAGCAGGACCGCGGCCTGGAATGCGATGGTCTGCGTGATCGCCGACATCGTCTTGCCGATCGTCCATGCCAGGGGGCCGTGCGGCAGGATGCGCACCCGCAGCAGTGCGCCGCCGATCCGGTCGGTGTAGGCCTCGCCCGAGATCTGCAAGGTGATGAAGCAGCTGACTGTGCCGATGCTGCTGGCCAGGAACATCGGGCCGAAGGCGACGTGGGCTCCGGCGGCCGCCTGGGTGCTCCTGCCGATCAGCACGATGGCGCTCACCGATATCAACAGCGCGGCGCATGTTCCGGCGAGGCTCGCTCGCAGGTCCGCAGACGCCTGCCGGGAGGCGGCGCGCAGGACGGCCTGGATGGTGCGGATGCTCATGGGCGGGGCTCCTTGTTGACGAGGGAGAGGTAGGTCTCCTCCAGGGTGGGACGGGTGATGGTCAATCCGGTGATGGCGTCGAGGTCGAGCCCCCTGACGAAGCGCTCGGGGGAGTGCGTGGTGTGGACGTGGCGGGCGCCGTCCTCGATCCAGGTGATCTCGCTGCCGCGGTCGAGGAGCTCGCGCAGTGCGGTGACCGTTCCGTCGGCGATGATGCGCCCCTCGTTCATGATGAGCACGCGCGAGGCCAGGCGCTCGGCCTCGGACAGGTCGTGGGTGGTCATGACGATGGTCGCGTCGTCGTCGACCCGGGCGAGGATGAGGTCGTGCAGGCGCGCTTTGGAGACCGGGTCCAGGCCGGTGGTCGGCTCGTCCAGGATCAGGAGCTCGGGCGAGGCGAGGAGCGCGGCCGCGAAATCGATGGTGCGCCGCTGGCCGCCGGACAGGCGCGACAGGCGCGAGTCCGCCTTGTCTGACAGGCCGACGGCGCCGAGGACCTCGACGACGGTGCCCACCCGCTCCGCCGCCGTCAACTGGACCGAGCGGATCCACTCCAACTGGTCCTTCACCCGCCATTTCGCGTGGTCGGTCCAGCTCTGCTGCACCAGTCCGACCTTCGCCCAGAAGCCGGCGCCCGCCTGGCGGGGGTCGGTGCCGAAGACGCGCACCCTCCCGCTCGTCGGGGCCAGGGAGCCCAGGAGGTTCTCCACCAAGGTCGTTTTGCCCACGCCGTTGGGGCCGAGGAGGCAGACGACCTCGCCCGCCCCGACGCGGATGTCGAGGCCCCGCAGGACCGGGACCTCCCCGTAGGAGAACTCGAGGCTCTCCGTTGTGATGACTGGGGGCATCGCGAACCCTCCTGAGTAGAAGCACAACTGAATGTAGTAGGAATGCTACATCATGTTGTTGAGCTTCATTAAATCAGGGGATTTCTCGGGTGGATGAGGCCGACTGCCGGCCCGCGCAGTGGCGCCGGGCGCCCGCGGCCCGGGCGGGAGTGAGTGCCGCTCGGGACGGCCCCTGATCACGCGGGAGCGGGCCGGTTCCGCGCGGGCCTGCGAGGGGTGGGAGGTGGGTGTGCCGCAGGCGGCCCGGCGTTGTCGCGCAGGCGGGGCGCGGGGATCCGGGTAAGAGGAACGCCCACGGCTCGTGGCCGTGGGCGTTGTCCGGTCCGCCCTGGATCCGGGCGGTCGCAGTCCTTCAGATCGCGCGGACGACCCGGTCGGACTTCAGGCACTTGGTGCACACGTTGAGGCGCTTGGGCGTCCCATCGACCAGGGCGCGCACGCGCTGGATGTTCGGATTCCACCGGCGGTTGGTGCGAACGTGCGAGTGCGACACGCTCTTGCCGAAGCCGGGTCCCTTACCGCACACGTCACAAACGGCAGCCACGATGATCTCCTCGGTTCTCCATCTCGGTTCAGTCCTCCGCGCTGATCGCGGAGCGCTGGCGGTGTTCCCACCGCGGGCAACCATGACAGAATAGCGGAAAGGGCCCACGGCGTCCAAGTCTCGCAGCGGGCGGCGGGTGTCGCCTCGCCCACAGCGGCGGGCCCCCATCAGCGCGGCGGACCGCCCGCCGCAGTGCCGTGCGGCACAATGGGCGCAGAACGGAACGGAGGCGGAACATGGAGCCACAGGCATCGGTCCTCGCGGCCGCGATGGCGTCGGCGGCGGAGGAGGCCCGGCGCCTCGCCCCCTTCCTCAACGACCTCGACGGCTGGGACGGCTCCGACTGCGACACGGGCTCGAACGCCGCGGCCACCCTGGCCGCCATGGCCCGCGCCCTCGCCGCCCTGGATCCGGGCGCCCCCTTGTCCACGGCCGTCGAGGCGTGCGCGTGCACGGCCGTGCGCCAGGGGGTGGGCCACGTCGGCGTGCTCCTGGGGTTCGTCTTCGCCGCGTGGGAGGCGGTCCTGGCCGACGAGGCGCGGCCCACGCCCCTGGTCGTGCGGCGGATGCTCTGCGCCCGCCCCGCCCCCGGATGCCGCATCGACGCCAGCCCCGCCGTGGAGGAGGTGCTCGCCGGTGCGCGCGCCGAGCTGGCGGCCCTCGGCGACACCCTCCCCGACGTGGCCGATATCATATCCTTGTGCTCCTCCCAGGCGCAGATCGGACTCGTCGAGGCCACGAGCGAGCAGACCGGCCGCATCGACGCCGGCGCCGCCGTCCTCGCCCTCGTCCTCGCCTGCCTGGACTCCGCGACCCGCGCCGACCCCGCGATCCTCGAGTCCTACGCGGTCATGCTCGCCGACCTGGCCGCCCTGGGCGGCGGCAGGGCCCCCTCGCCCGCGCCCCCGCCCGCCGGGCGCCGCTTCACCGTGGACATCGTCATGCAGGGGGAGGACAAGGACCGCGCCGCCCTGGCGTCCCGCCTCGGCGCCCTCGGCGCACGCCTGTCCACCGTGGGCCACACGGACCTCTTCGGGCTGGGCGAGTGGCGCTTCCATGTCGACACCTCCGCGCCGCTGGCCGCCCTGCCGCGCACCGGGCGCACCCTGCGCTTCCAGGTCCGCGACGCGCGCCCCGACGAGATGATCGGCATCGACGAGCTCGCCGACGAGGGGATCACCCACAGGGGCGTGCGCCTCCTCGAGAGACGGCCCGTGCGCCGCGTCGAGCGCGCCACCGTCATCGCCTGCACCCGCGCCCCCGGCCTCGTCGAGGAGCTCGCGAGGGCCGGGGCCGTCGTCTTCCTCGACCCCGCGCCCGAGGACGCCCCCGGCCTGGCCGTGGCCGCCGCATCCTCCTCCACCGGAGTCGCGCTCATCGCCCCCTGCGACGAGGCGTCCGCCGCCCTGGCCGCCCGGGCCGCCTCCCTGCTCCCCGCCGGCCCCGCGCAAGCGCCCTCCGTCCTGAGCGCGCCCACCAGCGACGACCTGGGGGTCCTGGCCGTCGCGCGGGCCTGCGCGCCCCTGTTCGTCCCCCAGCCCGGAGGGGCGGCGGCGGGCCCCGCCATGGCCTCGATCCTGCGCGACCAGGCGCGTGGCGCACTGGCCCGCGCCACCACCTGCGCCCTGCCGCCCGCGTGGGAGCACTCCGACCTCGACGCCGCCCTGGCCGAGCTCGAGCGGATCGGTCCCACGCGGGTGCGGCTGCTGCTCGGCTCCGGCGACGACGGGCCCTACCTAGTCGCCTCCCTGCGCCAGCTCCTGTCCGCCAAGGACGCTGCCCGCGCCGTGGACCTGGAGACCTGGGACGGCGGACAAACCGGCCCCACCCTGCTCCAGGGCGTCGCCTGATGGGCGGCCTCGACGCGCCGCTGGCGCTGCGCCTGCCGGCCCGCACCGCCCGGGCGCTCGCGGGCGCCGGGGTCCGCACCGCCGGCGACCTGCTGGGCGTCACTCCGAGGCGCTACTACCACTGGGGCGCCCTCACGCCACTGCACTCCCTGCGCGAGGGGGAGGACGCGACCATCCTCGCGCAGGTCGCCTCCGCTCGCATCATCGCGAACCGGTCGGGCGCCGGGGTGCGCATGGAAGTGGAGCTCACCGACGGCGCCCGATCCATCACCGCGACGTTCTTCGCGAAGAACCAGTACAAACTGGAGCCCCACGCGCGCCTGCTCACCCCCGGCGCCTCCTACCTCTTTGCCGGCAGGGTCGGGGCCTACAGGGGCCGCCTCCAACTCGCCCACCCCTCCTTCGAGGGCGTGGACGGCGAGGACGCCGAGCGCGCCGCCCAGCGGCCCATCCCCATCTACCCGGCCACCGGAGGGCTCACCTCGTGGGCGGTGTCCCGCGCGATCGGCGTGGTCCTCGACGGGATTGACGACGCCGACGTGCCCGACCCCCTGCCCGACTCCGTGCGCGCCGCCCACCGCCTGCCGACCCGGGCCCGCGCCCTGCGCCTCGCCCACCGGCCCGCGACCGACGAGGACCACCGCCTCGCGCGCCGCGCCCTCGCCTGGGGGGAGGCGTTCATCCTCCAATGCGCCCTCGTGGGGGAGCGGAGCGGGGAGCGCGCCCGCGAGGCCCCCGCCTGCCCCCCCGCGCCCGGCGGCGTGCGCGACGGCCTCGAGGGCGCGCTGCCCTTCGCGCTCACCGGCTCCCAGCGCGCCGCGATCGGGGCCATCGACGCCGACCTGGCGCGCCCCTCGCCGATGCAGCGCCTCCTGCAGGGCGACGTCGGCTCCGGCAAGACCGTCGTCGCCCTGGCGGCGCTGGCGCGCGTGGTCGACAACGGGCGCCAGGGGGCGCTCGTCGCGCCCACGGAGGTCCTCGCCGAACAGCACTTCGCCTCGATCACCGCCCTGCTGGGGCCCCTGGGCGGCGCCGTGGGGGTCCGCCTGCTGACCGGATCCACGCCGGAAGCGGCGCGCAGGGCCGTCCTGAAGGAGATGGCCTCGCCGGGGCCCCTCATCGTCGTGGGGACGCACGCCCTGCTGCAGGACTCCGTCGGCTTCGCCGACCTGGCGCTGGCGGTCATCGACGAGCAGCACCGCTTCGGCGTGGCCCAGCGCGCGGCGCTGCGGGCGGCCCGCGCCGACGGGCGCCTGGTCCACGAGCTCGTCATGACGGCCACCCCCATCCCCCGCACCATCGCGATGACCGTGTTCGGGGACCTGGACGAGACCCGCATGGAGGGGCTGCCCGCGGGCCGCGCGCCCGTGGCCACCCACCTCGTCGACGCCTCCAACGGCCCGTGGATCGAGCGCCTGTGGCGGCGCGCCCGCGAGGAGGTCGACTCCGGCGGGCGCGTGTACGTGGTGTGCCCCCGCATCGACGAGGACGACGCGGTGGCGGACGCCGACGACCCCGACGGGCGGGCGCCCCTGGCCTCCGTGGCCTCCGTCGCCGCGGGCCTCCGCGCCCAGCCCGCCCTGCGCGGCATCGGGGTGGGCGAGCTCACGGGCCGCACCCCCGGGGCGCGGAAGGCCGCGGTCATGGCAGACTTCGCCTCCGGCGCCACACCCGTCCTGGTCGCCACCACGGTCGTGGAAGTCGGCGTGGACGTGCCCGAGGCGACGCTCATGGTCATCATCGACGCCCAGCAGTTCGGGCTCTCCACGCTCCACCAGCTGCGCGGCCGAGTGGGCCGGTCCTCCCGCGAGTCGCTGTGCGTGGCCGTTCACCGCCACGGCCCCACCGAAGCGGGGGAGCGGCGCCTGCGGGCCTTCGCCTCGACGACCGACGGTTTCGAGCTGGCCGAGGCCGACCTGCGCCTGCGCAAGGAGGGCGACGTGCTGGGCGCGGGCCAGTCCGGCACCGCCACCCACCTCGAGCACCTCTCCGTCAGGCGCGACGGCGCGATCATCCGCGATGCCCGCGCCGCCGCCGAGCGCCTCATCGACCAGGACCCCTCCCTGGCGGCCCACCCCCAGGTCCTGGCCGCCCTGCGCGAGCAGGCCCCCCGGGACCTCACCTGGATCCACCGCTCCTGAGCGGGCGGCGGGGCCGTGGGCGCGCCACCGGCCCCGCGGCCGCAGCGGTTAGGCTTGGGGCATGACTCGGATCGTCGCGGGCACCGCCAAGGGGCGCGTCCTCGCAGTGCCCGCCAAAGGGACGCGGCCCACCTCGGAGCGCGTGCGCGAGGCCCTCTTCTCGAGGCTCGACCACTGGGGCGCCCTCGAGGGCGCCCATGTGCTCGACCTCTACGCCGGCACCGGCGCCCTCGCCCTCGAGGCGCTGTCGCGGGGCGCGGCCAGCGCCGACCTCGTCGAGAAATCCGCCGCTGCGGCCCGCCTCGCCGCGCGCAACGCCTCGGCCTGCGCCCTGCCCGCCAGGGTCCACACCGCCGACGCCCGCGCCTACCTGGGCGCGAGGAGCGGCCCCGATCTGGGCGGGGAGGCGGGCCTCGTCCTCATCGACCCGCCCTACAGCGCCCCCGAGTCCGAGGTGGCCGCGGTCCTCGCGCTCCTGGGGCCGTGGATCGCCCCGGACTGCGTCGTCGTCGTCGAGCGCCCCAAGCGGGCCCCCGCGCCCGCCCTCCCGTCCTTCCTGGTGCTCGAGGACACCCGCGCGTGGGGGGAGACGGCCGCCCACTTCGCCGCCCCGCCCGCCCCCGGCGGCCCCGACGAAGGGGGGAGCCGATGATCCGCGCGCTCTTCCCCGGCTCCTTCGACCCCTTCACCATCGGCCACCTCGACATCGCCGAGCGCGCGGCCGCCCAAGTGGGCGAGCTCGTGGTCGGCGTGGGCGCGAACCCCGCGAAGAACCCCATGTTCACCGTCGAGCAGAGGGTGGCGATGGCCTCGGCCGCCCTGGCGCACCTGGGCAACGTCCGCGTCGCCGCCCTGCAGGGCGCCACGATGGACGCCGCGCGCGGCCTGGGCGCCGCACTGATCGTCAAGGGCGTCCGCGGGGCCGACGACGCCGCCCACGAGGCCGTGCAGGCGGCGTTCAACCTGGAGGCCGGGGGGATCGACACGTGGTGGATCCCCACGCGCCCCGCCCTGTCGCACGTCTCGTCGAGCGCCGTGCGCGAGCTGTTCCGCCTGGGAAAGGACGCCCACCGGTATGTTCCTCCCGCGATCAGCCGTTTCATGACAGACAATAGAGGCGGAAGCTGAGGCACCACGGAGGTAAACATGTCGCAGGACCACGACGCGAACGCCAACGAGCAGGGCTGGGACGGGCAGAGCGTCTACGGGCCCTCCACCGTCATCGCCGCCCTCGACCAGATCGAGGACCTCGTCGAATCCGCGCGGTCGATCCCCCTGTCCGCCTCCATCATGGTGAACAAGGCGGAGATCCTCGACCTGCTCGACCAGGCGCGCGAGGCCCTGCCCGAGGACCTGGTCGCCGCCGACGCCGTGGTCGCCGACGCCGACGCCGTCCTGGTGCGCGCCGACTCGGCCGCCGAGCAGGCGATCGCCGAGGCCAACACGCGCGCCTCGTCCACCCTGGAGGCCGCCAAAACGAAGGCCGACCAGATCGTCAGCGCCGCCCGCGAGGAGGCCGAGCGCACCACGAGCCGCGCCGACGCCGAGGCCGAGGCGACCCTCGCCCAGGCGCGCGCCGACGCCGAGGCCGCCCTGGCCGACGCCCAGGCCCAGGCCGACCGCCTCGTGTCCACGGAGAACATCGTGCGCATGGCGGAGGACCGCGCGCGCGAGATCGTCGCCGACGCCCGCCGCGAGGAGGCGAACCTGCGCGAGGGGGCCGACGACTACGTCGCCCAGTCGCTGGGGGAGCTCGCCGGGCTGATCTCCGACCTGCAGCGGCGCACCGACGCTGGCCGGCGCACCATCGCCGAGCGGCGCGGCGTGGACGTGACGGATGTGGAACTCCATGACTGACTCCCCCCTGGTCCTGTCCCTGGCCGACCTTCCCCGGGCGGCGGGCTCGGTCCGCGACCGCAGCGTCGAATGGGCCGCGCCCGCCGACCTGGGGACCCCGTCGATGGGCGTCGAGGAGGGGGCGCCCATCCCCGTCGGCGTCGAGCTCACATCGATCGACGACGGCGTGCTGGTGCGCCTGACCACAGCCGTGGACCTGGTCGGCGAGTGCGTGCGGTGCCTGGACCCGGTGCGCGTCCACCACGACGTGTCCAGCGCCGAGGTGTACGTCGAGCCCGGGAGCGCGGCCGCGGCGGAGGCGGACGGCGGGCCCGGCGCGGACGCCCTCAACGAGATCGGGCCGCGCGACACCATCGACATCGAGCCCCAGTTGCGCGACGCCATCGTCACCCTGGTCGACGCGCGGCCCCTGTGCCGTCCCGACTGCCCCGGCCTGTGCGACGTGTGCGGCCGCAAGTGGGACGAGCTGCCCCCGGACCACTCCCACTTCCAGGTCGATCCGCGCCTGGCGCCCCTGGCCGCGCTGCTCGGGGACGAGGACGGGCAGCGGTGATGGCCCGCGCGAAACGGCTCCCGGTCCCGCCCCGCACGGACACCTCCTCGCTCGTGGAGGCGTGGGGCGCCCCCATCGACGGCGCCCTGCTGTCCCTGGCCCTGGTCCACCGCTCCTACGCGAACGAGGCGGGGGGCATCGCGAACAACGAGCGCCTGGAGTTCCTGGGCGATTCCGTCCTCTCCGTCGTCATCGCCGAGAGGCTGTTCCACGACTACCCGGACGTGGCCGAGTCCGACCTGTCGCGCATGCGCGCCGCCACCGTCTCGCAGGCGCCGCTGGCCGCCGCTGCCCGCAGGATCGGCCTGGGCGACTACGTGTACCTGGGCAAGGGCGAGTCCCTGCACGGGGGCCGCGACAAGGACTCCATCCTCTCCGACACCTTCGAGGCCCTCATCGGCGCGACCTACCTCACCCACGGCCTCCAGGCCGCGCGCCGGGTGGTCCTGGAGCGCCTGAGCTTCCTGCTGGAGGACGCCCAGGAGCGCGGGCACCACCAGGACTGGAAAACGCTGCTGGTCGAGTACTCCCAGGAGCACGGCCTGGGGGAGGTGTCCTACGAGGTCGAGGGGGAGGGGCCCGACCACCGGCGGGTCTTCACCGCGCGCGCCTTCATCGCCGGGATCGACGGCCCGGTGGGCAGCGGGCGCGCCACGTCGAAGAAGCACGCGGAGAACGCCGCGGCGCAGAACGCGATGGGCGCGCTCGACCCCCAGTGACCGCCGCCGGGAACGACGGGCGCCGACCGGATAGGATTGGCCCGTGAGTGACATATCCGCAACCCGGACCCGTGTGATGATCGTCGACGACCATGAGATCGTCCGCCGGGGCATCGCCGAGATCGTTGACCGCGCCGACGGCCTGGAGGTGGTCGCCGAGGCCGGGTCGGTGCAGGACGCGCTGCGCCGCGCCGAACTGGTGCGCCCCGACGTGATCCTGGTGGACCTGCAGCTGCCCGACGGCACAGGCATCGACATCATGGACTCCCTGGGCAAGACGCACCCCGAGGTCCTCCCGATCGTGCTGACCTCCTTCGACGACGACGAGGCGCTGGCCGAGTCCCTGGACAAGGGGGCGCGCGCCTACGTCCTCAAGACCGTGCGCGGAGCGGAGATCACGGATGTCATCAAGGCGGTCGCGGACGGGCGGGTCCTGCTGGACGAGCGCACCCTCACGCGCCGCCGCACCGACCACGAGGATCCCACCGCCGATCTGACGCCGTCGGAGCGCAAGGTGCTCGACTTGATCGGCGACGGCCTGTCGAACCGGGAGATCGGGGAGAAGCTGGGCGTGGCCGAGAAGACCGTGAAGAACCACATCACCTCCCTGCTGTCGAAGATGGGGCTCCAGAGGCGCACCCAGGTGGCGGCGTGGGTGGCCGGGCAGCGCGCGGCCGCGTGGAGGAACTAGGGCCGCGTCCCCACGATCCCCGTCGGAGCCGACCGGGCGGCCAAACGGCGGGGCCTTTGCCCCGTCGGTGCACGCCTCCTGCGGCCCCATCGCCCACCGCGTCCGCAGCGCCGCCGAACGGTGTTCCAACCGCCTCAAGCGCCTTCGGGCTCCCAGCGCCCGCCGCGGGCGCGCTCGCCGCCTGGCACCAAGCGGACTCATCGCCCGCATCACCGGCACCGGCTACCGGCTCGAACGACTCGCATGACACGCCCTGCGTCTGCGCCTGCGCCACTTGGGCTTTGCCCGCACCACTTAGGCCGCCGACACGCCGGGGGAGCCGGGGCCCGCTCGGGCCCAAGTGGTGCAGTGGCGCGCTAAGTGGCGCAACGGCGGGCCAAGTGGTGCAGCGGCGCAACGGCGCGCGGATCCCGCAGCGCGGTGCAGGAAGCCGCGCAAATAGCCGACCGGGCCGTTCTCCCGCGCTTTCTCCCGCCGCGCCGTGCGGAGCCCCGCCACGATGTCGGCCAGCCGAAAAATCGTCTGCCGAATCGCTAACGCGCGCAACCATTATGGTGTAACGTCTGTGTGTCCTCGTTGTTGAGGAACGGACGAGGTCGTCCGTCACATGATGAAAGGAACAACGTGAAACTCACGCGCACCCTTGTGGGGGCGTCTGTGGCCGCCGCCCTGTCGCTGACAGGCCTCGGGCACGCTGCTTTCGCAGACCCCCCATCCACCCCCGATCCCAGTGCGCAGTCCGCCGCCACCGCGGCCGGGACGGCGACCGGGATCCCCCTCGCCGTGCCGCTCAGCGCGACCCAGAAGGTCGCCGACTGGCAGAGCCTCCAATTCGGCCTGTTCATGCACTGGGGCGTCTACTCCACCTACGAGGGCATGTACCAGGGCCGGCCCCAGCGCATGGGCTACCCCGAGCAGATCAAAGCCTGGGAGAAGATCCCCGACAGCGACTACAAGGCGCAGGCCGCGACGATGACGGCCGACAAGTGGGACGCCGCCAACGTGTGCCAGACCGCCAAGAACACGGGCATGAAGTACGTGATGATCACGACGAAGCACCACGACGGCTTCGCCATGTGGGACACGAAGACCACGGACTACAACGTCGTCAAGGCGACGGCCTTCGGACGCGACCCGATGAAGGAGCTGTCCGAGGAGTGCGGGAAGATCGGCATCAAACTGGCCTTCTACTACTCGATCATCGACTGGTCGCACCAGGAGCCCGAGCCCTACGCGAACCGCAACAAGATCGACGACTTCATGATGACCAGCGTCATCAAGCCCCAGCTCACCGAGCTCCTCACCGACTACGGCCCCATCGCCGAGCTCTGGTTCGACATGGGCGACCCCACCGCCGAGCAGTCCCAGCAGATGGCGGCCTGGGTCCACGAGCTGCAGCCCGCCACGATGGTGAACTCCCGCGTGTGGAACAACGCCGGCGATTTCGAGGTCGGCGGCGACAACCAGGTGGGCACGTCCTTCAAGATGGAGCCGTGGGAGTCGATCCTGTCGATCTTCCCGCAGTGCTGGAGCTACTGCACGCCCTCGTTCCGCGCGAACCGCTCCGAGGAGAACCTGCCGGTCCTCATCAACCGGACGGTGGACAACCTCGTGAACTCCGTGGCCTCCAACGGCCAATTCGACTTCAACGTCGGCCCCAAGGGCGACGGCTCCTTCGACCCCTTCGACCAGAAGGTCCTCGACGGCGTCGGCCAGTGGATGGGCCGCCACCCCGACGCGATCACCGGGGCGCGCCCCACGTGGCTCCCCACCGCGGACTGGGGGCGCACCACGACGAAGGGCAACGACCTGTTCATGTTCCCCGCCTCGTGGGAGGACGGCAAGACCCTGACGCTGACGGGCGTCGGCTCGACGGTCGCCTCGGTGAGCGTCGACGGCACCGGCGCCGGGCTGTCCTACACCCAGGAGGGCTCCACCGTGAAGGTGACGCTCAGCGGCGCCAGTCCCGACGAGGTCCAGCCCGTCGTCAAGGTCTCCTTCGCCAGCGCGCCCCAGTACGCGCCCGAACACACCCTGTCCCCGGCCGGCGGTGAGTCCACACTGGACAAGACCGGCCTCTACCTGCGCCGCGGCCCCCAGGGGGGCACCGCGGCAGTGGACACCTACGTCAGCGAGAAGGAGGGCAAATCCTACGAGGAGGTCACCCTCTCCTTCCAGGGCGAGCTCGACGCGGAGACGACCTACAAAGTCGCCTACGGGGACAAGTCCATCGAGGCGACCGGTGCGCAACTGCTCGCAGGACCCGTCGGGGAGGGGTGGAAACTGCCCGCGGGCGCGGTCGTGCCCGTGAGGCTGGCGCTCGCCCGCCCCTCGTACTACGGGGACTCGATGTCCTTGAGGGGCCCGCTGTCCGTGACGCTCACCGCCTCGGAGAAGCCCCTGGAGGGATCGGCGCCGGTCTTCACGAAGCACCCGCAGTCGGTGGAAGCGCGCGACGGCGAGCGCGTCGCCCTGACGGCGGTCGCGGCCTCGCGCCCCGCAGCCACCTACCAGTGGTACCGCCGCGCGCCGGGCGCCTCCGAGGCGAGCGCGGTCGACGGGGCCACGGGGTCCGTCCACTCCTTCACCGCCACGATGGACGACAACGGCGCCGCCTACTACGCCGTGGCGACGAACCCGACCGGATCGGCCACCTCGAACGAGGCCGTGCTGACCGTGTCGGCGCGCCCCGACAACCTCGCCCTCAACAAGCCCGCCACCCAGAGCTCCACGGGGTGGGGCGGCGAGGCGTCCCGCGCCGTGGACGGCAACACCGACGGCGTGTGGGACAACGGCTCGCTGTCGCACACAGGCAAGGAGGACAACCCCTGGTGGCAGGTCGATCTCGGCAGCGCCCAGCCCATCGGCCAGGTGAAGGTCTGGAACCGCTCCGCCGACGACAAGTGCGGCGCGGACAGCTGTGACAAGCGCCTCCACGACTTCTGGGTGTTCGCCTCCAAGAAGCCGCTCGAGCCCGGGGCGACCCCCGATTCGATCGCCTCCGACCCCGACGCCCGCGTCGTGCGCGTCGAGGGGGTGGGCGGTTACCCGAGCGCCGTGGACTTCGAGGGCTTCGAGGCGCAGTACATCCGCGTGACCCAGCCCGGGACCAACGTGGAGTTCGCGCTCGCGGAGGTGGAGGTGTCGCCCGTCAAGGCCGTCGCCCCCACGGTCGATGCGATCACCGTGGCCTCGACGCCCGAGGGCGCGGTCCAATCATCGGGCGACGGGGCCTTCAGGACGGCCACCGCGCCGAAGTCCACGCTCGTGTCGATGTCCGCGAAGACCACGGGCACTCCGGAACCGGGTCTGAAGTGGCAGTTCCGCTCCAATGACAGCGAGGAGTGGGGCGATATCGAGGACGAGACCGGCGACGAGCTGACTGTGCTCGCCGACGAGGAGTCGGTCGGCCAGTACCGGCTGTGCGCCGAGAACACGGCCGGGTCCGCGTGCTCGGGCATCGTGCAGCTCGTCCTGGCAGCCGATCCGACCCCCGATCCCACTCCGGATCCGACCCCCGATCCCACTCCGGATCCTGGGCCGTCCCCGGATCCCACTCCGGATCCGACCCCGGATCCCGGAGTGGACTGGAGCAAGGGCCACTGGAGGAGCGACGGCACCGGCTGGTGGTGGGCGATGCCCGACGGATCCTACCCGAAGGACACGGCACTCACCATCGACGGCAGCGTGTACCGGTTCGGGCCCGACGGCTACATGCGCACGGGCTGGGTGAACGAGGGCGGCAGCTGGTACTTCCACGCCCCCTCCGGCGCCCAGGCGCGCGGATGGGTGCATGACCGGGGCTCGTGGTACTACATGGGCGACGACGGCGCGATGGCCACGGGCTGGGTCGCCTCCGGTGGCGCCTGGTACTACCTCACGGCATCCGGCGCGATGAAGACCGGGTGGCTCAACGACGGCGGGAACTGGTACTACCTGACCCCCGGCGGCGCAATGGCCACGGGCTGGCTCGACGACGGCGGAACCTGGTACTACCTCACGGCATCGGGCACCATGGTCACGGGCTGGGTCAATGACGGCGGAACCTGGTACTACCTCACCGGATCCGGCGCCATGGCCACGGGATGGCTGCAGATCGGCGGCCGCTGGCACAACTTCGCCCCCAACGGGGCGTGGATCGGCTAGCGACCACTCGTCAGCGGTGCGGGGCGCCCCCCAGGGGCGCCCCGCACCCTTGCGCGCCGGAACGGGGAGGGCGCGGCGGGCGGAGCCGCGCGGGTAGCGGGCGCCGGCGCCCTCACTGGCGCTGGGCCAGTGGCGCCCTCCAGGTGATCGCCGTGCCGCGCCCGCCGATACCGGCTCCCGTGGAGAAGGAGCCGCGGTGGCGCCGCGCCCTTTCCCCCATGTTCGCCAGACCGGAGCTGCGGGTGCGGTCCGGGTCGATGCCCTGGCCGTCGTCGGCGATGGACACGGTGACCGAGCCCCCGCACGCGCGCCCGGACACGTCGACGCTGACCGCAGCGGCCGTGGCCTTCGCGTGGCGGGCTATGTTGGACAGGCCCTCGCGCACGACGGCGACGACGTCGTCGCCGAGGTGGGCGTCCACCCGCCCGTCGAAGTCCTCGATGAGGGCGAGCTCCTGGTCCTCGTCCTCGTTGATCGCGACGGAGTCGAGGGTGATGAGCAGGGAGGGGGCGAAACCGAGGGCCGCGCGCGTCAGCGACGACTCGCGCCGGATGCGCTCCACGAGGCCGACGGCCTGGTCCCTTTCCCGCAGGTTGTGCACGATCGCGCGGATCTGGCGCACGGCCTCGTCGATGGAGGCCAGTGACTGGTCGAGGACGTTCGTGATCGCCGCCGGGTCCGCGGCGCCCGAGGCGACCGCCTGCTTCGCGGCGTCCAGGCGCATTCCGGTGGCGAAGAGCTGCTGGATCGCGAAGTCGTGGAGGTCCCGCCCGATGCGGTCGCGCTCGTCCAGGAGCGCGGCGACGTCCTCGGCGTGGCGCGCGGAGGCGAGTTCGAGGGCGAGCGTGGCCTGCGAGGCCAGTGACTCGGCGAGGGAGAGCTCGGACGAGTCGAACTCGGGCGCGCCGATCTGGCGCAGCAGGATGAGGACCCCCGAGGAGACCCCCCGCGAGCGCAGGGGGGCGTAAAGCGCGGGCCCGAAGGCCGCGAGCTGGGGCAGGCGCATCGTCTGGGCGCGCGCCATGGAGTCCACGATCATCCCGGTGCCCTCGTTGAGGACGCTCATGGCGCGGCCGTTGGGCGGGAACACGAGCCCGAGCAGGTTGTCGGCGTTCTTCCCGTCGGTGATCTCGGCCGCCCAGGTGTCCCCGACGGAGGGGAGCATGATGATGGCGGTGTCGGCGCGCGACACGTTGCGCACGGTGCGGGCGATGAGCTCGAGCGCCTCCTCCTCGTCGGCGCCCTCCAGCATGGTGGTCGTCAGGGACTGGGACGCGCTGATCCACCTCTCGGTGCGCCTGGCGTCGGCGTAGAGGTGGGCGTTCTCGACGGCGATGCCCGCGGCGGGGGCCAGGGCAGTGAGGACGGCGGCGTCGGAGGCGACGAACCCCCCGGGCTTGCCCGTCAGGTAGAGGCGCCCGTAGACCTGCTCGTCCACCAGCACGGACACGCCCAGGAAGGGCGCGGTGTCCGTGGGCAGGGGGAAGTCGTCGAAGTCCTCGGGGGAGTTGACCAGCAGGTGGGAGTGCGGGGGGATGGCGCGCACGAGGCCCTCGGGCACGGAGGGGGAGGGGCCGTGGTCGTGGTGCTCGAGCTTGAGGGTGGTCGCCCCCCACGTGTCGAGGACGGCGAGGGCCCCGTGCGGGCACGCCGTGAGCATGCAGGCCTGGGTGACGAAGCTCTGCAGCGCGTCGCGCAGGTCGAGGCTCCTGGTGAGGTCCAGGGCGGCGCGCAGCAGCCGCATGTCGGTGCGGTCGGGGCTCATGCTTCCTCCTGCCCGGCCGCCCACGCCAAGTCGGGGCAGCGCGCGATGATCTCAGAATAGGGCGCGTTGTCGACGACCCGCGCGGCGGGGCCGGGGCCCGGGCCCAGGACCAGCACCGAGTCGGCGCGCGCGGCCCCGGCGAGGCGGTGGGTGACCAGCAGCGTCCCGCGCCCCGCGCCCTGGTCGAACAGGGTGCCCACGAGAGCGTCCGCCGTGGCGGGGTCGAGGTGCTCGCTGGCCTCGTCGACCAGCATGAGGGGGGCGGGCGAGGCGAGGGCGCGCGCCATGAGCAGTCGCCGCCGTTCCCCGCCCGACACCGTGGTGGCGCCGGAGCCGATGCGCGTGTCCACGCCGTCGGGCAGGGCGGCGACCCAGTCGCCCAGGCCGACGGCCCGCAGCAGGCGGAGGGCCCCTTCGGGTTCGAGGGCGGGGTTCGCGGCCCTGAGGTTCTCCAGGACCGTGGTGGCGAAGACGTGGGCGTCCTCGGCGGTGGCGCACACGTTGCGGGTGACGTCGGAGCGGGGGGAGGACCAGGCGTCGGCGCCGTTGATCCGCACGGTGCCGGCCTTGGGCTCGAGCATCCCCGCCAGGGTCATGAGCAGCGTGGTCTTGCCGATGCCGGAGGGGCCGACCACCGCCAGGGTCCTCCCGGGGCGCAGGGTGAGGGAAATCCCCTCGGCCACGACGGGGCCGCCGGGCCATCCGACTGCGAGGTCCCGCGCCTCCAGGACGGGGCCCTTGGGGCCGGGTCCGGGCACCCGCGTGGTCGGGGCGGGGGCCCGGGGCCCCAGGACCTCGCAGATCCTCTGGGCGGCTCCGGCGCTGCGCACCAGTTGGGCCGCGGCGGGCGCCAGTTCGGCGACCCCTTCGAAGGATGACAGGGGGGTGAGGACCAGGACCGCGAGCATGACGGCGGGCAGGTGGCCGGACGCGGTCTGGGCGGTGCCGATGAGGGCCGCGCCGACGACCGCGGCGCCGATGGCGAGGGCGTCGACGGCGGAGGCCGCCGCGGCGAGGCGCGCGGAGCGGGCGGTCGCTGCGGCCAGCCGGTCCTCGGCGTCCTCCAGCGCCTGGCGCACGGGGGCGACGCGCCCGTTGACCCGCAGTTCGGTGGCCCCATCCATGAGGGTGAGCGCCGAGGCGGACAGGTCGATGCGGGCCGAGGCCGAGTCCTCCTCGGCGACCCTCACGGAGCGCGCGGTCAGGGCGGGGGCCGCCACGCCGGACACGAGGAGGCACACGGCCAGCACCAGGCCGGCCGCGGGGGAGACGAGGGCGATGGCCACGGCGGTGCCCACTCCGACGATGGCGGACACCCCCACGGGGAGCACGGTCCTCACCAGGAGGTTGCCGACCTCGTCGACGTCGGCGCCCGTCCGGGCCATGAGGTCGCCGCGCCGCAGCGAGGCCAGGTGGTCGCTGCGCGAGGCGGCGAGGGCGTCGTAGAGGTTGCGGCGCAGGGCGTCCATCCCGCCCAGGGCGACGCGGTGGGAGGCGAGGCGCTGGAGGTAGCGCAGCACGGCGCGCGAGACGCCGAAGAGCCGCACCGAGGTGGCGGCCACCGTGAGGTAGAGGACGGGGGGCTGCTGCGAGGCCCGGGCGATCAGCCACGCGGCCGTGGCGCCCAGGGCGATGGAGGAGGCCAGGGCGGCGGATCCGAGCAGCAGGGACAGGGCGAGCCGGCCGCGCGGCACCTCGAGCATGCGCAGGCACCGGGCAAGGGCGCGCCTCTCGGGGGCGGTGAGGAAGGGGCTCATGCGGACGCCTCCTGGTCGGCCGTGGCGCCGATGGGCTGGGAGCGCACCTCGATGACGCGGTCGGCCACGGCGGTGACGGCGGCGCGGTGGGCGATGACGACGACGGTGCGGCCCTCGTCCCGCAGGGCGGTGATCGCCCGGACGACCACCTCCTCGCTGACGGCGTCGAGGTGGGCGGTGGGCTCGTCGAGGACGACCAGGCGGGCGTCCCCGGCCAGTGCGCGCGTGAGGGCCAGGCGCTGGCGCTGCCCGACGGACAAGCCGGCGCCGCCGTCGCCGATGGGCGTGTCCCAGCCGCGGGGCGCGGCCTCGACGACGGGGGCGAAGCCGGTGGCCGCGGCCGCGCGCTCGAGCCGGGCGGAGGGGACGGCGCCGCCCGCGTTCTCCAGCAGGGTGCCGGGCACCAGCGCCGGGGACTGGGGGACCCACGCGATCGAGTCCCACCACGAGGCGGGGTCCGCGTCGGCCAGGTCCACGGGGCCCCCGGGCGCGTCGACGACGATGCGCCCGCGGGCGGGGGCCAGCTCGGCCAGCAGGCAGGCGACCGCCGTGGACTTGCCAGCCCCGGACGGGCCGACCAGGGCCGTCACGGCCCCCGGCTCGATCGTGGCCGTCAACGAGGCGGGCGCCCAGACGCCGCGCGCCTCGACGCTGACGCCCTCGAAACGGATCGGGTGCGCCCCGGCCGGAGGGGCGGCGCGGGTGCCGCGCGGGCGCGGGGGCTGGGCCTCGATGACGGCGAAGGCGGCCTCCGCGGCTGCCACGCCGTTCGCGGACGCGTGGAACTGCGCCCCCACTTGGCGCAGGGGCTCGAAGACCTCGGGCGCCAGCATGATGACCGCCAGCCCCCTGAACAGGTCGATGCCGCCGTAGACGAGGCGCATGCCCACCTCCACGGCGACCAGCGCCACGGACAGGGTGGTGAGGAACTCCAGGACTGCCCCGGACAGGAACGCGACGCGCAGGGTCCCCATGGTGGCCTCCGTGTTGGACGCCCCGAGGCGGCGCAGGTGCTCGCGGGGGGAGTCCTGGCGCCCGAGCCCCCTGAGGGTGGGCAGGCCGGCCATGAGGTCGAGCAGCTGGGCTCCCAGGCGCTTCATCGACTCGAGCTTGTCGCGCGACGCGGACTGCGTGAACCGCCCGATGAGGACCATGAACACGGGGATCAGCGGGACGACCACGACGGCGATGAGCGCGGACCACGCGTCCAGGACGAGCATGGTCGCCAGGGCCGCGGGGGTGACGGTCACGACGAGGAACAACTGGGGGAGGAACTTCACGAAGTAGGGGACCAGGTCGTCGAGGCCGCGGGTGACCAGGGTGGTGGTCTGCGAGGAGCGGGTGGCCCTCCACCGGGGGCCGAGCTCGAGGGCGGCGTCCAGGACGCGCGCCCTCAGCTGCCGTATGGCGCGGGCGGCGGCGCGGTGGCCAGTGGCCTCCCGCAACCAGACGACCCCGGCGCGGGCGGCGGCCACGGCGGCGACTCCGACCAGGGGCCACACCGCGCCGGAGGGCCCGGACCGCCCCGCGATGACCGGGGACACGGCCGCTGAGACCAGCAGCGCCTGCGCGATGACCAGCAGGGCGGTCAGGGTCCCCAGCGCGACGGCGAGCGCGATGTGGGGGCGCACCGAGCGCGCGTAGCGCAGCAGCCTGGGGTCGAGGGGGCGCACAGTCGTTGAACTCCTCATCTGCGTCGTGGGGGCCGTGGCCCCGCAGGGGTGCGAGGCGGCCGCCCCGCCCGTCGACGCGGGGCGGCCAGGGGGTTCAGCCCGCCAGGAAGTTCCCGCCCAGGCGGATCCTCCCCAAGGGCAGGCCCGTCCTCGTACTGACGTCGTCCGGCCCCACGCGCGCGCGGAACACCCAGTACGACCATGCCACGTAAGCGGCCACCACGGGCACCAGGCACGCGGCGACGACCGCCATCACGGTCAGCGTCGCCTGCGTGGACGACGCCTGGTCGATGGTGAGCGAGTACGCGGGATTGATCGACGACTTCTGCACGGCGGGCGCCATGGCGGCGAACACCCACGCCACCGTGGCGGCGATGGCCGTGCACGACGCCGCGAAGGAGCGCCTCTCGTGGCGCAGCGTCTGCTGGCTGAGGACCGTGGAGACGATGACCGCCAGGGCGGCGACCACCAGCGGCAGCCATGCGAGCACGTTCGTCGTGAACGCGAACTGCCCCCACATCATCCACACGACCGCCAGGGCGGTCGCCCCGATGGTGGCGGGAGCGGCGATGGCGTTGGCGCGCTCGCGCACCTCGCCCTCGGTCTTCAGGGCCAGGAACTGGGCGCCGTGCGCCAGGCACACGGACACCAGGACCGCGCCGCCCAGGACGGTGTACGGCGTGAGCAGCGAGAAGAACCCGCCGGTGAGCTGGTGGGTGGCGGTGGCCAGCGACGAGGCGACGGCCGTGGGATCCACGACCATCCCGGAGCGCTGGTCGACGACCTCGATCATCATGCCCTGCACGAAGTTCGCGAAGGCGACGCCCAGCAGCAGGGGCACCAGCCACGCCGAGGCCGTGTGGATCCAGTCCCAGGTACGCCGCCACTTCTCGGCGGCGATCTTCGAGCGCCACTCCAGGGCCACGACGCGCACGATGAGGCACACGAGGACGAGGAAGAGGGCCAGGTACATGCCGGAGAACATCGTGGCGTACCACTCCGGGAAGGCGGCGAAGGTGGCGCCGCCGGCGGTGAGCAGCCACACCTCGTTCCCATCCCAGTGGGGGCCGATCGTGCGCACGGTCTGGGTGCGCTCGCGGTCGTCCTTGGCCACCAGGGGCAGGAGCATGCCGACGCCGAAGTCGAAGCCCTCGAGGACGAGGTAGACCGTCCACAGGACGGCGATGAGGATGAACCACAGGATTGACAGTGTCATGGGGTGCTCCTTAGCCCTCAGTACCCGAAGGCGAGGTCGTCTGCGGATTCGGCGCTGGCGGCCGCGGCCCTGGCGGGCGCCGTGCGGATGCCCTCCAGGGCGTAGCGCTTCATGAGGAGGTACCAGATGAACCCGAGCACGCCGTAGAGGACGGTGAAGAGGATGAGGGTGGTGAGCATCTGCCACGCGGGGACGTTGGGGGAGACGCCCATCTGGGTCATGAGCGCGACCGAGCCGAGCGGGGATCCGCTGGAAAGGGCGCCCAGGTTGGGGGCCACCACCCACGGCTGGCGGCCCATCTCGGTGAAGATCCAGCCGAAGGACGCGGCGGCGAAGGGCATGGGGATGTTGGCCAGGGCCAGCTGCGAGAGCCGTAGCGAGCCGGGCGCCCGCCCCCGCCTCGTCGCCCACAGCCCCCACGCCGCCAGTGCGAAGGAGGCCGCTCCCAGTCCGATCATGAGGCGGAAGGACCAGAACACCGCCATCTGCGGGGGTCGGAAGTCGTAGGCGGAGGCGTCCCCGTACTTCGCCGTGAAGTCGGGGTCGGCGTTGAGCAGGGCGACCATGCGGTCCTGGATGTCGGCGACGCCCTCGGAGGCGGCGGTGAAGGAGTTGTGCGACATGAAGGACGCGACCCCGGGGACGCGGATGATCTGGAGGGGCTGGGAGTCGTCGCCCAGGGGGCACGAGCCGAACTGCGCGATGGTGAAGGCCGCGCCCTCCGTGTCGACGCAGATGCCCTCCGCGGCGGCCATCTTCATGGGCTGGACCCCGACCATCTCCTGGCCCTGGATGTGGCCGGAGGCGGCGGTGCCCAGGCCGCCGATGAGGACTGCGACCAGGCCGAAGCGGGCGATGGGACGCCAGACGCCGCGCGCGTGGTCGGCGGCCTTCTGGGAGCCCTCGCGCGCGGAGCGCACCATCCACCAGATGGAGATGCCCGCGACGAAGGAGCCGGCGACCAGCCACGCGGAGGTGATGACGTGGGCGAACTCGCTGAGGTACACGCCCGAGGTGATGAGCTCGAGGAACCCTGAGACGCCGTCGAGCTCGGCGCGCCCGGTCGCCGGGTTGAAGCGGGCTCCGACGGGGTGCTGCATCCACGCGTTGGCTGCCAGGATCCAGGCCGCGGAGAACATCGTCCCCAGGGCGACGCACCATATGGACGCCAGGTGGGCGCGCTTGGACAGACGGCCCCATCCGAAGATCCACAGGCCGAGGAAGGTGGATTCCAGGAAGAACGCGAGGAGGGCCTCGACCGCCAGTGGGGCGCCGAAGATGTCGCCGACGAAACGGGAGTACTCCGACCAGTTCATCCCGAACTGGAACTCCTGGACGATGCCGGTGGCGACTCCGAGGGCGAAGTTGATGAGGAGGAGCTTGCCGAAGAAGCGGGTTGCGCTGAGCCAGTGCTCCTTGCCGGTGCGGTGCCAGATGGTCTGCATGATGGCGACCAGCAGGGACAGGCCGATGGTCAGGGGGACCAGGACGAAGTGGTAGACGGTGGTGATGGCGAACTGCCAGCGCCCGATCGTGACCGCATCTAACGCCGTTTGCGCGAGGGTCATGTGTGCCTTCTTACATGTGGGTGAGTGGGGATGGGCCGCGCCGATAGTCTGGGACCTTCGTCACGGATTCGTAGATAATGTAGCGCAAACGACGAGTGCGCGCGTGCTGATGGCGGACGGGGTGGGGTTTCCCGCACTAGCGCCTAGTCCCTGAGTTCTCCGCGCGCGCCCGCGCGGAGGCTTGGCTACGCGGGCCCGGTGCGCTCGGACATCGAGTTTTCCGCGCGCGTTCGCGCGGAGGGCACCCGGGGAGGCGGTGGCGCCTCCGCCCCCGGGGCGCCGGCGCGGCGCCCGGCCCGTTCGGGCGGCCGTGCCGGGAGGCCTTGACTCCTGTGAGACAATGGTTGCGGATGGGCGTTGTGGGCGTGCCCCCACAACGAGTGCCGACGCGGCGCGCACGCGCGCCTCCGGCCGTGCCGCGTTCGCGGCCCACTAGGTTTCCGCCCCCAGCGGGCGATTGAGGAAGGACGGATCCTGGCACGGGGGACCGCCCACAATTGGAGAACCGTGACCCCCGAACTTGATTCCCCCGCGCCCGTCGCGCCGGCGGCATCCCTGCTCTTCCAGGCGCCCGTCTTCCAGGAGCCCGCGGGAGCGGGCGGCCCCGACGAGGCCCCCTCGCGCCGCAGCGCGGACGCAGGCGACGAGCCCAAGGAGGCCTCCCCCCGCAGGAGGCGCTCCAGCCGGACCGCCCCCGAGGACGGCGCAGGAGCGGACGCCAAGGGCGTTCCCGACGACGACGGGGCGGCCGGGGCGCCGCCCAAGAAGCGCCGGACCCGCAAGAGGTCCTCCGCGGAGGCCCCGTCCGCCGATGGGGAGGGCACGGGCCCGCAGGAGGACGGCGAGGCGCCCGCCCCCAAGCGCCGCAGGCGCGCGAAGAAGGAGGATTCCGCCGCCGATCCCCAGGAGCAGGACGCCCACGAGGCGGAAGGGGAGGGCGGCCGCAGGCGCCGCCGTCGGCGCCCCCGCTCCTCCGACGAGGCGGAAGCCGGCGGCGACCTGACCGACCAGGTGAAGGCCCTCAAGGGCTCGACGCGCCTGGAGGCGAAGAAGCAGCGGCGCAGGGAGGGGCGCCGGGAGGGCCGCAGGCGCCACTCGATCACCGAGTCGGAGTTCCTCGCCCGCCGCGAGTCGGTCAAGCGCACCATGGTCATCCGCGACCACGAGGGCCTCGACCAGATCGCCATCCTCGAGGACGACCTCCTCGTCGAGCACTACGTCGCGCGCCGCACCTCCAAATCGGCCGTCGGCAACATCTACCTGGGGCGCGTGCAGAACGTCCTGCCCTCGATGGAGGCCGCGTTCGTCGACATCGGGCGCGGGCGCAACGCCGTCCTGTACGCCGGCGAGGTCAACTGGGACGCCGTCGGCCTCGACGGGAAGCCGCGGCGCATCGAGTCGGCCCTCAAGTCCGGCGACTCCGTGCTCGTGCAGGTCACGAAGGACCCCATCGGGCACAAGGGGGCGCGCCTGACCAGCCAGATCACACTGGCCGGCCGCTATCTGGTGCTCATCCCCAACGGCTCGATGATGGGGATCTCGCGCAAGCTGCCCGACAAGGAGCGCGCCCGCCTCAAGAAGATCCTCAAGCAGGTCGTCCCCTCGGGTTCGGGCGTCATCGTGCGCACCGCCGCCGAGGGCGCCTCCGAGGAGCAGATCCGCGCGGACGTGGCCCGACTGACGAAGCAGTGGGAGGACGTGCGCGCCAAGCAGAAGTCCACCCGCAGCGCGCCCGCCCTGATGCGCGGGGAGCCCGAGCTCGCCGTGCGGGTCGTGCGCGACATCTTCAACGAGGACTTCACGAGCCTGGTCATCCAGGGCCGGGGGACCTACGCCACCGTCAAGGAGTACGTCGACGAGCTCAGCCCCGAGCTGTCGGACCGCGTGGAGCAATGGGTGGGCGCGGACGACGTCTTCCACGCCCACCGCATCGACGAGCAACTGGCCAAGGGCATGGACCGCAAGGTCTGGCTGCCCAGCGGAGGGACCCTCATCATCGACCGCACCGAGGCGATGACGGTCATCGACGTCAACACCGGCAAGTACATCGGCGCCGGGGGGACGCTGGAGGAGACGGTCACCCGCAACAACCTCGAGGCCGCGGAGGAGATCGTCCGGCAGCTGCGCCTGCGCGACATCGGCGGGATCGTCATCATCGACTTCGTGGACATGGTGCTGGAGTCGAACCGGGACCTGGTGCTGCGCCGCCTCGTCGAGTGCCTGGGGCGCGACCGCACCCGGCACCAGGTCACGGAGATCACTTCGCTGGGCCTGGTCCAGATGACGCGCAAGCGCGTGGGGGAGGGGCTCGTCGAGGCGTTCTCCACCCAGTGCGGCGCCTGCGAGGGCCGTGGTTTCATCGTCCACTCCCACCCCGTCGAGCACCCGGGCGCCTCCGATAAGAACGGCAAGGGCTCCAAGCGCTCCAAGAAGAGCGCCGAGGGGCGCCGGGCCGGTGGCGAGCAGGCCGCCGACCACGGGCGCGCCAAGGAGGCGCTGAGCGCCATCGCCGCGGCCACCCGCAAGGACGAGGCCCCCGCCGAGGGCGGCGGCGACGACCGGGACACCGGGGCCGCGGACGTCGCGCCCAAGGCCGCCGTCAGGACGCGCCGGAAGAGGGGCGCCGCCACAGCCCCCTCCCAGGAGGCCGCTTCCGCCGAGTCCGCTCCTTCCCAGGACTCGGCCGCTCCCTCCGGCGAGGCGCCTGCCCCTGCGGCCGCCGAGCCTGCGCCGGCGGCCAAGCCCAGGCGCCGCCGTCGCGCGGCCAGCGCCGGATCGGTCGAACCGGAGGCGGCCCCCGTGCTGGAACTGCCCGAGAGGGTGGTCGTGCCCGTGCCCGCCGCGGCCACGATGGCGCCCGAGGAGATCGCCCTGCCCGAGCCCACCGCCCAGGAGCGCCCCAAGCGCCGCCGCCGCGTCGTTTCCACGGGAGTCGTCAACGCGTGATGACGGCCGCGCCCCGCGCCGCTCCGGGCGCGGGGCGCGGGGCCGGGCGGGGTGTGGAACAGCACAGCGGGCCGCTGCGCCCGCGGGCCGCGCCAGGTTGCTATCGGGCAACGATTTCCGCTAGATTTGATCGTCGGCGCAACAAGCGCCAACGGGACGCGGATCCGGCTCCTCGGAGCCGCGGGCGTTCCCGTTCCGAGAACGAGAAGAGATGAGCTCCAACGTGGTCTACGCGATCGTCAAGGCTGGCGGCCGGCAGGAAAAGGTGTCCGTCGGTGACGTCGTCGTCGTCGACAAATTGGCAGAGGGGATCGGCTCCAGCGTGTCGCTCAAGCCGCTGATGCTGGTGGATGGCGACGCCATCACCGTCGACGCGGCCAAGCTGGGCGGGGTCACCGTCAAGGCAGAGGTCGTCGACTCGGCGAAGGGCCCGAAGATTTCGATCATCAAGTACAAGAACAAGACGGGCTACCGCAAGCGTCAGGGCCACCGCCAGAAGATGTCGGTCGTCAAGATCACCGAGATCGCCTGACCCCCGGATCAATCGAGCAGAAAGCAGTTCCTGATGGCACACAAGAAGGGCCTCGGCTCCTCGCGCAACGGCCGTGATTCGAACGCTCAGCGACTGGGCGTCAAGCGCTTCGGCGGCCAGCGCGTCAACGCCGGCGAGATCCTGGTCCGCCAGCGCGGCACCCACTTCCACCCCGGTGACGGCGTCGGGCGCGGCAAGGACGACACCCTGTTCGCCCTGCGCGCGGGAGAGGTGGAGTTCGGGCGCAAGCGCGACCGCCGAGTCGTTTCCGTGGTCGAGTCCGCCTCCGCCTGAGACCGACCGCGCGACGAGGGCGTCCGGCAGTGCCGGGCGCCCTTTCCCCGCACCCACGACCCCGCAGGAGGGACCATGGCAGACTTCGTCGACCGCGTGACACTGCACGCGGCGGGCGGCAACGGGGGCAACGGCGTCGCCTCCATCAAACGGGAGAAGTTCAAGCCGCTGGCGGGACCCGACGGCGGGGACGGCGGGGACGGCGGCTCCGTGGTCCTCGAGGTCTCCGACCAGGAGACGACGCTGCTCACCTACCACCGCTCGCCCCACCAGAGGGCCCAGAACGGCACGCAGGGGATGGGCGACTTCCGCCAGGGCAAGAACGGCGCCGACATCGTCCTGCCCGTCCCCGACGGGACGGTCGTCAAATCCACGTCGGGGGAGCTGCTGGCCGACCTGACGGGGGCGGGCGCGCGCTTCGTCGTCGCCCAGGGCGGCAGGGGCGGCCTGGGGAACGCGGCCCTGGCCTCGAAGGCCCGCAAGGCCCCGGGGTTCGCGCTGCTGGGCGAGCCCGGCGAGGAGCGCGACGTCGTCCTCGAACTCAAGTCGGTGGCCGACGCGGCCCTCGTGGGCTTCCCGTCGTCGGGCAAGTCGTCGCTGATCGCGGCGATGAGCTCCGCGCGCCCCAAGATCGCGGACTACCCCTTCACGACCCTGGTCCCCAACCTGGGCGTCGTGGCGGCCGGGGACGTGCGCTACACGATGGCCGACGTGCCGGGCCTGATTCCCGGCGCCTCCACGGGCAAGGGCCTGGGCCTGGACTTCCTGCGCCACATCGAGCGCTGCGCGGTCATCGTCCACGTGCTCGACACCGCCGTCTACGAGGCCGAGCGCACGCCCGTCGACGACCTGCGCACCATCGAGGCCGAGCTGGGCGCCTACCAGGGCGACCTGGGCGGGCTGGAGGGCCACGTCCCGCTCATGGAGCGCCCCCGCGTCATCGTGCTCAACAAAGTGGACGTGCCCGACGGGCGGGACCTGGCCGAGATCGTCCGCCCCGAACTGGAGGCGACCGGGTGGCCCGTGTTCGAGGTCTCCGCTGTCTCCCACGAGGGGCTGCGGGCGCTGTCCTTCGCGCTGGCGGGGATCGTGGAGCGCGAGCGCGCCCGGCGCCCCGCCCTTGAGGCCGCGCGGCCCGTGATCCGGCCCCGAGCGGTCGGCCAGCGCACCGCCGTCAGCGTGCGCCGCACCCGCAAGGACGGCGAGGAGGTCTTCCAGGTCAGGGGCGACAAGCCGGAGCGCTGGGTGCGCCAGACCGACTTCGCCAACGACGAGGCGGTGGGCTACTTGGCGGACCGCCTCGCCGCGGCGGGCGTCGAGGACGAACTCGTCAAAGCCGGGGCCGTCGCCGGGGACGCCGTCGTCATCGGGGAGCTGGACGGCGGCGTGGTCTTCGACTGGGAGCCGACGCTGACGACCGGCCCGGAGCTGCTGGGCTCGCGGGGGACGGACTCGCGCATCGACCAGTCGGCCCGCCGCACCAACAAGGAGAGGCGCCAGGCCTACCACCAGGCCATGGACGCCAAGGCGGCCGCCCGCGAGGAGCTGTGGACCGAGCGCGCCGCGGGCCACTGGACGGACGCCGCCGACGGGGGAGGGGACAGGTGAGGGCGCTCTCCGAGGCGCGCCGGGTCGTCGTCAAGATCGGCTCGTCGTCGCTCACGCGCCCCGACGGGGGCCTCGACCTCAACCGCATCGACGCCGTCGCCCGCGTCGTGGCCCGCTGGCGCAGGGGCGGCAGGCAGGCCGTGATCGTCTCCTCGGGCGCCGTCGCGGCCGGACTGGACCCCCTGGGCTTCGCCTTCAAGCCCTCCGACCTCGCCTCCGTCCAGGCGGCCGCGGCCATGGGGCAGGGCCTCCTCGTGGCGAGGTGGACGGCGGCGTTCCACACCCACCACGTCGACGCCGCCCAGGTCCTGCTCACCACCGAGGACGTCATGGCCAGGGACCACTACACCAACGCCACCGCCGCGCTGGGGCGCCTGCTGTCCCTGGGCGTCGTCCCCATCGTGAACGAGAACGACGCGGTGACCACCCGGGAACTGCGCTTCGGCGACAACGACCGCGTGGCCGCGATCATCGCGCAGATGGTCCAGGCGGACGCGCTCGTCCTGCTCACCGACGTCGACGGCCTGTACACGGCCCCTCCCTCGCGCCCGGGCGCGCGCCTCATCGAGCGAGTGGACTCCACGGACGACCTCATGAGCGTCCTGGTGACCGGGGCAGGGTCGAAGGTCGGCACCGGGGGGATGGCGTCGAAGGTCCAGGCCGCCACGATGGCCTCCGCCTCGGGCATCGGCGTCCTGCTGGCCAACGCCGACAAGGTCGAGGAGGCGCTGTCGGGGAAGGGCACGGGCACGTGGTTCGCCCCCACTCACGAGCGGCCCGCCTCGCGGCGCCTGTGGATCGCCCACGCCGCCCCCTCGCGCGGAGAGCTCGTCGTCGACGCCGGCGCCGCCCGCGCCATCACTGTCGGCAAGAAGTCCCTGCTGGCCGCCGGGGTCGTCTCCGTGGCCGGCCACTTCGACGCGGGCGACGTCGTCGACATCGTCTCGCCGACCGGTCTGGTGGCCCGCGGCATCGTGTCCTACGACGCGGATTCGCTGGCCGCGATCGCGGGGCGCAGCGCACCGGAGCTGGAGGGGACCGGGTGGGAGCACGTGCGCCCCGTTGTGCACCGCGACGACCTGGCCCCGCTGCTGTGACGCGGCGGGCGCGAAGTGTGCCATGATTGGCGGATGGATGAGAATGTGGACATCGGGTCGGTGACGTCGGCGGCGCGCAGCGCGTCGCGCGTCCTGGCGGGCGCGTCACCCGCGCGCAAGAACGCCGCGCTGGAGGCGATCGCCTCGGCGCTCGTGGAGCGGGCCGGGGAGATCCTGGCGGGCAACGCCAGCGACATGGAGCGCGGGCGCGCCAACGGCATGGCGGAGGGCCTGCTCGACCGCCTCGAGCTCACGTCCGAGCGCCTGGGGGCCATAGCGGCCTCCGTGCGCGAGGTCGCGGCGCTGCCCGACCCCGTTGGCGAGGTCGTGCGCGGCACGACGAACGAACTGGGCCTGAGGATCACCCAGGTCCGCGTCCCCATGGGCGTCGTCGGCATGATCTACGAGGCGCGCCCCAATGTGACGGTGGACGCCGCGGTCCTGGCCCTCAAGGCGGGCAGCGCCGTCGTCCTGCGCGGGGGGAGCGCCGCCGAGGCGTCCAACGCCGCGCTCGTCGGCGCCATGCGGGGCGCCCTGGAGTCGGTGGGGCTGCCCGCCGACCTCGTCCAGACAGTCGACCCGTGGGGCAGGGCTGGCGCCAACGCCATGATGGTGGCGCGCGGTGGCATCGACGTGCTCATCCCCAGGGGAGGGGCGGGCCTGATCAACGCGGTCGTCTCCCACTCGACGGTGCCCGTCATCGAGACGGGGACCGGCAACTGCCACGTGTACGTGGACGCGGGCGCCGACGAGGAGGCAGCGCTGCGCATCGTCATGAACGCGAAGACCCAGCGCGTGGGCGTGTGCAACGCCGCGGAGACGCTGCTGGTCCACCGCGACGCCGCGCCCACCTTCCTGCCGGCGGTCCTGCGCGAGCTCACGGGCGCGGGCGTGCTCGTGCACGGCGACCCCGCGGCGCTGGAGTGCGCGGCCGGGGCGGGCGTGGACCCGGCGATGCTGCGGGAGGCCACCGAGGAGGACTGGGCCACCGAGTACCTCGCGATGGAACTGGCCGTGAGGGTCGTGGACTCCATCGAGGAGGCCATCGACCACATCCGCGCCTACTCCAGCGGGCACACCGAGGCGATCTGCACGCCGTCGCTCGCCTCGGCGAACGCGTTCCGCGCGGGCGTGGACTCCGCCGCCATCGCCGTGAACGCCTCGACGCGCTTCACGGACGGCGGCCAGCTGGGACTGGGGGCCGAAGTGGGGATCTCCACCCAGAAGCTGCACGCGCGGGGCCCCATGGGGCTGGCGGAGCTGACGACCACGAAGTGGATCATCGAGGGCGACGGGACGATCCGCCCGTGAGCGGGACCGAGACGGCCTCCGACGGGGCGGCCGCCCCGCGGACCCCGGCCAGCCGCAGGCGGGCCATCGGCATCATGGGCGGCACCTTCGACCCGATCCACCACGGGCACCTGGTCGCCGCCTCCGAGGTGATGGACGCCTTCGACCTGGACCAGGTCGTCTTCGTCCCCGCCTCGATGCAGCCCTTCAAGGAGGGCAGGCGCGTGACCCCCGCGGAGCACCGCTACCTCATGACGGTGATCGCCACCGCCTCGAACCCGCGTTTCGCGGTGTCCCGCGTGGACATCGACCGCGGGGGCACGACCTACACGGTCGACACCCTGGCGGACCTGCGCGCGGAGTACCCGGACGCTGATTTCGCCTTCATCACCGGGGCGGACGCCCTGGCGCACATCGCGCAGTGGAAGGACTCGGACGCGCTCTTCGAGCAGGCGCACTTCGTGGGCGTGACCAGGCCGGGGCACGTCCTGGCCGACCAGGGGCTGCCCGGGAGCGCGGTGTCACTGGTGGAGGTGCCCGCGATGGCGATATCGTCGACGGACTGCCGCGCCCGCGTCGCCCAGGGCAAGCCCGTGTGGTACCTGGTGCCCGACGGGGTCGTCCAGTACATCAGCAAACACGGCCTGTACAGGCCCGGAGCCCCCGTGGAGGACCATGTCCATGTCCCTTCCCGCCCAGACCACTGACCTGGCCGCCCTGGTCGCGGCCGCCGCCCATGAGCGCGGGGGCACGGACCCCGTGCTCGTCGACGTCCGCTCCCGCATGGACCTGGCCGACGCCTTCGTCGTGGTGTCGGCGCCGACGCCGCGCCAGGTGAGCGCGGTCGCGGAGGAGGTCATGGACCGAGTCGCCCGCGCCGCCCGCCTGCGCCCCGCCCACATCGAGGGGCGCGGAGGGGGGACCTGGATCCTCATCGACTACTCCGACCTCGTCGTGCACGTCATGGGCCAGCAGGACCGCGAGTACTACGCCCTGGAGAGGCTGTGGGGGGACTGCCCCGCCACCCGCTTGGAGGACGGCGCCGAAGCCGCGCGGCGCGAGGCCGCCGCCCGATCACTCGCCCACACGGCGGCGGAAGGCGGTGCGTGACGTGGGCGGCCGCAGGATCGTGCTCGTGCGCCACGGGCAGACGGACTTCAACGTCGAGCGGCGCTTCCAGGGCCGCGCCGACCAGCCCCTCAACGAGCGGGGGATGGCCCAGGCGCGCGCGGCGGCGGGCGTCCTCGCCACCCGCTTGAGCGGGCCGGGCGAACAGGTGGGCGTGAACGCCGACTCCGGCGCGCGCACGGGCGGCGGGGCGCGCCTCATCTGCTCGCCCCTGCTGCGCGCGCGCATGACAGCGCGGATTCTCGCCGATGTCTTCGAGGCCGTGGGCAGGCCCCTGGACGGTCCCTTCGTCGACGAGCGCCTCACTGAACGGGACTTCGGGAGGATGGAGGGGCACACCTTCGCCGAGCTCGTCGAGCTCTACCCCGCCCAGGTCGCCCAGTGGCGCGCGTGCGGGGAGTGCCCCGAGGCCGGGGTCGAGCCGTCGGGGGCCGTGGGGCGGCGGATGCGCGACGCGGTGCTGGAGGCGGAGGGCCAGTGCCGTGACGGCCAGACGCTCCTCGTCGTCTCGCACGGGAGCGCGATCGCGCGGGGGATCACGTCGCTGCTGGGGCTGGATCCTGACGCTTTCGACGGGCTGCGCGGCGTGGACAACTGCCACTGGTCGGAGCTGGTGCCGATCGCGCACGCCAAGCGCAGGGGGACCGTGTCCCTGGGCTGGCGCCTGGCCGCGCACAACGTCGGGGTGCGTGAGGACGTGCTGGGCGCTTAGGCGCTCGCCTGCCGGTCTGTAACGGCCGTTAACCCACGGTCGGTCGGTCCCGTCCAGTGGCCTATTGGTCGTGCGGGGCGTGGTAGCGGGGGGAGGTGCCCAGGGCGGTGCGGTCGGGGTGGGAGCGCACGGTGTCGGCGTCGGTGCCGCGGTAGGTGTAGGAGGGGTCGTTGTCGAACACGGAGGCGGTGGCCAGCAGGCCGTCGCGGTAGTCGGCGACCGTGGCCGGGCTGGGCTCGGTGCCGGGGAACTTGTCCATCAGGGGGTTCTCGTCGGGGTACTGGGCCGGGTCCGTGCGGTTCAAACCCCCCGGGCTGACCAGGGGCTGGCCGGTGGGCCCCGCTGTGGCGGTGGCGACCAGGGCCTGGAGGACCTGGTTGGAGGTCGCCCCCGGCCACTCGCCCATCGCCACCGCCACAAGGCCCGCCACGACCGGAGTCGCGAAAGACGTGCCCGTGGCCTCTTCGATCCACCTTGCGGCAAGATAGTGCCAGCGGATGTCGCCCGGGGCCAGGACCGTCAGCCCCCGACCGCGGTTCGAGTAGTCCTTGATCCGCCCCTGCCCGTCCGAGGCCCCCGCCCCCACGGTCCCGTTCATCGACGCATATGAATCAGGCGGGTCCACCGCGCCGTCATTGCCCGTCGCCACCACCGCCACGACACCATGGGCCACCGCCATCGCCACGGCCTCGCGCGCCGCGTTATCGACCCAGACGTCGCTGGAAAGGGAGATCGAGACGACCCGGACCCCGTCGGCCACGGCCGCCCCGATCGCGTCCTCAACGTCCACCCCCGCGCAGTCCGCCGGCCGGTCGCCATCACCTGTCATCCCCAGCGCGTAGTTGATGATCCGGGCGCCCCTGGCCACCCCGTAGCCGCAGGCGTGCCCGCCACACCCGCGCACACCACCAGAACCCACACCCCGCAGTCCCTGGCGGTGGGGGCCCGCCACTGGGGCGCAACCACCGGCCCCGCTGACGCCCGGCCAACCACCACCAGCCGAGTCCGAACCATCTGAACCAGCCCCGGGAGAGGACGGAGAACATTCGGGAGTCGAATCGGCATAACGCAACTCCGACAACGCCCGCTCATAACACCGCTGATCAAACCCCAAGTCCTTAGCAGCCATGGCAACAACAGCTCCTTAGCCATAACCGATTGATCGCGCCAGACGCGCCGCCCACATTACCGCCCGCTGAATCAGTGAAGCAAGACCCCTGACGAGTGAGGTGCTCGTGTGAGGAGCGCCGGAGAAGCCGCTAGACGGGGGAGCGGCCGACAGCGAGGAACAGTGTGTGACGAGCGGCACTATTCTTGATTTGCGCGCCTCTTCGACGGTCCGCTAAGGTTGTCGAGTCGCCGAGGGGCGGCGAACAGAATACGGGGCTATGGCGCAGTTGGTAGCGCGCTTCCATGGCATGGAAGAGGTCGGGGGTTCGAATCCCCCTAGCTCCACCAAAGGGCTCCAATGCGCTCGCATTGGAGCCTTTCGTTGTGCGACGAGGGCGCTCCGCCCGTGCGCGCCAGCGCTGCCCCGTCCCCGGTCGGCTTCTCCCCCCTGGACCGAGTATAACGTTTTGGTATCGCCATGTGAGACCAGCGGGAAGGGGGTGGTCGGCGCGAACGTTGGAATGGTGCGGAACGCCAGCAAAGGGCCGGTAGGGGTGTTTGAAGTTTCCCAAACCGGATGGCAAGATTTGAATGTCCTGTCCTCTGAGTGTTAGGCCGGTTGCCGATGACCTTCCAACTGTCGCGCACGCACATGTCGATCGTCGCCGCAGCGACTACAGTGGCGGCCTCCTTCGTCGTCATCCCCGCCCTCGCCGAGAACGGCGCGCCCCCGGCCGACGCCGTGTGCCCCGCGCTGCTCGCCGCGCATGGGCGGATCGATAGCGAGTACAACCCCGCCCTCAGCGCCTACGCCGACGCCGTCGCCGCGGAGACCGCCGCCCGCAACACCGCCAACGGCGGGACCACGGCCACCGAGGCGCAGCTGCGCCAGACCCTCGCCGACGCCCAGGCGGCGCTGGAGGCCGCGAAGGCCGCTCCCGCCCCGACCGCGCAGCCGACGGCCACCCAGCCCGCGGCCGAGCCGTCCCGGGGCATCGGCTGGGTCGACTGGTCGAAGGTCGATCACTCCACCCAGGCGCAGGTCATCGAGGCCCTCATCGTCCAGAAGATGAACGCCTACCGCGCCAACGCGGGCCTGCCGCCGCTGGTCGTCTCCGACACCCTGACCACCGACTCGCGCGCCTGGTCCAAGCACATGGCGGTCGATAACGACTTCAACCACGACCCCGAGTTCCGGTACCTCGGGTCGCAGAGCCTGGACGGCGCCTCGACGAACTACGCGGGCGAGAACATCGCCTACAACTCGATGCGCAACTTCGGAGCGCAACTGGGGGCCAGGGGCAACGAGTACAAGACGCCCGACCAGGCGGCCTCCGACCTGTTCGAGCAGTGGAAGAACTCCCAGGGCCACGACAAGAACATGCTCGCGGAGAACAACGTCGTCGGGGTGGGCGTGCACATCGGCGACCTCGCGGACGGCGGACTGACCGTGTGGGGGACGCAGAAGTTCTACGCGATCTCGGACAAGGGGTCGATCGACCTCTCCCGGTTCCACACGACGGGCGACACCGCCAGCGCCTACGGCTTCGACGGGGCGGCCTTCAACGCGGACAACACGGACTACGTCTCCGGTCTGGCCGGGGACGGCGTCAAGCAGAAGCAGGCGGCGTGGACCACCATCGTCGGGGACCTGCCCGCCCAGGCCCTCCCGGTCGCCCCCTCGTCCCTCCCCGCGAAGGACGGGGCATCCCCGTCCCCGGCCCCCTCCACGACGCCGGATCCCGCGCCCACCGCTGACGGCTCCGCCGTCGCCCAGGCCCAGGCCGCTGTGGACGCCGCCCAGAAGGCCCTGGACGACTTCCTGGCGGATCCCCAGTCCGCGTACTCGCAAGCGGTCGAGAACCTCAAGGCCGCCACTGCGGCACTGGACGGGATCGCCGAGTCCATCGGCTCCCAGACGGGCGTGCGCCCGCAGCCCGACGGGGGCGTCGTCGTCTCCACGCCCAATACGAACTCCTCGTACTACCCGGTCGAGGCGTACCGGAAGAAACTGGCCGCGTGCCTGGCCACGACGGGCCAGCAGCAGCCCGTCGGCCCCGCCCAATCAGGGGCCACCGGCGCTCCTGCGGCCCCGGCTTCCGTGGCGCAGCAGTCCAACGCACCGGCTGGCCCTGCTCCATCGGAGCAGTCCAGCGCTGCGCCTTCCCCCGCTGCATCGCAGCAGTCCAGCCCTGCCGCGGGCAGTGACGGGAAAGGCGGGCAGACCGTTTCCACGGAGGCCGGTGGCGCCGGGCCGGGTGCCGCCAATGGGGCGAACAACGGAGGGGGAGCCCCAGGGGCCGCTGACAAGGGAGCCGCCACTGGCGCTCGGGCGGCGAACCTGGCGAGCACGGGATCCATGACCCTGGTCCTGGGGATCGGCGCGCTCATCGTCCTGGGGATCGGTGTTGGCGCGATGCTGGTCGCCAAAAGGCGCAAAGGCAAGTAGCGCACGCGAATAGCGCGGGAACGGGTCCGGGCGGCGTCAGCCACCCGGACCCGTTCCGCTTCGAAGGGCGCCGAGGCGGACGCCGCCATCAGGCGCCTTGTGCCACTTCGCACGTTAGGGTAGGCTAACTTGCGCTTATATTCGAACTACTAAGTTCAGAGAGGAAAGTGATGCGCGCACAACGCCTTCGTGGCGCTGCAGTGGCGGCCTTTACCACTGCGGCAGTTCTTGCCGCGCCCATCGTGACGGCGAACGCCGCTCACGCCGGAACCGACGAGGGGGGCAGCCAGGTCTCCTCAGCGGTCTTCCAATGGGCTATGAACGACGAATCCGGCTCCGCCGGTTACGCGCCGGGCACCTGCAACTTCTTCAGTGCGATGGTGTCGGGGAACTCGGGCGGAGGCCAGTGGCCGAACAACGTGCAGTCCGGCTCAGACGGAGAGTTCCTGGTCGGCGGCCCCGACCAGGACGTCCTCTGGCGGCCTAAGGACGGCAACGTCTCGATCCTCAAACCGAACGCGGACGGCCAACTCGTCGCCCAGACGTGGGCGAACAAGTGCCTCACCCGCACGGGCGCGCGCACCAACACGCGCGGCGCGGTCTCCGAGTCGATCATCAACATCGAGAAAGGTTCGGGCACCGTTGATCCGACGACGAACTCCGCGTCCATCAAATGGGTCGGTTCTTGGACCGTCGTCTACTACTCCGGCATGACCTACTGGAGCGCCACCAACCCCGTTCTCGAGGTCACCAACGGCCAAGGCGCCATCAAAGCCCGGGTCTCCGGATTCGGCGCCTCGATGCAGGATCCCGACGCTGCGCTCAAGCCCCTCCAGGCCCGCGAGGTCACCCTGGCGACTTTGAAGAACGTCGCTGTGACCAAGACCGGCATCACCGTCACTCCCGAGTACAAGGGCGTTGAGGTCAAGAATCCGGAGGGCGCCAGCCCGCAGACTCGCACGGGCGAGAACTGGGGGTCGTGGCCCGCGGATTTCGTCGCCTTCCAGGGCGAGACCGGCCAGCACTCCTACTGGTACTCCACAGGCAGCAGTGGGGACGCGCGCAAGCCAGCGTTGCCCGTGACGATCACGTGGCCCCAGATCGATGACGCACCGGCCCCCCAGCCCGGCCCCACTCAGGAGCCGACTCCGGCGCCCACGGCCGACCCCAGTCCTGCACCCACAGCAGAACCAACCCCGGCGCCCACGGCCGACCCCAGTCCTGCACCCACAGCAGAACCAACCCCGACACCCACCGGCAAGCCCACGACTGGCCCTTCTGCGAAGCCGAGCATCGAGGTGTCCCCCTACCAGGACATTGATCCGACGGTGAAAACCGTCGTCACCGTCAAGGGGAAGGACTTCACGTCCGGTTCCATCCAGAACGGGGTCTACGTGGTCCTCATGGACGAGAAGATCTGGAAACCCGGCGAGTACATGAACGCGAAGGGCGATGAGGGGGCAATCACCTCCGCGTGGGTCACCCCGGACCAGCTGGAGGCAGGCAAGGGCTCCTTCACGGTGAAGCTGACCATCCCGGAGAACACTCTGGACCGAACGCACACCTACTACATCGGCACGATGGCGGCCCACGGCCTCGCACTGTCCGACCGCAGCCTGGACCACGCCGAGAAGATCACCTTCAAAGCGATCGACTACGATCCCAACGCGGTCTTCCCCGTCGACTCGGTGACCGCGGCAGCCGTTGCCGACTCCGGTCGCACGAACATGAAGGTCGACTGGGTCTACACTGGCGCCACCCCCTCTCGCGGCTGGGAGATCTCGCTCGCCTGCGTGCGTGACTGCTCCGACCCGCTGTTCGGCACCAAGAGCCACCACCAGCACGACAACTCCCTGCGATCCGATGTCTTCGGGGATGTCCCCGACGGCGTGTACGTCGCCTCGGTCCGCAACGCCGGCGAGATCTCCGGCGAGTTCAAAGCATCCGACTGGGTGTCTTCGGCCGAGGTCCGCGTGGGCGCGGAGCGCGACCCGAATCCCGGGGCTGGCAAAGGCCAGTGGATCCAGGACTCCTTCGGCTGGTGGTACCGGCACAGCGATGGCTCGTACACCACCAACGGCACCGAGCAGATCGACGGGGTGACCTACCGATTCAACGAGGCGGGCTACATGGTGACCGGCTGGACGAAGGTCGGCGGCCAGTGGTTCTACTACGCTCCCTCCGGCGCCCAGGCCAGCGGCTGGACGCTGGTCGGCGGCAGCTACTACTACCTGGACCCCGCCACCGGCGCGATGGCCACAGGCTGGCAGCAGGTGGACGGCGCCTGGTACTACCTGGGCACATCGGGCGCGATGGCCACAGGCTGGCAGCGGATCGGCGGCGCCTGGTACCACCTGGGCGCATCGGGCGCGATGGACACCGGCTGGACGGCCATCGGCGGAAGCTGGTACTACTTCGCGCCGAGTGGTCAGATGGCCACAGGCTGGGTGCAAGACTCCGGGAAGTGGTACTACCTGGACCCCAGCACCGGCGCGATGGCCACAGGCTGGCAGCAGGTCGACGGCGCGTGGTACTACCTGTTCGCCTCCGGTGAGATGGCGACGGGCAGCCACTGGATCGACGGCGTGCTCCGCGTCTTCGACAATTCGGGGGCCTGGGTGCGCTGAGCACGAATGAGAATCCCCGATCCGGGCCCCACGGCGTGAACCGCGGGGCCCGGACCGTTTCGCTGGACGCGCGCCGCCGCCGCGCATAAAGCGCGACGAACAGGGCGGGATAAAGAGACGGGGACCGTAGCACATGGCTGCGGTCCCCGTCGGCGTTGAGGAGCGTACTGCGCCCGCCACACGGGAACCGCGTGGCGGACAGGCTCAGGCGTCGGCCACCTGGTTCGCCATCTGCCGTTCGCACACGTCGATCCGCTCGCGGATGATGCGCACGGCTCCGGCCGGGGCGCCGGGGTTGGCGTCGATCCACTCGTGGCCCGCGCGCACCACGTCGACGCCGGGCGCGTAACCGGCCAAATCGGAGGGGAAGAGCAGGGTCGTCAGATCCTCGGCGGTGTGGAAGGTGTTCTCCTCCCACACCTGCGCCAGGGCTGCGAAGTACCGTTCGACGTAGGGCTCGTACAGCGACGGGGTGGTCCGCGCCTGGGCCCAGAAGCCGGAGACCATCGCCCAACGGGTGTCGTTGGGGATCGACTTGTCCCCAAGGACCTGCTCCCACACCTGCTCCTTGACGGCCGCGTCGTCGCGCGCCGCCCGGGCAGCGGCGGCGTTCTGGCGGCCCGTCATCGTGTCGTCCTCCTGCTCCCGGGCGTCGATCTCCGCGTCCCCGGCGACGCCGCCCCTGACCAGGGCGATCAGCAGCGACCACTGCAGGTCGACGTCCAACTCCAGGCCCTCCAGGGTCGCGGACCCGTCGTAGAGGGCCTTGATGGCCTCGAACTGCTCGGCGTTGGACGCGTTGCGGGCGGCGGCCGCCACCAGCATGCGCTGCGCGTCGGAGCCGGACCGGGCGGTGCGGGCCAACAGCAGCAGGCGCCTGCCCACCGTCTCGGCGGCCTCGGCGCGGGCGTCGGGGGCGACGAAAGTGCGAACGGCCTCGTCGATGTGGCGCAGCGTCAGCGTCAGCAACTGCATGTTCGTCTCGGCGGGGACAGCGGTGAGCGCCAGGTTCAGGTAGTCGCGCGCCTTCATCTGCCCGTCGCGGGTCATGTCCCATGCGGCGGCCATGACGACGCCGCGGGTGAGGGAGTCCGTGAAGCGCGTGATATTGGCGACCGCGAAGGCCAGGGAGTCCTCGTCGAGGCGGATCTTCGCGTAGGCCAGGTCGCCGTCGTTGACCAGGATGAAGTCGGGGCGGGCCACGCCCTCGGCGGAGGGCACATCAGTGGAGGCCCCGTCCACGTCGAGCTCCTCGTGGAAGACCCGTTGCAGGGATTCGCCGTCCAGGGAGTACCCGGCGACGGCGAGGCGGTGGGGGCGCAGGGAGGCGCCCTCGCTGAAGGCCTCCTGCTCGATGGAAAGGCGCGTGATCCTGCCCTCCTCGTCCGTCTCGACGGACGGGCGCAGCAGGGTGACGCCTGCCTCCTCCAGCCACACCTTCGACCAGGCGGCCAGGTCGCGGCCCGAGGCCTTCTCCAGCTCGCCGAGCAGGTCGGCCAGGGTGGCGTTCGCGTAGGAGTGCGCGGTGAGGTACTCGTGCAGGCCGGCGAAGAACGCGTCGCGTCCCACGTAGGACACGAGCTGGCGCAGCACGGAGGCGCCCTTGGCGTATGTGATGCCGTCGAAGTTGACCTCGACGTCGGCCAGGTCGCGGATCTGGGCGGTGATGGGGTGGGTGGTGGGCAGCTGGTCCTGCTTGAGGCCCCAGTCCTTGCGGACCATGAAGCCCGTCCAGCCCTCCGTGTACGGGGTGTTCTCGGCCAGGGCCAGGTGGCTCATGAACTCCGCGAAGGACTCGTTGAGCCACAGGTCGTTCCACCACTTCATGGTCACCAGGTCGCCGAACCACATGTGGGCCAGCTCGTGGAGGATCGTGTTGGCGCGGGACTCCAGCTGGGCCTCGGTGGGCCGCGTGCGGAACACGTAGGCGTCGCGGAAAGTCACGCAACCCGCGTTCTCCATCGCCCCGGCGTTGTACTCGGGCACGAAGACCTGGTCGTACTTGGTGAAGGGGTAGGCGATGCCGTACGCGTCCTCGAAGAACTCGAAGCCCTTGCGCGTGATGTCGATGATGGCGTCGGCGTCCAGGTGCTCGAGGACGGACGCCCGGCAGTACACGCCCAGGTCGATGGTGCGGCCGTCGGAGGAGGTGAGGGTGTCGGTGACGCCCTCGTAGGGGCCGGCCACGACCGCGGTGATGTAGGTGGACATCTTCTCCGTGGTCGCGAAGCGGTAGGTCCAGGAATCGCCGTCCTCCTCGGGGGAGGGGGTCGGGGCGTTGGAGAACACCTTCCAGCCCTTGGGGGCCTTGACGGTCAGGGTGAAGGTGGACTTCAGGTCCGGCTGCTCGAAGGTCGTGTAGACGCGGCGGGCGTCGGGGACCTCGAACTGGGAGTACGTGTAGGCCTTGCCGTCGGCGGGGTCGACGAAGCGGTGCAGGCCCTCGCCGGTGTGCATGTACTGGCAGTCGGCGTCGACCTCGAGGAC
>ERZ772764.140-NODE-140-length-51107-cov-3.842964_pt1 | contig 51107 bp, 60 predicted proteins | sample MGYA00512163_ERZ772764 | MGnify/ENA primary metagenome ERZ772764 (study PRJEB29015, sample SAMEA2737903) | human oral metagenome | biome: human oral; feature: human-associated habitat; material: dental | place: China | collected 2094 ... | reverse complement strand
CGAATACGAGATCACCGGGGTCTATCACCGGACTGACAATGAGGGACGTCTCCGGACAGTCTATACTCTGTCCGGGTCCGACCGGTTGTTCCGGGAAGACGAGATCAGGGTGACCAGGGTCTGCCCAGGGGGAATCGATTACACCAAGAAAGGACTTTGTGGCGAAATAACGACAGGACTATGACAAAGTACAAGAAAACAGTCTGGATAGACTCCAGCACCCCGGTCAATGCCAAGAACCTGAACAACATCGAGGATGCCATCGAGCGCCTCGATCGGTACGCCCTGACGGCCGGGGACTTCAAGACGATCGCCGGGAAGTCGATCGTCGGGAAGGGTAACATTAGCCTAGGGGATATCGGGAATATCCCGACAGACCAGGAGATCGCGAAGTCCCTCGGATATGTCCCGGCGAATGCCGAACGGTTTGCCTGGGAAATCTGGAATGACGCCGGGGAACTGGAGGAATTCGCGGTCCCGGACCAGATCGGATCCGGTCTCCTCAGGGACCACTCCGAGTACGCCATCGGACGCTACAACATCAGTGTCCCTGGGAACATCCTGACAGTCGGCTCAGGGACTGGCCCGGCCGATCGGAAGAACTCGATTGAAGTCAAGGCCGACGGGTCAGTCCTGATTGCCGGGTACGGCGGTTACGACGGCCGGAACGGTGAGTCGGGGGACGTGAAGCCCATCGGAGGTGTTCCCTCCGCGGGGAATACCGGACTCAAGGTATGGACCGGGACCAGGGAGGAATACACCCGGATCACTGACCCTGACCCTGGGACAGTCTACTTCATTCGGAAAGGATAGGGCTATGGTGATAGATGACAGAGTAACAACCGGTCACACCGGAACCGGTGACTGGCTGGACGAGGTCAGGATCGGTCGGGAGCTCGCATGGACAGACCCTGGGGTCCCGACCGGTGAGTTCTGGTACCAAGCCCCTGGACCCGGCCCACTGGGTGGTGAGCCGGCGGGCCCGAGAACATGGATCGTTCGTGGAGCCCCGAAGTACTTCCAGTCCCGACACGTCCCAGGCCTGGCCTGGCCGGACCTGACCACTATCCGATTCGGGGCCGGGACGGTGTCCATCGGGGATCGAGCTTTCCAGGGATGCCCCGGTCTAAGCTGGCTGGAGTTCCCAGGGAGCCTTGAGTGTATCGGGAAACAGGCCTTCGACGGGGCGACCGGAGTGAAGACCCTCCGGTTTGAGGGCAGGATTCCCCCAGGGATCGGTCCATGGGCTTTCGGAGGGGCACCCGTCAGGGTGGTATATGTCCCGACCGGCTGTACGGAGCCCTACCGGAGAGTCCTGGAGGGAGTCGGCCTGCGGGGAACGAAGATAATTGAAGAATGACATGGAAAACGCGTATGTAACCTATAAGACGACAGTCCGGTCACTCCAGGGAATCCTGGGGCTGGACTGCATCGATCACTGGGATACTCCGGAGATACACCCGTATGTCCTCAAGGTCCTCCAGTACCTGAATACGGCCCTCATTGAGTCTGGGGTCACCGAGACCCCGGGGACAATCAAGGAGTTCTGCCGGATAGTCGATCTCGCCAATATGGCGCTTCTCGAGAAGACCCTGGCCGATTTCTACTGGGTCCTAGGGTTCACCGAGGATGCCGAGGATCTTGAGTGGAACCACGTCCTGTGTGTGACTGCCTGGACGAATGTCACGACCTCCCTGTGGGGATCCCTGAAGTGTTCGTATGCCCAGGCCATCTGGGACCTTGAACACGCACGCCCCGATTGCCGGAGATGCCCCGGGAACCAGGATCCGGTACCTTCCGACAACCTGTACGGGAAAATGGTCGGACTCGGGTCGAGACCCTGTGGGTGCGGCGGAAAATAGTGACCGCCTGGGGACCCTGGAAACCCTTAGTAGTGTGTGAAAATCACACCACCCCTTAGGGGTGTTATTGTTAAACCCATAAAACAATACTACTATGGGTCTCTTAAAATCTGCCTACTGCACCCTCTTCGGGACCGCAGTGGGATATACGGCGGGCAATAGCCTGCTCAACAAGTTCGGCTGCCCCCGCGCAGCTAAACCGTATGGCCGCGCTGCGGCCGCAGTAGCCGGAGCTATCTTCGGCAAACTCGTATCTGACAGCCCGAAAGGATGCTGTGAGATAGAGATTTCAACTCCCTCCAAGAAGGAGGAGAAGGAATTTCCGGAGACCAAATAGGATAAATTATTGATTTATCCTCATCCGGAAGAGGAAAAGACCCCCAGCATTGCTGGGGGTCTTATTTTTTTTTCATCGGTACTGGACAAGGAGGGACTGGACATCGACATAATCGATCCCCATGGCCTCCGCCAGGTTCAGGTCTTCCCTCGAATAACCGGGGCCCCCGGAGTTGAGGCCTACCATCACTAGATCGGTGGGCTTCCAGCCGGGGAGTTCCCGGAGTACCTCCTTAGCCGCCAAGGTCTCTGGGCGTGTCCACTGATCGACGGAGCCACGGCCTGGCCGGCCGATAGTCATCACTCGATCTATCGGGAGCTGGAGAGCCCCTGACAGGTAGTCAGTCAGGTACGGGCAAATCTGCCTCAGGTACTCGGTATGAGTTCCATCCTTGACCAGGACTACTACCACTGACGGGCCATACCACCTGATCCGATCGACAACTTCCTTCCGGACATAGGCGTCCGCCAGGGATACCGGGGGAACCCCGTACCTTCCCTGGGCCTCAGTCGAGGCCACCAAGATGTCCGTGAGGTCGGACAGGATCACTACCCGCTTGCTGCGATCCAGGGTCTCTGTACCATACCCGATGCCAGGGGGTCTCCACTGGCCACCCTGCCAAGTCCCGGTTCCCCAGGGGTTCCATCTCCCGGTTGTCGTAGAGGTCAGCCCTAGGCCGGTCTGGAATCCCGGCTGTGGCTGTTGCTGTCCCCAGGGACTGTATCCCTGGGATCCGCCAGAACCCCACGGGGATCCTGGCTGGAATGTTTTGTTGTTGTTCTGTTGCATGCTTTCTTCTTCCTTCATCAGCTCTTGTGCCTCTAGGGAATCCCAATCAACGTCGTCATCGTCGTCGTCATCCTCTGTCGGGCAGTCATAGAGAACTGTTTCAGTCTTAATAGGTCTATAGTCGTTCATACATCCTTAAGAGTTTCCGGGGTCACCCCTCAGTGAGGACCCGGTATCCGTGGACCCTGCGGCCATCAACGGTCTCCTGGGCCCTCTTCACGGAGATATACTTCTCGAGGTCGGACGCCTTCGGCTTTGTCCGGGTCAGTCCATGGGACTGATAGATCCGGGACAATGTCTCCTTGACTCCCTGGAGGGGCCAGAACTGGCCTCCCTTGAAGGTCCCCCTGATCTCCTCGGTTATCCGGGGGAGTTCCTCGATCTCGGTGATAGCCTCCCGGACGTCTGCCGGTCGATACCGGAGAGCCCGGAGACGGGCCGGCCCGAGAGTATCCCAGTAGACATGGAACTCGGCTGGGATATGAGTCTTTCGGAGAAGCTCCGGCCCCGAGTCCGGCCAGGTCACCCTGAATTCGGTGTACATCCGGAGAGCCTCAATGTCGGAGGTAACCCCGAGGAATGCCTGATAGAACTTGGAAACCTCTGTGGTATCCAAGACGCGGAAACCGTCCTGGATGAGGAGCTTCACCGACGAGTGATCGCGATATCATGTTCCGAAGTCGCCACGCCCTCTCCTCGGCCACCCGCCTCATCTCCGACCGGATCACTGTCCGCCGGGAGACCTGGTAGTCGTCCAGGAGTACCAGGTAACTTGTGTCAAGCTTGAAGGGGTTGCTGACAAGCTCACAGAGGCTCGCCTGGTCTAGCTTGGCGAACTGGATGACCGCTGCATCCGACCCCGATATCTTGGCCCCTGTCCGGGCCTTGAACTCGGCCTCCGACTCGATCCGGCCGGTAGTCGTGTTCACGAATACGGTGGCCTCCGACTTGAAGGGGTTACAGTCCAGTCGTTGTCGGCCCAGGATCTGAGGGAGATCCAGGGAGATGTCGGAAGTCATGTTCTTGATATTCGAGTCCGCGAATATGTAGGTATAGGCGCAGGGACTGTAGAAGTCGCAGCCCATGAAGGCAGTCTTACTGCAGAACGTGAAGGTCTTGTGTGGCTCCCCGGCCTTCGGAGGGACCCCGATTTTCCAACCTTTCCCTAGGTTCCGCCGGATCTTCGGCTTCGACATGTCGGAGCAGATGATATTCACGTCTGCCGGAGTCAGCTCGGACTCCCGGATGATCCGACAGATCTTGGCGACGTCATTGATAAAGAACACCGCCTCCCGTGCGATCTCACCGGAGGGAGTACTCTGGAAGGCCCCGGTAGCCTGGTAGCCCTTGATAACCTCGAGGGCCGACCGGAGGGTACTGTCTGTCCGGACGTAGCGGACAGCCTGTTCGATTACCCGGCTTGGATCCCACTGTAGTTCGACGTAGGTCAGGTCCCCGAAGTACTCGATCCGGTCGAAGTTCTCCTTGTCGGGGGTTGCCGAGATATAGGTGATCTCGGTCTCCAGTTCCGACAGGAGCTTACAGAGGGCCTCTGTCTTCTCCGGCTTCAGTTCAGTATCTCCGAAGATCGTGTGGGCCTCATCAATGACGACCCGGAACTGGAAGGGACATCCCTGGAGAGCCCGGAGGACATGGGGTAACGAGTCGTAGGTACAGAGTATCTTCGGGACCTCTCCGTTAATCGTCGCGACCCCTAGGTAATTCTGGAGTTCGGCGTAGTTGGTTTGGACCTTGGACATCCCCTGATGGGATTTCCGCCAGGCCCTTTCCTCGGCAGGCCCGAGGAGTTGATAGTAGTAATGACTCCCGGGTCTCATCTGGTCCGACTTGTTCTTGAGGAGTACTTTCCGTGGGGCGCACAGAATTACCGGCTCCGCCGACTCCAGGAAGAATGTAGTCATTCCACACCCTGGGAATACCTTGTTCACTAGGACTTTCCCCTTCGGGAGTAGCCCTTGAAAATCTTTCCATCCCGAGATATAACCTACCTCTGGGGGTACTTTCAGAAAAATCTCTTTCATCATTATTGTTTCACTAGTTATCGTGTGTGCTCCTCCCTGTCCCGACCGGATCCCTGACGTGGAGACGTCCTGGGTCAACCCAGGACAGCTAGCGGAGCACCTATGTCAGGTATAAGGGTCTCTAGGGAGTATAACTGCACAAAAATCATGACATGAAAACACGAGTTCACTATATAATAACACCGTGCTATATTTTTTGTGCAGGTGAAACCTAAGAGATTTCCAAAAACAATGACATGAAAATACGATTTCACTATATAATAACGCCACGCTATATTTTTTGGAAATGGTTCATAGAAGAAAATCTTCCCCTCCCACGTCCCGTAGACCGGAAGGAGCCGAAGGCGACTGGAGGGACGGGACCGTCTATCGGGATCTCTGTCGACCCGGAAGGAGGCGAAGCCGACTGGAGAGGGAGACGAGTCCCGATAGACTCCCGACTCACCCTCGGGACGAGGGTGGACCTCGTGAATGAGGGAACTATCCCTCCGCCTCCCCTTCGGGTCGGCTCCGGGGTTCCCTCATTCACTCGCCGGATCGTCCCTTGGTCGGCTTCGCCTCCCAGGGACTCCCGGAGGGTCTCGGAGAATGGAGACTTTCTGGGATGGTCGGGAGAAAAAAAATCTCCCTGATAATCAGGGAGATATCGGAGATCATTCCTCTACAGGTGCTCCGCCAGCTGGACCCGGACCGGGTCCTCTGTTCACGCGGGACTCTCGGAGGATCATCCAGAAACGTCTGGACATCAGGATACGTCCTATCAGGGACACTCGATGGAACCAGGACCTCAGGGACTTCCAGAGACCCATGGTCTTCTTCCTGGCTTCCCTGGTTATCATCGGGATCTCCCGTTTCAGGATATACCGGTACCGCCAGGAGTCATCGATCGGGAGGACCTGGATAAGTTCCCATCCCTCCTTCCCGAGTTCCGTCAGGGTTCTTCCCTCGATCTCCGGGGAATCCAGGATTTTCGTCTGATACTCGAATTTTGCCATGGCTACACAAGAAAAGGGATAACCCTAGGATCGATCCTAGGGTTATCCTGGTTATCAGTGCTTACCGCATCCACACTCAGTGGACTCGGGGACTTCGATTACCATTGTCTCAGTCAAGAGACACATGGCTGCCGCACTCACTGCGTTCTCGAGTTCCACTCGGAGAACCTTTGCCGAATCGAGGACCCCTGACTCGAGGAGATTCTCGTAGAGGCCAGTCTTGGCATTGAAGCCCCAGCCTTTCTCGGCCTCCGCCCGTACCCGTTCGAGGGGCTCCCCGTAGTTGGTAGCGATTGTCTCGGAGATTACCTGGAGAGATCCCAGGACGAGATCGACGCCCGCTTGTACCGACCGATTGTCGGAGAGGGTAGTCTTGCTGAGCTCGACAGAGGCCTGATAGAGTGTCCAGCCGCCGCCAGCCGAGATACCCTCGGAGTGGGCCGATTGTGAGGCAAGGATAGCATCCTCGATGGTAGCCTTCCGGTTGGCCTGTTCAGTCTCAGAGGCACCACCGGCCTTGATCACGGCCACACCGCCGGACAGGGCTGCTACACGGGTCTTGAACTTCGACTTCTCATAGGGGCTTGTCTTGGGATCCGCCAAGCGTTCCTTGAGGACTTCCAGGCGATCAGCCACTCGGGCGGGATCACCGGCCCCTCCATAGATTACCGCAGAATCCTTCGATATCACGACCTTGTCCGCCGATCCGAGGTGTTCGAGAGTTGCCTTGGCGAGAGTCAGCCCGTATTCAGGGCATACCTGAGAGGCACCCACCGAGACAGCAATGTCTTCCATGATGTTCTTGCGAGAGTCGCCGAAGTCGATACCCTTGATCACGCAGCACTTCAGGGCCCCCTGGAGGGAGTTGAAGGCGAGCATGTTCAGGACGACCTCGTCGACCTCGTCGGCGATCACCAGGAGGGAGCGACCCTGCTTGGCGACACCCTCGATCACGGGGACCAATGGGGGGATGCTGGAGAGGCGCTCCGAGACTACCAGGATCACTGGGTTCTCGAGTGTACACTTGCCATCCTTCGCGGAGTTCACGAAGTGGGGGCTAGCCCACCCCCGCTCTACCTTGAAGCCCTGAGTGACCTCGATTACCGTGTCGAGACCACTCGAACGGTCGGCAGTGATGACACCGTCCTGGCCGACCTTCTTCATGCATTCCACGATAAGGTCGCCGACGCTGGAGTCATTGTTTGCCGACACGGTGGCCACTCGACGCACTCGTTCGAGTCCCTCAGCGTCGTCCCCCACGGGGATAGCCTTCGAGGCAATATACTTCTTGACGGCCTCGAGAGCAAGCTCCATGCCTTCCTTGTATTCGTTCACATTAATCCAGGATTCCCTGGCTAGCATGGCAGAACCGGTGTTTACCATGTCCTGCGCGAGGATGGCCGTCGAGGACGTACCATCGCCTACCATTTCTTCGGTCCGAATGGAAGCTGCCTTGATGAGTTCGGCACCCATCGATACAGCCGGATCCTCGGGGGAGATAGACTTGGCAACGGTCGCACCGTCACGAGTCACCTCGGGACCTCCGAAGGAAGACTGGATTGCTACACACTTACCCTTAGGACCAAGGGTAACCTTGATTGTTTCGGCTACGAGGTTGATACCCTCGATCATGCCCGAATTTCCTTTTACGATTTTCTTGCTCATAATACAATAATTACTTCGTTGGCAGTCACGACACGGAGACGTTCCCCGGTCTCAGGGTTCCCGAATTCCTTACCGGCCCCGGCGTAGATCAGGACACGGTCACCTTCCGATACTGACTCGTGGTCGGAATCGATCACGACCGCCTCTTCGATGCCGTCGGCGGTGTTGGGGTTGGGGATACTAAGGCCGGAGGCCGTCTTTGTGGCAGTTTCTGCCTCCTGGACTTTAACCAGGATTCTTTCACATGTTACTTTCATTGTGGTACATAAATATATAGGTTTGACATAACACATACATAAGGTAATCCCGGGACCTCGGTTCACCACCGGGCGTCCCTCGGGTGTTTCTCGAAGTAGTAATACATCGGTCCACCGCCCGGCCTGGGGACAGCATCGACCCGGATCACTAGCCTCCAGTCGGCCAAGGACACGGGAAATACGGTCCCCGGCCGTATCAGGCGGTCTGGGTCCCGCTCAAAGTCGGTGCCGGCCCCGATCCCCTCGATCAGGAGACCGTGGCCTGGGCCTTGCCAGATCCCCAGGAGTGCTGCCCAGTCGGTTCCCTGGATTCCGGCCAGTCCGGGATCCAGGATCACCCGATCCCCCGGGCGGACCTGGCTTGACCAGATCAGCGTGGTATCGTTCCCGGTTATCCCCGGGAACCCGGATTTCACGTATTCCCATCTCCTCCACAGTGCTCTCGCCGTGTCCGGCCAGTCCGGTCCGGACAGGATCCGGGAGGTCTTTATCAACGAATCCAGGTTAATCATAGAGCCCTCCCGTTAGGTCCAAGAACTTCTTCTCTCCTATATATAGCCGGGACCTAATCTCTTCTCCCGACACGGCTCCGCCGGAGGCGAGGGATTCTCTCTCGGTGACCCGGATGGTCTCCGCCACAATGTCGGTGAGTGCCCTTTCCACATGTTCCCTGAGCTTCCTTTCATGGTCGAGGCCTTGTTCTATTGTTCCCACCGCCTCGGCGAGGTCTACCCCGGTCCCGGACGGCCAGCGATCCAGGGCCCCTCTCATCTCCGGATAATAGCCTGCCTCTAGCTTCAGTGCCAACACGGCCTGTCTCTCTGTGACCCCCTCAGTGACGAGGGCGGACAGCAGACCATTCCCGGACTCTATGTCACTCAGGGAACCTGTCACTCGATCTCTCTCGAGCTCCCAGGTCTCCGTGACCCTCAGGTCTTTCCAGTACTCCATCAGTCGACCGGACTGTACCAGTTCTTCCGTCCGGCTGACCCCTGACTCCAGTCTTATCAGCTTCGGGAGCACCATCTCCCTGAATACCTCGAAGGGGGCCCGGGCCTTCAGGAAATCTCCTTTCACGGTCATGACCGGCAACTTGATATCGAGACTGGACCCTTGGATCCCGAGTTCTTCCCAGAACTCCCTGAGACAGCCGGTGTCTATCCTCCATTTCTCATAGCCCTGAGAGGGCCTGAACACCAGCCTTGTCACCTGCCCCGGGGCCCCTGGGGAGACCCAGTACCCGACCTGATAGTAGTCTGTCGGGCAGAGGGGTAGGTAGTATACGGCGGCGCCCTCTGGGGAGTCGTGCCGCTCGGTGACCTCCGTCAGTTCCCCGAACCGAGGGACCCGTTTCTTGGGCCCCTCCCCCACGGACCTCACTGTCGGCTCTCTGAGCTTCCGGTTTACCTCCGACATCGTGAGACCGACGAACTCTTTCTGCGTCATCCTCTTCATGCGGGGGCAAAGGGGTTTTCTTCGTTGAACTCGACCTTGATTCGGTCCCGTAGGTCACTCTTCGACAGAGTCCCATCCGACAGGAAGACCTCTTCGGTAATGGCCCTCTCTAGGGTTCCCTCGATTTCCCTCTTGATCCCTCTGAGATGCTCGAGTAGGCCCCGATTCGAGGCAACCTCTTTCTCTATCCCCCTCAGTCCCTCTACCGTTCTGGGAGAGATCTGACCCTTCAGGACATCCCCGAATCCGATGCCGTGCTTGAACCTCGTCGTCGGATAGAATCCGGCAGCCAGTTTCAGTGCCAACACGACCTGTCTTTCCGTCAGCCCATGATCATGGAGTAACAGTGAGGCCGCTGTCTCCCCGAAGTTGTACAGAGCCTGACTTTTGTAGAGCTCCTTCTCCTCTTCCCACTCCGGGAAGGGGCAGATACCCTTCCAGACCTCTGTCAGGTGCCCTGAATCGATCAGACCTTGTAGCCGGGCGCCTCCCTCCTTGATTCGGAGCAGTTCCTCAGTGTAGTACCCCGACAGGTCGGATATCTTCCGGTCCGGCCTGACGTCCTCCAGCTTCACCTCGATTGCTCGTAGAACCACTTGTAGTGGTGAACACCACTTGGGTACCCCCAGGTCATCCCGGAGCCTCTGGAAACTATCCTGGGGGAGCGACCAGTTCGGTTCGTCCTTGTTCCCCTTGAACACAATCCCGGTCACTCGGACGGAGGTACTAGTATTCATCAGGTGGTACCCCACCAGTATCTCTCCGTAGGGGAGATAGACTGTAACAACCAGCTCCGACACCGACGACCAGTTCAGGACATCGATGATCGGGGTGGCATCGGTGAACCCTAGGTCCCTCACTATGTTATCCTTGTTTGCCCGGTTCTTACGACCGAACCGGGCGAGTCTCTCTTGGAAGAACCTGTTTACTTCCTTGAAACTTAAGTCAAAGAATTCGGTTAATTTCATAACACCTATAAGGGGGTCGGTTCCCTCCATTACCTTAAAGGTGTTATGAAAAACTTATTGACAGTAACAGACTGGATGTCAGGACTTTTTGATGTCCTCGGATTTATGGCCTTCGAACTTACCCGATTCATGAAGGAAGAGGGGAGATATCGTGGGAGAGTAAAATCTTTCCTGGATACGATGGACAGGGCCCAATCCGAGTTCGGACGTGACGTGACCTGGGATGATATCGATCGATTCGACATCGTCCTCGGGACAGTCCGGTCAGCGATCTACACGGAGTTCCGTCACCTCGGCCGTCGACACTTGTCGCCTGCCGACCGGACGGTTGTTGTGGCTCGGAAGATACTAGAGACAATGGAGGGACTCGACCCTGAGAACGAGTGGGGATACCACCGTCAGATGGGGTCCTTCCGGAAGGTAATCGACCAGCTCTATGACAATATCCGGCTCCGTGGGAAATACGACCACCTCCAAGGCTTGGTAGACTCGATAGTCAAGTCGGTTGCCAACGGCACCACCGGTCGATACCCGGCAGACGACTTACGTCTCTGGGATATCGCCTACCCGGCCCCTAAGGTGAAGACCCTGGACTCTCCGAAGACGGTGTTCCGGAAGTCGGCCCCGGGGAAGGAGGTAGACCTGTGAAGAAGTGGAACCTAGGGACTGCTCTGATCGTGACAGACTCCGACCTGAACTGCCGGACGGAGTCAGGGCTCGACCGTGTGACCATTGGGACTCTCGGGTTTATCCCGGCCGACCTGGATCGCTTCGAGCTAATCATATACCAGGGCACTCGGGGAACCAAGATCCTGAAGTCCACCGAGACCGGGACTGGTCCCGTCGGCTGACGACCGAAAAAAAAATATACCACGTGATCCGTGGTATATTTTTTTTGTCCCCTTAGTCCAGGAGGACTGTCTCTACCTTAAGGTCTCGGCCGAGGTAGAAGTCGAAATCCTTCCCGGGGTGTACGATTACCGGACCCAGTTGCTGACGGTTCCGGTGGTTAACGTCTTCCAGGACATAGTTGTCCTTCAGTACCAGTTCCTCCAGGAACTCGAGGACTTGCCGGAGGGTGATACCGTAGGTGTCGGTCTCACGGCACTCAGCCTTGAACCAGACACCCATGAATAGGTGTACTCCGATGTTCTCGTCCGCCAGTACATCCCGATCGTTCTCGACGGATTCCCGACGGACGTCGGTGAAGTACCGATAGAGTCCGTCGACCCGTGAGCCGAACTTGGACTGATCGGCCAGGAACTTAGGCTGGATCGGTTCGTAGCAGACCCGGTTCGCGGTAGTCCCGTCGGCCAGGACAACTTCCCCGGCATACGAGTGGAGACCGACGATCTCGACATCCCCAGGGGAAGCGCACTTCAGGCGGTGTTCCGCCCAGAACTCGGTAGCTACCTGCTGTAGGTACAGCATGTAGTCCCGGTATCCCAGGGACCCGTAGGCCCCCGTCCGGTAGAGTGGGGGAACTTCGATGAAGAATCCCACCCGATTGTTCGGGTACCCAGCCGTTCGGGTGGAATCGAACAGGACGTGCACCGAATTGGGGATCCCATTACCTTCGAGGGGATCCCCTAGTCTTGACTGCCAATCGAGGTCATCATCTGACCAGACAGTCGAGTGTGACAAGAGCTGGGTGACCTGGGCGGGGACGTCTAGGTCGGCGAACCGACGGACATCCCCGTAGTCGGGGTCTCCAGCGACCTTGGACATGGTGTCCGCCTCAAGGACACCATGGTCTATTCCGAAGTGTTCCAGGACCTTCTCCTCCTCTTGGAGAGCTTCCTGGGTGTTCTTCTTGTTTTTCTTGTAGAGCATCCAAGCGGCTGCTCCGATTGCGGTGATAGCTGCTCCAGCGAGGAGAGCTTTAGTCAGGGTTTTCATAATCCTCTTATGTTTTTTTTAGCGTTTCTTTAGGTATGTGGCGCCCCACTCGATGAGGGCGCATACTTGTCTGAGGGTCACCATGAAGGAGACCAGCACTAGGAAGTGGTTGTAGAGGCGGGAAGCCTCGTGAGACACACTAGTGCGTCCTTGGCGTCGATCGATGCTTGACATCGCTTCAGCCATGTGTTGCTCGACCTGGGTCAGGCCGTTTCCCTTATTGTGGTTACTCATCTGTGTACCCTCCTTTCTCGACTCATTCGTGGTCCCTTGGTGCTAGGAAGAAGTGCCCCCAGGACTACTGTCGATAACGCCGACAGGGCTGCCCCTGCCAGGAAGATCTTGAATATTTGTTCGCTAGTATTTCTTGCGACATACAGTGATGTTGTTTTCATGTCTTTCTTTGTTAATAAAAAAGATCGGCGGTACAGTGTTGGCTGTAAAACCGTCACCGTACCGCCTCTCTCACGGATTATGAAAAACTGTTATTTGTTGTCTTCTCCTTGAACCGGTGGGTTCAGAGATTCCAAGGCGAATTCTTCTTCGTCTGCCGATGAAGTCATCTCCTCGAACTTAGTCTTGGCAATGTTCCAACCTTTGCCTGTGACCTCTTCGAGGTGCTTGCAGACGTTGAACTGTTTTTGTGCGTAGGCGCCACCAATGGCTACCAACGCGAGCTTGATGATGTTTCCGATCATGTTTTCTATTTTTTGAGGTTAGTACTGAGTTTGCCAAGGAACTTCTGTGGCAGCCCTGCCCGGTAGGCGAGGATGCCTGCGGTCGTGAGGACGGCTACCACAGCTATTGCTGTGAAAATCTTGGTGTTGGTTTTCTTGTTCTTTTCGGTTGTTTCTTTTTTCATAACGATATTTTTGTTAATGGTTTTACACCTTTAAGAATTTCAAGGGGTCCCCCACTGGAGCCCTCCCCGGGAAAGGGAGACCTCGGTCGATGACTCCCTTAAGTATGCGTTATGACAAAAAACACTAGTGATACCATAGGTGTCCCCGTTAATACAGATTACGGATCGGGGACGATAACGATTTACTACGGGATGTGTGGGTGTTTCAAGTATACCACTATCCAAGCGAAGCGCGGGCCCACCGACATAGTGGTCCCGTCACTAATAAAGCCGAAGGCCGAGCTCAGCCTTAGTCTCCTCGGGCGAGTCCCGGAGGACACCGAGTTTGCTCTCGACCGCCTGACGCAGCTCCAGGCTGTCTTCAAGGATTACGTCCCTGGCACGACTGCCTGGATCGAGAGGGGAATCCTGGACTACCTGGAGTCCTGGACCGCCCGCCCCGAGAACGCCGGGGCCAGGGGCGACCGGGCATTCTTGGCCCCCTGGATGGCCGCCGAGTCGGCAGCTCTCCCGGCCGGTGTTCCCGTTCGTCGGGTTCTCCTGGTAATGGGGGACCACGATTTCGTGAGAGACGTCGTCCTTGCCGAACCGGCGAGGGCCCGTCGATATCCCGGGGTTCAAGAGTACATGTCCCGACAGACCGAGTACACCCGGTTTATCCAGGACAACTTGGACCTCGATGAGATAACAATTATCAGGTCGGCCTCCGATTACCTAGGGGGCCTTGGAATTTATAAAGCACAGCACCAGAATGGGAAACAGTAACTTCAGAGTTATCAAGCGAGACGGCCGAGTGGCGGCGTTCTCGAAGACGAAAATGACGGAGAGCATCCTCCGGGCGATGGAACGGACAGACACCGGAGCCGATCGAGGGCTTGCCGAGTCCCTGTCCGACCGATTCTCGAAAGCCCAGCCGGCCGACACTCGTGTCCCGGTCTCAATGATCCAGGACTGGATCGAGCTGGAGCTCATGAAGTCCCGTCGGAAGGATGCCGCCCGGGAGTACATCAAGGCTCGTCACGATCGTGATATCGCTCGGGAGGCGAAGACGAAGGATATCTTCATGAGCATTGTGAATACGGTGAACAATGACGTCACTCGGGAGAATGCCAACATGAACGCCGATTCACCGGCGGGCATGATGATGAAGTTCGCTTCCGAGACTACCAAGCCCTTTGTGGACAACTATCTCCTCAACGAAGCCACTCGGGCTTCCGTTCGGGCCGGCTACATCCACGTCCATGACAAGGATTACTACCCGACGAAGTCCTTGACCTGCCTACAACACCCCCTCGATCGAATCCTGGGCCACGGCTTCATGGCTGGCCATGGGGAAGCTAGGCCTGCCTCTCGAATTGAGACCGCGGCCGTGCTAGCGGCGATCTCCCTCGAGACGGTCCAGAATGAGATGCACGGGGGTCAGGCTATTCCGGCCTTCGACTTCTACATGGCCCCCTACGTCAGGGCGACCTACCTGGAGGAGCTCGAGAAGACGGCGGATCTCCTAGGGGTGACCCTGACGGAGGCCGATCGAGGCGAGGTATTCGAGGACTACGTCAGAACCGACTGGACCGGGATCACTGATCCCCGGGAGCGCGCCAAGGCAGCGGCAATGGGACAGACTGTGGCCCGGGTCCACCAAGCGGCCGAGTCCTTCATTCACAACATGAACTCGATTCACTCGAGGGGAGGCAACCAGGTAGTTTTCAGTTCAGTCAACTACGGTACCGACACTTCGGCCGAGGGTCGGTGTTTCATGCGGGAACTGCTCCTGAGCACCGAACGTGGGGTTGGCTCCGGGGCTACCGCAATTTTCCCGATCCAGATCTGGAAGCTAAAGACCGGAGTCTCGTATCGTCCCGGGGACCCGAATTACGATCTTTACCGCCTGGCTCTCCGAGTGAGTGCCCGCCGATTCTTCCCGAACTTCCTGAACCTGGACTCCAGCTTCAACCGGAGCCCCGAGTGGAGTGCCGACGACCCGAAGCGCTACGAGCACGAGGTTGCCACGATGGGATGTCGGACCCGGGTCTTCGAGAATCGCTTCGGCCCTACCACCAGTATCGGTCGAGGGAACCTCAGTTTCACCACGATCAATCTCCCGTTGCTGGCCATTGAGACCTCCTTGGAGGACGGTTTCTTGTATCAGGACACGAGGACCGGGGAAACCAAGTTCGACTCCTCCCACGACACCGTCTCGGACCGAGAGTCTCGGGTGCGCCGGTTCCTAGAGAAACTCCGGGAGGTCACCGAGGTGGTGGCAGAACAACTGGACGATCGGTACCACTTCCAGGCGACAGCCACCAAGAAACAGTTCCCTCTCCTGATGAGCGGGATGTGGAATGGCTCTGAGTCCTTGTCCGACACCGACACTGTCGAGAGCGTGATCAAGCAGGGAACCCTTGGCATCGGCTTCATCGGGCTCGCCGAGGCCCTGGTGGCGCTCACTGGTAAGCACCACGCCGAGTCGGACGAGTCGCAGGAGATCGGGATCCGGGCGATCGAGCAACTCTACCAGGATGCCGATCGATACTCCGAGTCCTATGGGCACAACTACTCGGTTCTCGCGACCCCTGCCGAGGGACTGGCGGGGAAGTTCACGAAGCAGGATCAGTCCCGGTTCGGTCGAATCCCAGGGGTCACTGACCGTGACTTCTATACCAACAGTAACCATGTGCCAGTGTACTATCACTGTTCGGCGGCCAAGAAGGCCCGCATCGAGGGTCCCTACCACCGACTAACGACCGGCGGTCACATCTTCTACGTCGAACTCGACGGGGACTCTGTGAAGAACCCAGGGGCTCTCTCAGATATTGTCGACCTGGCGGTTGCTCAGGACATCGGGTACATCAGTATCAACCACTTCCAGGCACGCTGCCCGAAGTGTAACCACGAGTCCACCGATCCCTCTATGGCGGGCGCCGATTGCCCCGTCTGCGGGACCAAGATGACTGTGCTCCAGCGGATTACCGGGTACCTCGTGGGGACTATCGACCGTTGGAACCACGGTAAACTGACTGAGCTATGGGCGAGGGTTCAACACTTCTTCGGATAATCCGGATCATCCCGGATACCGCCGTTGACGGGCCCGGTCTTCGGACCGCCCTCTACTTCGCCGGCTGTCATCACCACTGCCCCGGGTGTCATAACCCGGGGTCGTGGGACCCGGCGGTCGGACGGGACTGGACTATCGAAGAGGTTCTCTCCGAGATCCGAGACTCTGGGCACCACCGAGTGACTGTGACTGGCGGAGATGCTCTCTGCTTCCAGGCCGACGGGCTCCGCGAACTCCTGAGGGCCCTTGAGGCGGAAGGACTAGCGAAGGATATCTGGTTGTACACTGGCTACACCTACGAAGAGGTGGTCGCCAAGTTCCCATGGGTCCTCGGGACGGTCTCCGTCATTGTCGATGGCCGATTCCGGGCAGACCTCCGGGACACGGAGCTCCTCTATCGGGGGTCCTCAAATCAGAGACTGGTCGATGTCCGGGAGTCGGTTCGCACCGGAACACTGACCCTCTGGGATCCGGCCAGTTCCTTAAGTATGTAAGAGAAGATCTAGTATTCGCCCTCACGGACTTGAGTGCCAGGCCAGCACGCCCGTTCAACTTCGGTTGTTCTGGAGAGGACCGGGTTCGATTCCCGGAAGGTTCTGGCGAATACTAGGGCCCCTCTTTTTTTTTGTCCCCGGACCCTGGGGCCGCTCTTGTCCTTAGTGATGTAATGAAAACTATAGTAAACAATGAAGATTAAGAGTATTACAGATGTGATAACGAACAGTTCCACCGAAGTGTTTATCGTCAACCCTGGCCATACGGTCAGGGATGTGGTCGAGTTCCTGACAGACAACAACATCCCCGGGTGGAATCAGCCGATCCAGATTGATGGACCGGAGTCCCAGATTATTCAAGACCTGATCGACTTCGGGTATCTCTATGACTTCGAATCCCCAGAGTCGAGAGCCGAGTACTGGATTTACCGTATCAATCGCTCCGATTGTCCTTGGGAGCCCGGCCATGGGTCAGGGGTTCTCGAGAAATGGAAGGAGTTCGTACTGGAGAATCCTGATCGGGTTCGTGAGATATTCGGGAAAGACCAGGTTACCGAGGAAGATATCAGGCGCCTGAGTTACTGGTATAATGTTCCGGCTGACCTTGTACAGGAGTTCATTGATACCCTAGGGGATCCTCTGCCGGAGTTCCTACGGCTGGATCCGGAGTACGACTACCGGAGTTACCTAGGTTGTGTCGGATTCTCTGGGACCGATGATAACAGTATTCCGTATGACGATTTCGACCGAATCCTAGACGGACTTGGGGGTAACCGTTGGCATCTCGGGTAAAAAACTTTCGGTCTGGCCGGGCTCTCTGTAGTTCGGCCAGACCTCCTAAATATATAGGAGCCTTCTATCGAGGCCGGGTGCCAGTGGTCCCTCCCTTTTTTTTTCGTCCCTCGAGGAGACAGCCGCTCTTAGCCTTAGTGGTGTAATGAATACTAGTAAACGTGTATTATTATGAAAATTAAGAGTATTACAGATGTGATAACAAACAGCTCTACTGAGGTGTTTTGTTATCGTATCGGATCCCCTCAGCTGGAGCGATTCCAGGAGGAAGCCCCAGAGATTGAGTGGACCGAGCTTAAGGGGGAACAGGACCTGAAAGACATTGTCCTGAGACCCGAGTACTACGAATGGCCTTGGCTGGACCGGGTCAACCAGGCCGACCAGCCTGAGATCCTGGATCTCCTGGGGTCTACCGAGATGCAGAACTATGCCGCCCAGGTAGGCCCCGACCGGACATGGGAGTTCGTGAAGGACGCCTACCAGCCAGCCATCGGGTATGCATTCGCAACTATCTACACCGACTGCGAGCCCGATAACTATGAGAAGGCAAGGAAGATCCTGGCAGAGATCCGGGAGGAATCCAACCGGGAGCACCTGAAAGCCCTCGGAGGGCCAGGCACAAAGCTGATCGGGAGCCTCCAGACACCCACCGGTATGCTTGTTCAGGTGAGACTGCTGGTCACCGATGGGCTAGAGCTCGAGTTCGACGGGGATTCGTCGGACCTAGTCCCCGGGAACTTGCCCCTGAATATCGACTGGGTCGACCGCTCGACACTGACGGTCCGGAGGGAACAATGAAGATAAGGTCCATCACCGATGTCATCACGAACAGCTCCACCGAGGTATTTGCGATACGCCCCGGTAACTCCAGTCTCCGGAGCCTCCGGAAGACCCTGTCCGAGATCGGGTTCTGCCAGGACGACTATGATCTGTCCCAGGTCAAGCCCGGGAAGGACCCCGATCACGTTCTTGAGGAAATGTTGAAGTTCGGGTACCTGATATCGCCAGGGGACAAGGAGGCTCATCAAGGGTACGTCCTGGAAGGTGCTTGGTGCTCTAAGGAGGTTCCAGTGTTCGACCCGGACGGAAATGTGGTAACAGTTCCCTCCGATTACCCCGAGTCCTCTCTCCGGTTAGCGCAGTACCTAATGGATCACCGTGAGGAATTCTTGGCGGATCTCAAGAGCAGAAGCGAGTTTACCTACCAGACTGCCCTAGACGATCAGGTATTCGATTCTGAGAGCCCCCTCGAGTTTCTTGAGAAGACCGATTCATTGTTCCTCTCGGGTATCTTAGGGGAAGTATTCCTAGGCCGTTACTTGGAATCCATCGGGTCAACTCTGGAGCAGGAATTTCCGATCCCTAGGCCTCTCAGGCTAGAGTCTTTCTATGGGAAGATCTTTCTCTGGATCCCGGAGAGTTCGGAGATTGACGAGACGACGGAGGAACGGTTACGACAGGTAATCGATGTTTCCCACAAATGGCACCTCGGGTGATAAGAATTAAGTCGATCACTGACGTCATCACAAACAGCTCCACGGAGGTATTCGCGATGCGTCTCCCGAGGGGCACCGATCTCCCGGAGTTCCGAGAGATCCTGTGGGAAATCGGGTTCGACCCCGACAATCATAAGGTAGTCCTCGTCGGCCCGGGGAACCCCGATTCCGAGTCCGTCCAGCAAGAACTCCTCGACCATGGTAAGGTCTTTCTCCCAGGGTCCTCGCAGGGTCTTCGAGAGTATGTCCTCGGGGGAGCTTGGTATTCGCCGGTGACTCAGATGTTTGACCCCGACGGGGTAGTAGTGGAGGATATCCCCGCCGATTACTCCGAGGCTTCCATTCGGCTGGCGTGGTACCTACTGAATCACCGGTCAGAGTTCTTAGGGGAGCTCAAGGAGAGATGCCCGGACCTCCATCAGGCCGTCTTGTATAGCAAAGTCTTCGATGAAACATCCCCCACCGGTTTTCTCAGGGAGTTCGGGGTATTCTATGTTGGCGGGGTCCTAGAGGAGGACTTCCTTGGCCGCTACCTTAGGTCCACCCGGTCTACCCTCGAGCAGGAGTTCTCGCTCCCGAGGCCCCTCGATCTGAGATCCTACTACGGAATGGTGTTTCTCCGGACCCCAGAGGGAACGGAGGTTAACGAGCGAACCGAGGACCGACTCTGGGAGGTCACCGATGTCATACAGAAATGGAAAGGTCTCGGGTAATGGCCTGCATCTTCGAGGGCTCCGACGTAACGACTCTCCAGGACTACGGGATCCATGCCTACCGAGTGACCCCTGAGAACTACCGGGAAACTCTCGGACCACTCCTGAGGGAAAAGAAGCTATTCGACCCCACCGACTGGGGAAGTCACCAAGAGTATATCGTGTCCCACTGGTTCCGGAGTCTGTCCCCCGTGTATTCCCCGGATGGAGTGGAAGTGACCTGGATCAGTCGGGGACCCTCCCAGGGTTCCCTTGACATTGCAAGGTGTCTCTCTGACCACTTCTCAGAGTTCTGGGGACAGGTCACTAGGATCTACGGGGAATCTGTATCCCTCCGGTTCCACTATTCCCCTCCGAGTACCCCTTCCGGGAGTCTATCGTTGTATCAGATCCTAGAGGTGACGATGGGTGGAAACCGGAGCCTCCATGAGTACATCGGGAATCTGATTGACGCGGAGCTGGGAGAAGGTTGGGCACGGGAGTACTTTCCGATCCCTGAGTGGCTCAGGACGGACCGGGTATTCGGGAAATTGGTCACGTATATCCTGGAGACCTATGACGAGAAAGAGGAGGAGACCCTCGATGTGATCAGGGAATTCGCCGGGACCTATCGATACTGGCAGTTATGTCAGGGGGAGGATGTGAGATGATGTTACCACCGTACAAGGTTGCTTACGTAATCGACCCTGGAATACATGGATCCCTGGAGAAGATCCGGGGGATACTCCAGGATAACCTAGGGGTTCCGGTGGGGTATATCGCCTACATCGAGAGGCCACCGGGAGGAGAGTTGACCCGGTCTCCCATAGAGAGACTAATGAACATTGGTCATCTCCTGGACCCCGGGGACGTGAGGGAGTACCGAAGGATCTTCATCTACCAGGACTGGATGGAGTATGTCGGGTACGAGAGGGCCCTCGACCCGGTCGGCCGAGAGGTGAAGGTCCCTAGAAAGAGTTTCCAAGGGGGAGCAACCCGGTTACTACGACACCTCATGGGGTCCGCGGAGAGACTTATAGAAGTCCACCCCTATCTCCCGGATAGTGCTCGGCAGTCCCTCCGATCTCCGGAGTCCGACCTAGGGTTCTACAGGGCACTCCGGACCTTCCTCTATTATGGGGAAGGAGTCCTTAAGGAACTTGTTCGTGAGTACATAGATAGCCTGACCGACAAGGAGTTTTTGGCAGACTTCCCGATCCCTGAGTCGAGAAATATCCATGCGTACGCCGGGAAACTGGTGTTCTGCCCGGACTGTACCGAGGGCGGTCTCCTCGACGGCATGATGGGTCAGAGCTTCATCGAAGAATTTTTCGGGATAACCGTTAGATGGGAATTATGATGATAGACCCTATTACCGAGGTCTACACTTTCGATCCAGGACCCTACGACCTCGAGGAAGTCAGGTCGATCATCCGTCAGGAACTCGGGCCCTGCCAGGGTCTGGAGAAGAACTCTTGTATCATCGACCCGACGGACCCTCAATGGCCTGTCCAGGAGCTCCTCAGGGCGAGGCAGCTATTCGACCCGGTCAGGCTCACCAGTTATCGGTCATATCTCTGGACTGGCTGGTACACCTACTCATTGTTCGAGCACACCCTCACCCCAGACGGGAAAGATATGACTGTCCCCAGACCGTCCCTCCCCGCCGGGGTTCTCAGGATGATTGGGGGCCTAGCCAGGGATTCGGGGACCTGGGAAGCCCTCCAGGGAGACGAAGGCCTCGGGATACAACTCTCCACGGAGGAGGACATTGAGCGCCTCAAGGCCACCACCGGGCCAGAGGAATTCTTTGAGGTCTTCAGTGACCGATTCCCAGCCGGTGTTAGTCTCTTGAAGAACCTTGTTCGGGGGTACCTGGTAGGGCTGACGGACGAGGAACTCCTGTCCGACTTTCCTATCCCTGAGTCCATGAATCTTCACACGTACTCCGGCCAGTTCGCACTGATCACGAAAGCCCTGGAGGACATGGATGATCACCGCTTGGTTCTAGGGGAACTCTTTGACCGCCTCAGGAGATGGTATGTCCTCCGAGCCGGACCCGGAGATCCTTACTGATGTAATGAAAACAGTAAAAGAACCTAGAAATGATTAAGAAAAAACATGATGATAACGAGAATCCCCAGGTTCCAGGGCGGAATCCTGGGGACAATTTTTCGGGATAATGGGGTATTATGATGAACGAAAAGTTGGTATTCCCTGAGGTCTACACGTTTGATCCGGGGGATCGCGATCTTAGAGAGATCCGAGGGCTCATCCGGGAGATTTTCGGAGTTCACCACTGGGAGGACTATGACTCCTGTATAATCGATCTTGGGATCCCAAGGAAGAGGCCTGTCAGAGAGCTTATCGAGGTGGGGGAACTCTGTGCCCCGGGGGACCTGGTATGGTACCGGAAGTACTTGCAGGACGGCTGGTATCGGCGTGCGATATTAGATGAAGTCCTAGATCCTGACGGGAAAGTTATCACTATTCCCAGGACGTCTCCTCCGGAAGGGGTTCTCCGGCTACTCAGGTACCTGATCGGGCATCCGGAAAAGCTGGAGGTCCTTCGGAGGGATCCCGACACTGGGTTCTTTCTTTGCACAGAGGAAAACCTAGTCCATCTCAGACTCATTACGGACCCTGTCGAGTTCTTTGAGTTCCTCATCGGTAATTTTTCTTTCGGAATCAGACTCCTGAAAGATATCGTCCTGGAGTACCTGGACAGTCTGACGGACTCGGAACTCCTGTCCGACTTTCCTATACCAGGTCCCAGGAATCTTCACGGGTACATCGGTCAGTTCGCACTATACACAGATTCCTGGGAGAACACGGACGACCACTGTGAGATTCTGTTCGAGATCTTTGGTCGTTTTCGGAGATGGTATGTCCGATGATCTGTCCCCGGAGATCCTTATTGGTGTATGAAAAAGAAAGAACCTAGTAAGAGAAAACAACAACGACAAAACAGAGTATATCCCCAGGTTCCGGGCCGGAATCCTGGGGATAATTTTTCGGGGGAACAACGCTTCCTGGTTGCGCTCTGGGGAGATAAGGGAAAGGACCTGACCGGGTCCTTTGTCCTGGGCCCCGACAACCTGTCAGAGGTACTCCGGGGGAGCAACGGGATCGATCGCCTCTTCGATCCGGAGAATGCGGCATCTCTCCGGATGTTCCGGAAGATGTGGTTGTTCTGTGGTGCCCAGGTCTCCACCGACCTCCAAGCGGAAGCTGCCGAGTATCTACTCAAGGAGGCAGTTCCACTGGTGAACAAGGAGATGATGAGGGCTGACCCCGGGGTCTGGGACCCGTATCCTAGCGGAATGACAGCCGACGAATTGATACGTCGGTTCCAGAAGACAATGGCGTACTGGAGTCCTCCTATGACATTCCATGTCGGACGGTTCCTGGACCAGTACCCCGAATCGGATCTGTCCGAACTACTTCCGATGCCCAACCGTTTTAACGCCCGCTATTTCTTCGGGTGGACATTCTGTACCCTAACGAGTGGTCCGTCCTTCCTGGAGGAACTCCGGCGGCTTGACGGGATCTCGGAGAAACCGATAAAGATGTGGGGGCCCTATGATGACTAGTAAAGACTTTGCTGACTGGGGAATCCGGATACGGACTGCCCCCGACAAAGGGTACTATGCCCTCTGGGATCGTCTCCGGACTATCCGACTTGACCTAGGGACCCCAGGACTCCCCTTAGATATCGAGCGCCCCGAGTTTGTAGATATCGGGATCACTGAGCGGTGTAACGCGAAGTGTCCCTTCTGCTACGTCTCGGCGGGCCCGGCCGGTCACGACTACCAAGGGATAGTCGATACCTGGAAGTCCTGGATCGCCGGGTTCCAGGCCGACAAGGCCCTGACTCCGGCCGAAGACCCGATCCTCCTCGATTGCCTCTCACTGAAGGGTGCCACCCCGGGGACCCCAGAGTTCGAGGAGTCGGTACGTCTCCTAGCGGCCTATCGACGGGCGGGGGCGACACTCACCGAGAAGCCGTTCCAGGTAGCCATCGGGTCCGTCGGCGAACCGACTGTTCACCCCGAACTCCCGGAGTTCCTGGAGGCGGTCTGGTCCGACCGGGTGGTTCCGAACTATACGACCAACGGGATAGTACTGGCCTCCGATACCTCGGTTGCCGAGCGAATCATGGAGGCCACCCGGAAGTATGTGGGGGGAGTGGCAGTCAGCTTCGGAAACCACGGTCTCCGGGAGAAAGCCAAGGTGGCAGTCCAGAGACTGGTCGACGAGGGGAACTGCAAGGTAATGATCCACGAGATCATTGGATCCCGATCGGATGTCGACGACCTGTTCCGGCTGGACCAGGAACATGGAGACCACATTCACTACCACGTCCTTCTCCCCCTTATGGCCCACGGCCGCTCGGGGAAGTCGATGGACGACGATACCTATCTCTACCTGGTCGACCGAATCCGGGAGTCCGGGAATACGAACCTGGCGTTCGGGGCCAACTTCCTGCCATTCCTCCGGAAGTACCCCGGGTCACTGTCGGTCTGGGACTACCCGGAGGAAACCTATAGTAAGAACATCCTCCTCCGACCGGGGGAGGTAGTAATAACCCCAAACTCATTCCGGCTGACCCCGGAACGGGTCCTGAAGTTCGAAGACAATGGAAACGAGAGAATGGCTTATCTATAACGACGCCGACCGTGGTTTCAGGATCGTCGGTACCCTCGGTGGGAAACCACGGGTCTGGATATCACCTTTCTATCCCATTGAAGAACCACTGCCCACCGGGAAGCCGACGGCCGGTCCGATGAGCCGGACGGAGATGCTAGCCGAGTACTCGAAGTACCTCAAGGAAACCCTCCGGCCGGACGAGGAGCCCTTGGCTACATTCGTCCGGGAATTCAGGGAATCCGTCCGGAAGTACTATGAGGGTTACGGATATCTGGTAGCCCTTGATACCGACGGTCATGATGACTACTTCGTCTACCACGACCCGGAGACAGGCAAGACCTCCGAGCGGGCCGTCTTCGAGGTCCCCAGACCGGTAGTCCCCGGGGTCCCGGACTGGGTCCGTGGGACTCCAATCCCGGGGCCCCTCCCTGGCAGCGCCAGGGTGATCGATGCAGACTGCGCTTGAGAATAAAAAAAAAGACCGGTGGATCCGGTCTTTTTTTTTATTGCCCCTCCCCAGTCGGGACAAGCCTGGCCAGTTCTGTGTAGCAGACGGGCCGATACCCGTTCAGGTCGACCCCGACGTCGTATTGCCCCGGCCTCGCGTCGAGCGGGAGTTCCCTCGAGTGGACATGGCCATGGAGGTTCCACGATCTCCCGCCCCATGCTCCCGGCCAGGTGGCCAGCGGGAAGTGAGACAACCAGATTTCCTGGGAGTCGGCCTGGAACCAGAGTCTGGCGATCCCGGGATAGACTTCGGTAGGTCCGTTCGCTAGCATACTCTCGGAGGCTGACGCATCGTGATTCCCGAGAACCAGCCTGATATCTCCGTTGAGCCTCTCGAACAGCCGGGACCACCTGTCGGATCCGCCGAAGCAGAAGTCGCCGAGGTGCCAGACAGTGTCCCCAGGGGATACCACCGAGTTCCAGTTCTCGACCAGGGCCTGGTCATGCTCTATGATCCCTGGCCAGGGTCTCTCGCAGTACCTGAGAATGTTGGCATGCCCGAAGTGTGTGTCGGAGGTGAACCAGTGCTTTCCTGGATCACCGTCAATCTTTATTCGTTTCATTGGATTTTTCATATGATCATTACTTTGTTATTCTAAAAAAAAAAGAGAGGCGGGCCTCGCAGCCCACGGTACTGGGGTACCCCCGAGTCTACCGTCTCGGTCCTTCCCCAGGCTCTCCCCGACGCCGTGCAGCCTTCACTAGTACTCGGCCGTGACTCACGGAGGTCGTATTACAGAGAAGACGTCTCCCTCTGTACATCTTTAAGAATTTGGAGGGTTCTCAGTTCCGGAACCCTATACGAGGAGGCTCCCCTAGTATCAGTCCAAGAAAGTCCGTTATCCCTTGGATAATACACCTGGACCCCACTTGATCCTTCAGATCATATTCGGGGAATACTCGTTCTAGGGACACCGTGAAGGACCTCGCGTCTATTATACTCTCCGATATCTCCCTGAAGGAACCAAGCCTAAGACTACCGCAGTAGTCCTGAAGCCACCTGATCGGTATTGGATGATAATAACACCAAAGGGCCGCATTATTATCATGGAACCATGGGACCTGGAATCTAGGACTGACCGGGATATATTTTATGAGGGACAGGTCACTCCTTTCTCGGATCCGGATAGTATCTATCCCGTACACTGTTTTTAGGTATGTGTCACGAATTTTATCCTCCAGTACCCGATCGGGGACCGTCATGGGTAGTATCGTCGACCTCAATGATAGTCTTTGGGCCTATCAGGAAATCGGCTCGATAGCTCATTTTCCTTGGGAGGTGTCCCCCCGAGGCTTCGATAGTAGGCCCTCTGGCATATTGGGATAGGAAATTCTGGGATCCACCAGACTCTTGCCTTACACATGGCCCGAATCGTCTCATAGTATAGCGGGTTCTCCGACCCTCTCCTGAATCCGGCCATCCTAGTCTCGATCAGGTCCTGTTTCTGTTTTCCCCCGACGTCTAGCCCAAAGAAAGCTACCTCAGTCGGGTACCCCTCTGGGGTGATGGACCCTGGAAAGGGCAGGGTTTCTAGGATCTCTCGGATATCGGGGCGTAGACTTTTATAGTCTTCTATCAGTATTTTTAACTTTTTCATCTATCTCTAAGAGCCCTAAGTCCCCGGAGGCCTCCACGGGACGAAAAAAAAAGTGCGGTCGGTGGGGATCGAACCCACACCCCGTTAGGGACTTGCTCCTAAGGCAAGCGTGTCTACCATTCCACCACAACCGCTTTCAGTCGTGACCCCACCAAGAATCGAACTTGGATTGCATGTTTAGGAAACATGGGCTCTATCCATTGAGCTATGGGGCCTTGTTTGTCACACTCTTAAGAATCTGACCGGATCCTCGCCAGGCGTCCCGGAAAGCCGGGATTGGCTTTACCGGTTGTTGTAAAAATAAATGCCCCCTGGCTTACATCCAGGGACTCATGCCAGTCTTCAGGGTTTGCCCGTAGACAGCGTCGAATCCTTTCATGTAGGCTCGGAACATTCGCTTGATAAGGTTCTTCATGATTCTTTGAGTGATTGGTTTATGTCGGTAGGCCGGAATCCTCCTAGGAAATCGGTCCACTGGCTCTACCATGAAGAGAGCGATAGACGAGACTCGAACTCGCGACCCTCGGCTTGGGAAGCCGATGCTCTACCAACTGAGCTACTATCGCAAAGAAGACCACTATCTCTATCCCTCCGTGTACACGCCGGGGAAGAGGGATACCGGGTTCGTGGTCTGAGGCGCTTTAATTCCTCGTACCCGGAGTTTGGTAGTGCCTACGAGAATCGAACTCGTATTACATGCGTGAGAGGCATGCGTCCTAACCGTTAGACGAAGGCACCGTTGTGTGGTAGGTTTCCCCACCACACTTAAGAATTTGACCGGACCACAGTTCCGGATCCTACGTGAGGGCCACCAGGGTCTTGAAGATCTCTGGATACCCCAGACTCTTCTCAGCCTCGGTTGCTCTCGTGTAGGTGCATCGTTTTTTCTCGAACACTGCCATCAGGCCCTCCGAGTCATAGATGTCGAGCCTCCGAGAGGCCGGGATATAGTACAGGTACATCACTACCCCTTGTCGTGGAATCACGAACTCGATCTTGGCAACCTTGGAGTCTTCCCCAACCAGGTACACGTAGGAGTCGTGGTCGGTGACCTTCAGGAGTCGTCGGCCGGCGTTCAGGAGATTTCGGACCGCCGTGTACTCCGGGAGACCCGTCTGGAACAGGTTTACCTTGTTCTTGACGGGAAACTCCTGGAGTCCCCGGTACGAGAAGTCCATCAGGGTCTCCCCCTTTCTCCCTGGACCAGATACATCCAGGTCCCAGGGGTCATCCTGACCGCCAACCGACCGGGTCCCGGCCTGAATCCGTACAGAGTTCCAGTGGTATCACGGAGGAGTGGTCCGGTGTACTCGGGGTTTCCCCGTTTCACGGATTCCACTACGTACCCGGACAGGTCGAACACGGACTCTGACTTCATCCGGATCCGTCCGGATTCATCGATTATCAGTGAATTATCGTTGTTTGTCATAAGAACTTCGTATTAGTCATTCCATCGGGTCCCAGCTCAAGTTCGATTGTCTTGTTCTGGAACCCACTGATTCCGGTCTGATGGGATACCAGGAGTATCAGTCCTACTCCCATCCCTTGGATCAGGGTCAGCATCTCGTCGTGATTCCCGGGGTCCAGGGACTTCAGGAACTCATCGAACACAATCAGCCCCAGCCCGTTCGTCAGCCTCGACATCAGGTGAAGATCCATCAGGGTCTTCTGACCGGAGGATGCCGACTCGTAGGCTACCTTGGCTCCGCCGGGGGTAACAAAGTAGCTAGCCAGATCCAGGTGTTCCTTCTTTCCGTAGCAGAAGCTGTAGGCTTCGTAGACCACCTGGTTATCACTGAACTCGGCGGCCACCCGAGAGAGTACCGACTGATAGATCTCACCGGTGGGCGAGGTTACCTTGAGGTACTTCTCCAAGTCCGCCGCCCCGGCTTCGGTGGCCGCAATCTCGGATTCGATCGTCCGGAGTTCGGTCTCGAGAGCAACGATCTCGGCCTGGGTCTCCTCAATCCGAGTCCATCCGGCGAGGTCGGCCTCGATGGAGGCCATGATCTGGAGAGCATCCGGCGGGAGAGTCACTTGCTCTGGGGCCTCCCCGGAGAGAACCCCATTACCCCTGAGCTCCGCCAGCTCCGACTGGAGCCGGGCAGCCCTCGACCCCAGTTCGGCCAGCCGTGAGAGGACGGTCTCTATCTCACGAGACCTTCCCTCGAGGCGCTTCACCTCCTGGGGGATCCCGGACTCTCCGGCAACCGCTGCGGTAGTCTTCTCGAGTTCCTGGCTGACCTCAGTCTGACGGGTAGTCAGCTCGGTAAGCCTTGCCCCGAGTTCCGCCTGGAGTCCCTGGAAGATCTCGGACCTCACACTCTGTCCGCAGGTCGGACAGGTGTCAGGCCGGAGATTCGTGTACTCCTGGTAGACCTTCGTGCCAGTGGCCCTGATCTCGGAGAGAGTCCGGGAAAGCTCCCTGACCCGTCCCTCCAGGGTCGCCGCCTGGAGTTGCCTGGTCTTCGCTTCCGTCAGGGCCGTTGTGACCTCGGAGAGTTCCGTCAGCAGGGTCTCCCTCCTGGGGGCCCCGGACAGGGTATCCTCGATACCCTTGAGCTCCGACAGGATCGCGCTTTCTTTCGCCTTGGCAGCCTGGTTCCGGGTCATCCACTCCATCCAGGCATTTGCCTTGGCCTGGAGGGCATACCCGTCGGCCTTAGCTTTCTCGAGCTCCGCCCGGCTCGTCCCGGGGACCCGGAGCCCCGCCATGGTCGTCCGGAGTCTCTCAAGTCTCCCCGATACGTCTACCTTCCGGTAGCCCTGGATATCGGTGGTCTTCTTGAGTTCCGCCTTCGCCAGTCCGGCAGCCGAGTGATAGTGGTCTATCTTCTCGAGTTTCAGGAGCTTAGCTATCAGGAGGGGCTTCTCCTCATTCTTGAGGTCCCCCAGGAACCGGGCGTGCGAGTCGTCGAAGTAGAAGTAGTCCAGGATCTCGAGGAACCGGAACCGCCTCATCACATCGACCTTGAAGTCGGAAACCTTCTGGTAGGGCTGTAGGACTCCATCGATCCAGAGTCCCCAGGTTTTCCCGGGGGTCTTAGAGGCAGTCCCACGACGCAGGGTATACGAGTGACCCTGGTACAGGAAGTCGACCTCCGTCCAGCACTCGTCGGACCCGGACTTGTTACAGGCAAAGCTCTTGTACCTCGGGTGATCCAGAAGAGCGTACTTCAGGGCTGTCAGGATCGACGACTTCCCGGATCCGTTCGCCCCCGACAGGATCACACGATCCCCGGGGGACAGCGACATAGTCAGGGACCCGACGGATCTCCAGTTCTCACACCGGAGGGCCGTCAAGGTGAACCGGGGGTCGATGTCCTCGGTGTCCCCTGGGAGTCCCTGGATTATCCCCGAGTGGATCCCGACCAGGCTCTCTCTCTCGATGATTCCCTGGATGAGGTCATCGACTTCCTCCCAGAGCGCTAGTCCCGGGGATCCGGGGGTAGGAGTGAGATCCCTGACCGGCCGGTAGACATACCAGGTGTTATTGTCCGGTCGATATCCCTCGGCCGCTTGGTCGGTGGTGTACTGGAACTTCAGGAGGTTATCGTCGGGGTTCAGGTCTACCCAGGACCACGTCTTCGTGTCGGGGTCCAGGAGAACCCCTGTCGCCTTCTCAGAGTCCCCAAGGCTGTTTCGCTGGGGAATCCCGATGCTGACGTACCCCGGCTTCTGGTCAGGCTTGTGGATATCCCCGGTGATGCAGAGACCGAACTTGGACTCATCCAGCACCGTCGACTCGAAGAAGTCGCCCGTGTACGCAATGGTAGCGTGGGTAATCAGGAAATCGACATGCCCCTGGATGAAGTCTAAGGGTATCTCGCCCTGTCGCCAGTTCGAGAATGCCACGGTCGAGTTCCCAAAGACCTCGACCGTCCGGTCGGCGTACTTCAGGTTCCCCGGGAGCATCACCGACAGAATACAGTCGGAGGGTCCTTGGTCGGGGAGCTTCGAGTCCAGGTCGTGATTTCCATAGATAATCCGGCCCTCCCGGAAATATCCCATCAGGGTGTCCAGGAAGAGCTTGACCTCGGCCATCACGTAGGGCCGGTTCACCGACTTATGGATCAGGTCTCCCGCGATAAACAGGGTGTCCGCTCCGGCCTGACGGGCCACTTTCACGATATTCTGGGCTACCGTCCGGGACTGGTAGAGCCGGTACCGGTAGCTCGGATTTCGGTGAGCATAATCGTTTATGTGCACATCCGATACGATCAGTATCTTTCCCATACTAGCCTAGGTAACTTTGAAAGTTAGACATCAGGTCCTGGACTGCCGCCAAGGCGTGTTTACAGAGGACTGTCGTCGACTGTCGGCGTGGGGCTACCGTGATAGCTTCCCCGAGCTTAGCGTCCGTCCGAGCACTCCGGTAGAGTGCCCCATGTTTCTGGAGCGAATAGGCCGAGCGGTACTTGAAGTCCGGGCAGTCACAGTATATCTGGACGGGATTCCCGGGGTTCGGGGTTGGCAGTGTCCGGATCCAGATCTTCCGGGTGTGACCCGTCTCTGAGGTCACCTGGAACCGGAAGATCACGTAGTATGTGTTCACGTGCGATCTCCGCAGGAGTCCCCTGAGTCGGTCTGACAGCGACTCCCGCTTGAGCTCGTAGCGCTTCCCGAGGAACTGGACCTGACACCACCCCGCCTTCTCGGGGCGAGCCCCGGAAGCCGAGGCGATGTCCCTGATTGTCCAGGCACGTCCACCAAAGATAGATTCGCCGATCATAGGTCATCCCCTCCCGTGGATGCGTCACCGATATCACCGGTCATACTGATTACCTTACCGGCCATCTTGTCGTAGACCCCAGAGAACTCGGCGGTCCCAGGGAGGTACAGGGGCTCGTATTCGGCGCTACTCTGGACTACGCCATCTTTCACAATCAGGCCGGTAGCCTCGTTGTACTGGTAGGCCGACCCGTCTTTCGCTTGAATTGTTATCATAGTGCAAACAGTTTTTGGTCTAGTCTCTCACGGAATCCCATGAAGTACTCGTAGGTTATCCCGTGAATCCCGTGGTCCTGACAGAACCCGGCAAAATCGGAGGGCCCCGGATAGTGCCCGCAATATCCGATGGTCGACAGTACCTGGACAGCCTGGATGGTGTCCGGGAACTCGAGGACATTGAAGGACCTAAGTTGGGCATCGAATACCCCTCGGTCGAGAACCCCGGAGTAATCACCCTTCAGGATCTCGGAGATTACGGTGTCGGTGACCCTCCGACGGGCCTTGGAGGTCTTCATATCGTTGTGTCCGTCCCCGAGGGCATCCGAGAGCGCCTTGTAGTAGTACAGGGGGCTCTGACCGGTCCCTTGGACTGCCTGGACTAGGCCTTCTTTCAGGGAGTCCTTCACAAGGTTTCCCCAGGAGTCCTGGTAGGTATGGATCTCTGGGGTATTCTTGCCCACCGGGAGCTTGAAGTAGTCCAGGTCAGGGGCCGTACAGTAGAGTAGGTCGGAATCCCCGGACACTACCACGGAGTGACCCCAGTTCTCGGTGAGGGTCGGGCCAAGGGTTCCCAGTAGGTATGCCAGGTCGTCGAACTCGAAGCCCTTCACTCCGATAGTCGGGATCCCGATCCGGATGAATTCATTCCGGATGACACTCTTGGCCTTCCGCATCTCCCCGTTTTTCCGGAGAGCCCTCTCGTACTTCTCGATTTCCCCCGGGGAAACTCCGAGAGACTTGAGCTCCTCCAGGCCAGCCTGGGTAGGGATCTCCCTGGATCCTTTATAGTTAACTCCGGCTTCCCGGAGTACCTTAGTTCGATAGTACCCGGAGTATTCGTCGCTCCAGGAATCGAATCCAAGGATATACTTGTCGGCGGTGACACCGAAATCACGACCGACCTTATTGATTGTCTGGAAGACAGACCTCACTAGGGCCTGCCACCCGGCTTCCCCCTCTCGGCCACGGTCGATTGCCCAGCCGTTCCTTTGAATGAGATAGGAGGCATCCAGTAGACAGTACTTGTATCTGTTCATGGTCCTTGAAAAAAATTCCACCGAGGCCCAAAAGACCTCGGTGGGAGATTTCCTATCTCTAGTTAGCAAACGGATTACCAGGAGCGAAGCTGGGGGAAGCGCCCGTTCCAGGGGTTGCCGCAGGAGCCACAGGTTGACCACTGAGCGGATCAATCTGGGCAGCCGGGGGATTCTGGAAGGGGTTTGAGTTGTTTCCCATCACAGCCGCAGGGTTAGTGGGGGCACCGGCGGGAGCCTGTGCTGCGCCTGCTAACATTGGGTCAGTAGATGTCACTACCTCTGGGGCGACGGCACCCATGAGTGCAGTCTGTGAGGTTACCGCGGCAGCCTGTTCGGGGGTCATTGCTCCAGCACCCATGTTGTGCTGCGCGAACAAGTTCTGCATCTGAGCCATTGCCTCTCGGATAGTGTTAGTGTTGTAGAGTCGACCGGGGGTTGCCTCGTTACGAGCCGCCTGATAACCAAGGAAGGTCTCGACGGGGTCCGTCATGAGAGCTGCGTCTTCCTCGGGGATCTGGATGTTCTTCAGGTAATCGCCCTTGCCGGTTTCGTGAGTCACCCCGATGGTGTATCCCACTTTACCACCAACGTTCATGGCGACACTGAAGATCAGATATCCGGAGCGGCCGGTGAGGTTACGATTGTAGACCTCAGTCAACCAGTCGGTGTTTCCGCCGAATCCGATAGAGACATCATTGATGTTCTCGTGGACAGCATTACCGAATCCCTTGGCAGTACAAATGAAGAGGCCGCTGAAGTTTTGACGTTCGGGGTCCCTCGGGCTGGACTGCTTCCACTTATTGATACAATAAGCGTTGAAGATCGTGTACTGACGTCGGCGAAGAATGTCGTTCACAGGGTTCTTGGATCCGTCGGGGGTACGAATGTTACCACCCATCAGATCGAAGATCTGTTCCCACATCAGGCGAGCCTTAAGGAGTTCCTCTTGTTCCTGGGCCGTCAAGGAGCTTACGACACGACCTTCCTGATCTTTCATCAGGTAGTGTTCGGGCTTCAAGAGCTTGATCCAGGTGTCGTACTTCTCGGTAGTCCCGTCGGCCTTGGTATACTCCCTGGCCACCTTTACTTCATAGGTGTCGTGGAGCTGGACGAACGGGAAACCCGTGACAGTACTGTTCATCAGGAGTACCTGATACTTACCGAAGTTGTCGGGGAAGTTCAGGTAGACCTTCTCGAGTCCATCCTTACGACTAGCGTTGTTGAATGTTTGTGGTTTGTTCACTTCTAGTGCTTTCAAAAATCCTTCTACATTGAAATCTGACATAATAAATAGATAGAAATTAAGTTAAAAATAGAGGTTTATCATAGTTGTCTCCCCCGGTGTTAGCCGGAGGGGACGTCCCCACATCTATAAGATTCTGGGGCCCCCACTATTCCCGAAGCCCGCCCCTACATTTCAGGAGATCTAGGTCCCGGACGGGCCCCGGGTAGTGGTTATAGCCGAGCTGGAACTGGAGATATCCCAGCCAGTCCAGGTCTTCCCCCGGGTCCACGCCGTATCCGGCGATCCGGGGGAAGTACAGTTTCTCTGTGTCCCATAGGTACGAGTCGATGGCGTCCGCCCGGGACCCCACCGTCTGCCCATTCCAGAGGACCTTCGGGAGGGCTCTCGGGATATACGGGACATACAATGCCCCTGGGTACCCGGGGAGTCGACTGATTATCGTATTCCCGTATCCTCGGGATTCCCCGAGGTGATACCCTGGGTCGTTAATCACGATAGTCTTCCCGGAGAGCCATTTCAGGCCCGACGGGTTGACTTCGATCGTTACCTCGGTGAGACAGGAAGTCAGCGGTATCCCTAGGTACAGGGATTCCAAGATACAGGCGGGTCCGCCATCGTACTTTATCATAGTAACTGTCCGACTTGGTTTTCGGTGAACTTGACAGGGTCGAAGGACTTAAGGGCCTTCAGGCGGGCCTTCAAGGCCTTCAGGCGGGCGGTATTGTCCCTTGTCTTCCGGAGACTCCCGATGGGCTTCCGGAATACCTCCTGGACAACCTCGATGGGGATCCCGAGTTTCGCGGAGACCGCCTTATCGGTTACCCCCGGGTCTGCCATGATCTCTTCGGCCACCACCGGTCCGGCGAGTACGACCTGGAGATCGAATTCGGTGGCCACTATCTTCTTGTCCACCGAGAACCGGAGGAGGTCCAGGTAGTTCTGATAGGTATACCGGAGCCATTCCCGGAGGGGTATCCGGAACGCCGACTTCCCGTCGGTCACGTTCAGGCTGTACAGGGTGGTATTCGAGCAGATCCTCTCGGCTTCCCTCGCGATATCCTCGATGGTCACCCCACGGGCCCCAGGGACACGACTAATGAGCATCTTCGGGCCCGACTGATCGGAGACGTTGTCGACCAGGATCTTCCCCTCCTCCTGGAGCTTCGTCAGGGTCTTCCCAAGTTTAACCTGGAAAACCCCGGTGTCTCCATAGAACAGGATACCCTCGGTCTTCCCGTCATCCCCGGTCACCCGGGCGAGGTGGTACGAGTAGGTGATCTTCCCGGTCCCGGTCGTCCAGATACGTTCCAGTTCCGACCGATCCTTGTCCATGATCAGGTCGATCCCAGGTTCCAGGAGACTCGGATCGTCGGCCATGAGGGCTCGATACATGGAGGCCATCCCGAAACTGGGGATCTCTGTCTTGATCGCCACCCCGAGGCCCTGCATCCGATATTTCAGGGAGAAACAGAGCGGGAGAGGGGTCGGGATGTAGTCCGGTTCCTTCTTTTCCATCGGGCTGTCATGCCAGGGGACATCCTTCAGGAGATCCCCGAGGATTTCCCGGAATCTCTGAGAGACTGCCACCTTGGTGTACCTCGGGGCGGCGCTACTCACGATATCCTTGTCCAGGATGAAGTACTCCCCGAAGTTCCCGTCCCCCTCTAGGATCCCCGTGTGGACAAAGTTATTGATCATGTCCTCACATCCGGAAGTCGAGTGGGGGTGGAGGGCATTCAGTTCCCCCAGCAGGGTCGAGGTAGCCACGTGCTTCCCGGGGGGATGACTCATGGCCATCGTCAGGACTCTCCGATAGGATACCTTGATTCCGTCCCGGACATCCGGGAGTTGGCGATGACAGTTCGCGTATTCCCCGAACCGGGTATACGCCGACTCGGCAATTTCACCGAGCGTCTTGGTGGGGAATCCCCCAGGGACCTCGACAGGTCCGAAGGAGTCTGGGGTAGCCCCGTTTTTCTTCTTTTTACTGGTTTTCATACTCGACTATTACTTTTTCCATGAGAGCCTTGAAGGCTCGGATATTCACGAATACCTTTGTGTATCCCTCGGGCATCACGGTGACCGTGATCCTCCGGGACACCGCCCGCGTCACCAGGAGATCTTCCAGGGGTACCTCGAAGATCAGGAAGTCCCCGACCCTCAGGCGGGACGCGAACCTGGAGTCCATCCCGAGACCGGTGTAGGGACCCTCAGCGAGGGCCTTGATCCGGATTATTGCTCTGAATACAGGTGGCTTACAGTCCATACGGGTTCGTCAGGATTCCTTTCCTGATCAGCAGATTACGGCGAGACTCGACGTTCTCCACAAGTTCCTGGGCATACTCGATATCCCCAGAGGTAACTTGTGTGAGACGCCTGGTCGCCGGGTTAAAGAATGCGTCATAGATTTCCCCGGGGTTCAGGGAACCGAGACCCTTGAATCGCTTGAAGGGCTTCGACATATCCAGTCCCACCGGATACTCTGTCCCCGGGACCACCGGATCTGACGGGTAGTAGTATTTCCCGGCCTGTTCCCAGAATGGTGACTCTACGATGTAGACCATCCCGAAGTCGATCAGGAACCGGGCGAACCGGGAGAAGGCGTAGGTCAGCCCGTTCCGGATTGCCTCACCATCCGAGTCTTCGTCGGTACTGATGATGATCTTGCCATACCGGGAAGCCCTCCGGATAGCCTCGTAGGCTTCCTCCGGGGATCCGGCATCGGAGCCGACGAAGTTACAGTCGAGCCCCAGCCCGATGGCCCGGAAGATCGTGTAGAACTCCTTGTTCTCCAGCATCTGATCGACGTCCGCCCCGTCCACATTCAGGACACGGCCCCTGAGCTTCATTACTGCATGATACTTGGAGCCCCGCCTTGATTTCACCAGGGATCCGCCGGCGGACTCACCTTCACACAGGAACAGTTCGCAGTCCCACCGATCGGAGGGACCAGCGGTGGCGTCGACCAGTTTATCACTGAGCTCTGCCCTAACCCGCAGACCAGCGGTCGTGGCGGTTCCGACCTGTAGTTTCCCGGCTTTCTCGGTTGCCGTCAGGTTCTTCAGGCTCTCCGCCAGGGAGTTCAGGATCATCGCATGGGATTCCCAGTACTCCGGGTCCGACCGGAAGATCTTCCGGAAATCCTTCACTAGGTCGGCGAAGTCGGTGGCCTTCACTTTCGTGATGGACTTACACCTTTCCTTCGTCTGCCCTGAGTACTGGACGTCGTCCGCCAAGAACAGGGCAAACATCCGAAGACCGGGGGTCAGGAGACGGTGCCGGATCTTGTACTCCTCCCGGAGGGCGGTCTCGAAGGCAGACTCGGCATACTGTAGGTGAATCCCGGAGGAACAGGTGAGTCCATTCATGGAGGCCTCAGTGTTCTTCGGCCCCAAGGACTCCTTGTCGATCTCGAAGGTCAGGTAGACCTTCACTTCCGGATTTGCGCTGGGATCGGCGGGGACGATTGACCGGAGGATCTCGTAGCGGTACGGGGTAAACCCGGGACCGTTCATGACCTCACCGTTCGCAATGACGGTGACCCGGCGACCATAGAATTTCTCCTGGATCAGCAGAAAGTTCCGGATGTTCTGGATCGGGAGGTCAGTCCGGACCGATCCCCAGATCTCTGGGTCCGGGCGGAACAGGACGATGGTCGAGTACCCGGCCGGGATCTGTCGGTAACCCTTCGGGGAGTCTCCGAACAGGTATCCCTCGATCTCTGGGAGGTGACCGGCCGACTCAGCGACCTTGTATCCCTTCCGGTACTCGACGTAGTAGTACAGGTCTCCCCGCGAGCGGGGGCCAGAACTCTTCCAGGCTTCCCTGACCGCCGGAACCGATCGGTTATAGTTCTCTCGGGTGATCCGGGACATCAGGATGTAACGCTCCGAGAGAGCGTTCGCACAGGCTGATCCGACACCGTGGGTGCCGACTGTGGCAGTCCCGGTGGCTACAAACTTGGAGCCGGAGTGCAGGACGGAAATACTTACGTCCGCCTGTGTCTGCTCCGGGCGGTCGACAGACATTGAGATCGGGATTCCCCTGCCATTGTCTGCCACCAGGTTGTAACCGTTGAAGTCGGTGTCTACTACGATATTGTCGCAGGACCGACTTACAAAACTCTCGTCCGTGGCATTATCCAGGATCTCGCGGAGACAAGAGTTAGCGCTATCGATGTACATCCCCCACTTGGCCCGGACATTCTCCGGGAAGTCGAGGACTCTGATAACTTCTTCTTTTTCGTTACTCATAACTAGGTGTAATATACATTTTATTGCTTGTTCGTGTGGTCCCCCACACGTCATTATTAAGGTAGTGGCCGGAAAAGTATCCCGTCTCCTCGGTAAAAAACAGAGGAGACGGGATACGTTCAATGGCGACGACGACGAATCAGGGCCGCCCCGGTCAGGATATTGTAGGCCAGCACAGCCCCAAGGATACCACAGTATTGCCACCATTCCAGGTGGACCTTCCCGGAGACGGTGTCGGGATTCCAGGATCCCTCCTTGACAGCTCCCTCCACAAACCGGACCAGACCCTTTACGTCCAGGGGACCGGTCCTAGACTCGAGGTACCCCCGGACACGCCCCGACAGTCCCCCGGACTCGTGTCCGAAGCAATGGGCCCACTCGATAGTCCGGTCTGGCCGGAGACCGACACAGACAATCAGTTCCCCCTGTCCACCGCCAGCCCAGTACTCGGACTGATGGAGGACAATCCCGGGGCCGGTCTCGAGGGCGTCCCAGATCAGGAGATAGATCCTCGGGCCGGCGGTGGTGGCGTTATACCACGCCAGCGCATGTGTCTGTGACCATGTCAGCTTGTCTCCAATCACGGGGTTCTGGTAGGAGTATGTATCGGTCACCGGGTAGTCGTAGAGTCCGAGGGACCTGGCCACTTCCCTGGAGGGTCGTGGTCCGACTTGGAACCTGAGATCGCTAGCCCGGTGCCACCCGGAGCTTGCCCACGGACGGACAATGGTCAGGGGGATTCCCTTGTCCGGATCCCCCGGCCAGACGTAGTGTCCACTGTCTTCCCAGGCCCCCTCGGGGGAGGCACCGGTCCAGATCGACCGGATCAGGTCGTACTCCCCCTCCCCGATCTCAGTGGTCCTACCCCTGGAGTCCGTCCGATACCAGGTATCCCCGGTGGGGCCCCGGAATACCGAGGTCACATAGGATCCGCCCCACTCAGAGACCCACGGGGACCGGAGGACGAATACGTGGCTAGTCAGAAGATTCAGGGTCAGGACCGGCAAGAACAGGACAATCAGGTGCCACCACCTGAGGTCCTTCCACCGGAACACGACCATGTACTGGAAGACTGCCACCGGTACGAGTGTAATAAGAAATTCCATACGTTCATACATAAAGAGGAAACCCCGGGGATATCTCCCTGGGGTTTCATGTTATTCGACTGTCACCTTGACAGCTTCCCTGGCTTTCACTAGGATTGTCAGGATCCCATCCTTGACTCTCGCTCGGACACGCCCAGGCTTCTCTTGCCCCGGCAGCGCCAGGGACACCTCGAATCCCGGCCGAGCTTCCGCGAATTCCTGGTGGATCGCCTCCTTCCCGCCTTCGGTAGTGGTAGGAGCGGGGAGTCCTTTGACCTTAATCCGGTCCCCCGATAGGGTAACCTCGATATTCTCCTTCGAATACCCGGGGACCTCCAGTTCGTAGACGTACCCGGACTGTTCCTTGAACAGATTTACGGAAGGCCTACTCTGCCGGCCGGCCGTTCCCATTGCCAGTTCTAGTAATGTTGTCATAATGTACTCGTTTTACACGTAATCCATAGCAAATTCCATGCCAAACCGCCTAGTCCCTCCTCCGGCGGTGCCACTTCAGGAGGACCACCGTAAGAATGATCCAGGGGAGCAGGATAATCATCGACCTGAATGTCCACAATATCGTCGGGACAACCAGGGCCATCAGTAATGTCAAGATAACCATGTTCTTCATACACTGATAAGGTGGTTAGGTCAAGGAGTGTCCCCGAAAAAAAAAAAGATCCCGGAAAACCGTCGCTCGGCAGGCCAACCAGGGCATTGTCGAGAACTGTTGTTCCGGGTCTCAGGTTTTCCGGGTCGGAAGCTCCGGGGGAGAGAGCCTCTGACCAGAGTGCGGAACCTGAGGGCCGCTTTGTTCCCGGACATCTGCCGGGAATGTGATTATTAGTTGTAAGTGAGCCTTTCGTCCCCTCAAGGTTTTACCCTTGAGAACACGCCATCGGGGGCGCTCCGTTCCCATCCCCCGGTCTTTCGACCGAGGCCCGTGATCAATAGTGTTGTTGGTTCTGTGTTCTTGAACACCCCCGGGGGAGGAGGTGTCACGTTCCCGGCATCCACAGATTTCCGGTCGTCCGGAATGGTTCCGGCCGATTGTGTGATCAATAGTGTTGTTTCTAATGTTTCCACCACTACGTCTCTCGGCCGGATCCCTTGCTCGCGCAAGGAACCGGGCTTTGAGCCGGTAGTAGAGGCGAGTGGTGGGGCGCTGTGCTCTCTACTACACCTATAAGAATTTGACCGGATCTCAGATTCTGGGGTATCGGCGCCCCTTCCAGCCCGACGGGTCCAGGGAGTCCTCCAGGAAATCGGCCGGGGTCCCGGCGAAGATGCGCACACGCCGGTGGCCGGCCGGGAAAAGGGCTGCCACTTCGTCGATTGGTGTCCCGCTTGGCAGCACCACCCCGATCGTCCCGGGGTAGCCGGTGGTTACTACCGACCAGGCCTCCCGGAGAGCTTCCCCCAGGAGTACCGAATACTCAGGGGTCCCTGGGTCGAGGACATACAGGTCTGCCTCCGAGTCCCCCGGGTCGAGTGTCTCCCGGTACCTCCGTTCCTTCAGCCAGGCCCGGGCGGAGTCCCCCGGGTCGGCGCCGATCCACCTGATCCAGGCTGGCCTGGGGACCGGTTCCAGGTTGTTAAAGATCGGGTCGGCCAGGTTCTCGGTGAGCTCGAACCCGATTACCTCATGAGTAGCCCCCTGGACCAGTCGTTTCTCGGCGGTAATCCGGAGAACCCGAGAGTCATTCAGGCCGAGTCGCTTGAACAGGCAGTCCTGGACGGCCTTGATCCGGTTATCGACATCCGAGTTGTTCAGGGCGGACCCGATCAGGAAGATCAGGGACAGACTGAAACGCCGGTCACGGTCGAAGATCCACGGGGCCTCTCCCTCAAAGTCGACCCCTCGCAGGGCCCCGGCGATATCCTGTTTCCAGTCCCGGACTTCCTTGACAACATACACCTGTGCCACCGGCCGTCCGGCAATCGTTGTGACTCTTGACTTGTACATCGAGTTCACGCTCGGAATCTTCCTGGAGCTCCGAGCAGTGAAGGCTATTGTTCTTAGTTTCTTCATTCTCTTTCCATAAAAAGAATAACCCACCGACAGGTCGTCTGTCGGTGGGGAACCCCTCTCAGAAGGGGCTTTTTCCCGGTAACGGACCAGGGGCCGGGCCTCCAAGGGAATCCTTGGCGACCATCAGTTGTTGAGTATAGGTTGCCACCAATCGATCGATGTCGGCTTCCGTCGGACTGGGGCTATCGCCGGGGACACTCTTCAGGTAGTCATAGACACCCTTCGGGATCACTTTGAACCTGGCTCCAATCCGGATGTAGTAGTATCTTCCCTGTCCCCCACGCCGGTTCTTGGCAATCTGGATGACCCCAATGGGGAGAGAGGAGTCTCGGAGCCGACCGAAGGTGATGATAACATCGGCTACCTCGTATTTCCGGCGGGAATCCCCCAGGGACCCCATCCCGAAGCTCTCGGTTTCCTCCTGGTTCCCGAAGCTCTTCGGTTGACTCATGACATACACGAGTTTCCCGGCCTCCGTGAGCTCGGTGAACCGGTTGTAGGACTCCCCGAGGCTCAGGTACAACGAGTCCCCACGCCCGGAGCCGGTCTCCGCCCCGAGGTTAGAGTCGTAGTCGACCAGGAATACCTTGAACCGGGGATTTCGGCGGGAGAACTCGACGATGTCGGAGGCCCGTATTTTCCCGGCGGGGGCGAAACAGAACTCGAGTCGGTCCCCCACGGCCGCTGCCACTCTGGCATAGGACCCGGGGAGATCTCGGAAGGAGTCTGCGAAGCTCATCCCCGTCAGGAGAACATTGAGTCTGACAATGATGTCCCGTTTCTGGAGATCCCCCAGCACGAAGTAGACCGTCGGAACCCCCGGTCTCCCGGAGGACCCGGAGGCATGCGAGAGACACTCGGCTGCCCCGATCAGGGACTTGCCTGTGCCGGCGAGACCCGAGATGACAATGAGTTGTCCCCCCGGCACCAATCGCTGGGGATCGAAGGACTCGTTCAGGAACCCGAGGCTGGAACAGAATAGTTCCGAGTTCTCCTCGGCCACGATCGAGGCGATATCGAAGTCCTTGAAGTTCTCGGTTACCATCCAGTCGGTCTCTGAGGCCTTCAGGTTTGCCCCCCGTATGTAGTCCATGTACCCGAGGGGATCGGTCGGGAACAACTCGTTGGCCCTCGAGATCACCGCCTCCGCCGCGAGGTCCTTGATCATCCGACGGGTCGGCTCGGTCTGAGCCTTGTCGAATCGTTTCCACTTCAGGATCTGGTCCAGGATAGCCTTCGATTCGGCGGGAGTTTTCCCGTTCTTCGCCAGGATTTCCTGGAATAACGGGTAATCGATGTTCTCGAAGGAGTTCTCCTTGATCGCCTGGAGTAGGTCGAACAGGAGTTTGTTTCCGGCGGTCCCGCCGGGGAGTCGACGGTAGTGGCTGAGAATCAGGTCTATATGATCTTTGGCTGTCTTGAATGTATGTTGTGAGAACATACTAAGGACTAGGTCAATATTTTCCATGTGTTCTTGTTGTGTGTTGTATATGATAGGCGGAGGCGGACCTGTCTCCAGGAACCGCCTCGTCCCCCGTAGATAAGGTATTCGGTCGTCCCCGGCTTACCGTCTGTGGTTCCCCAAGGGCCTTATGTATAGTAGGAAAACGGTTTCCTACGTTAAATCAATAGAGACATGGAAAAATTGTTTGATGACCTCCGCTCGAAAGGAGCGGAAATCTCCTGGACCTTCGGGCCCGACTACGGACTCGTGGCAGTCCATGAATATCCCGGAACTGACCGCCCACGGGAAGAGGTCCCCATCTCATGGGAAGACCTGACGAAATGGGCGAATGAGACTCCCAAGGAGGATCTCATTCTGAAAGGGGTGCTCCTCTTAATGGGGAGCCTGTCAATATCCCTCAACCTGCTTTCCCAGGAGGAGGACAGAACTGACCCTGAGCATATAATGGCTCGGGACATTTTCCAACACAATCTCCTTGAGGTTGTGGATGGATATCTATAGTAGCTCCCACTACCAGTCTATGGTAGTGGGGATCTTTTTTTTTCTACCGTCTGGTGTCCTTCGAGAGCTTTATATATGTAGGGAACGTTTCCTTACGTTAAATTAATAGAAAAATGGAAAAATTATTCGATTACTCTCGCTCACTCGGAGCGAAGGTATCCTGGGCCTTTGGCCCACACCACGGACTCATAGTAATCCGTGACTATGCCCCCGAAACCGGAAAGTTCCGAGAAGCAGACTCAATCTCCGCCAGGAAACTGGCGAGATGGGCAAAGAACTCCAAGGAAAATCCAGACTTGGAGAAGGCTCTCCTCCGAATGGAGAGCCTGACAGACGAGCTCCTGCGTGTCTACTACCACGAGAAGCAGGAGGGCGAAACTGATCCCGAGATTATGGAAACTCGGGGTAACCTCCAACGTGAGCTTCTCAAGCTCGCGGAGGAATACCTTTAATAAGGTTAAACCTCACCACCGTGGATTGGTGGTGAGGTTTTTTTTGCCGCCCTATGTTCCCTGAGACCCTTATGTGTGTAAGGAAACGGTTCCTTACACTAAATCGATAGAACGATGAAAATATTGACACATTTCCGCTCCAAGGGAGCGAAAGTGAGTTGGGCATATAGCCCAACTCAAGAATTGTTCCTGGCCATCCAGTTCCCTGGACGGCCGACGGAACTTCGACCCTTTTCGGGGGCCTACCTATTAAGTGAGGCCTTCGATTCTAAGGACCCTGCCGAAAAGGCTGGGCTCTACCGACTGGCGGGCATCCAGCACGCCATCAAGACCTCCTTCAAGGAGGAGGAGAACTCGATGTGTCTCCCCGGTGAACCTGGGGAGATACTACTGGGGGCTAGAAACCTCCTGAAAGAAGAGTTCGGCCGGCTATCGGCCGAACTCCTGTAAAAAAAAACAACCCCGTGATGGGGTTGTTTTTTTTTCGCCACCCCCCCCGGGGGGGGGGGGGAATACAGACTACGCTTCACCCTCCGGAAACCTTAAGGGTGTATGATGAAACCTATGTATGAAGAAGGAAAAAGATATTATGAACAATAACAGAGAGGGGGCAGGAATCCCAGGGACACACCTGTACCTCGGTCCCTTCAGGGAGGGGTTCTTCCCTGGGACCACCACTTCATATCTACTCGGTCCCGGGCACCTTCTATGTCGCTGCCCTTCCCGGTTTCCCAAGGATACCAGGGGGCCCTCGAAGAAGTCCCTCGGGGAAGCCAGGACACTAGCCAGGGCATCCTTGGACAACGGGGTAACCGAGTACTACCACTCGGCCCTCCTCCGGGAGTTCCTGGATGGCGCCGATCCGATGCTCCCGGGGATTCTGGAACTGGTGCGGGACATCATGGAAGCCGGACCGGCAGTTAAGGTGGTTTCTATCGCTGGCTATGTCGAGTATGACCCCCAGTGGGACCCAGAGTTCCTGATTGAGGACCTGGGGACTCCGGTGGTCCGGGTTAACAGGGGGAAGATCAGTCTAGAGCTCCCAGGGCCTGACGAGGACATCGTGATTCTCCGAGGGGACCACCGGGAGACCTTGTTCCTGGCTCTATCCTGGCCTGGGTTTCCGGAGAAGTACCTCGGGGCAACCGAACTGGTCTCCGGGGACATCATAGTTCTCCGTCTCGACCGACTCCCCTTACTTTCGGTAGTCCCACTCGAGGGTATCGCGGGGCCCTTAGCGGACTCCTATACCAGATTATCCCTGATTACCACCGACGACCCCTTGGAATTCCTGCAGGACTTCGACTATCAGAGGGTCGATGGGGGTCCCCTCGACACGACGTGTCTGAGGCCGAAGACAATCAGGGACCTGGAGTACTATCGGAAATACGTTCTCTCCAGGGTACCCCTCGAGGGTCGATGGATCATCCCTCCCCCACACTCTACCGGGAGCATCAGGTTTAAGACTCCAGCCGGGGATTCCTATGAGATCCGGTGGTTCTGGGAAGAAGTCCGAGTCACTTATTAGTGACATGAAAAAAAAATTATCAATGTTTAACGTAAAACTTAGTGTATATGAGTAACAGAAAAGGACATTCGGTCCTAGACAATTCGAGGGAGTACATCTGGTTGTTTGTCCGTGACCTACGGATAGACAGGAGTCTCCCTAAGCACCGGAAAGACGGTAACACGTCCGAGGTACCCAAGGAAGGGATCTCCCGGTTGGAGCAGCTCGATAGCGCCCTTAACCGGGAAGTCGACCCCGACCTCGCGGACTTCTTCTCCCTCGAACCGGCGGGGGATGACAATAAAAAGAAAGGGCCATGGTACAAGAGGCTCTGGAAGAAGAAGGAAGGGGAGCGTAAGCCGGAGGTCGGAGTTCTCGAATTCTTCGGGACACTCAAGGGGTACCTGGAGTACACCGACCTGACTACCTACCAGGTCGGAGTCTCGGAGTATCTCCGGGAGGTCAAGTCGGCCCTCGAGATGGGCCAGACCGCCCTCGCCGAGAGGCTCAAGGAGTCGATGGAAGTCCGGAAACTCGAGATCCTCCTTGGGGCCTCCGGGTTCGGGAAGTATGTGACGGAGTCACAGGTAGTCAACCTCACCCGGAAGTCTGAGAAAGGTCTCTGCCTGGACTATGTCGGGGACTTCGGGAGACCGATTCCGGCGGAAGTCCGGGAGATCAAGCTCCAGGCCGACCGGCTGTGTGCCTTCGATAACTATGCGGTCCTCCACTACGATCCTTCCGGGAAGGGTCGAGTCCTGAGTCCCGCCGAGGAGGCTAAGGAGCGGAAAAAGAAGTCCGATCCAATCCTGTTCGGCCTGATCAGGGGATCCAGGAAACTGTACTACGTGGCAGACTGGATCGACGAGTACTGTGACCTGACGCTCGAGGAATTCCTGCGAATCACAGCACCGTCTGGGGACCCTGGAAAACCTTAAGTATGTAGTAAAGAGCTACCTAAAGACCTCCGATGATTTCGGAGGTCTTACTCTTTTACGTACCCCGCTGGCAGGTGAGCTATGCGATGCGGGGAATACGGTCCGAGGCCTTGAGCCTCGGCGGTCGTCTGGGCGACCGAATTAAACATAGCTGCCGGGGTGGTGAATCCCCGGTTTAGGCCTAGAGCGTAATAGTTGTTATTGATCACAATAAAACTCTAAAATTGATAAACAATGAAGACTTACAAAACATTTTCGTTCGGTGACGAAACCTACATGGTTCGTCCCGGACTGTCAGTAGTTGACCGCGCATACAGCGCGGTGTACGCGGACATGAAGTCCGCCATAGCGCAAGTATGCGCCATGTACGGCTTGTCTGATCCTTTTCCCAACGAAAAGGACCTGGACAAGATCCACGATAACTTCGTGGACCTTGGGGAAGATCATCCCCAAGGGATGGTGCTGATAGATTTTCATCAGCACCTCGTCGACGCCGACGGCGTTGACTATGTATATCACTTCCCCGCCCACTATCTCACAAAGAAAGTGGACGGGAAGACTGTGCAGGTATTCTGATGCCTGCACAGTGAGCTATCCGGTTCGCTAGTTATATCCTTAAAGCTAGCACTAACAACAAGTATTGATCACAAAAAACCTCCCTCACAATGGGACCCCATCTGCGGGATCCCTTCTCTGATGAAGGGAGGACATCTTTTATAATAAAATACCCCACCCGAAGAGGGTGGGGAACCCAACATAAACCTGTAGGCCGGAGCTCCGGCCGAACCAGGGACCCGGCCGGGTGTATAACCGGACACGGGATCCCCTGGGAGGTTCAATCGTAGGAGGCAGGCTTATACAGGCCACGGTCCTACCGACGGGGCCCGTGATCCGAAGAGGACATGGGACCGCCGGGCAGTACGATTGTGAGTGATCGGAGAGAAACCGGTCCCGGACCATGGAACCTCAGTGTAGGAACCGGAAACTTCCCCCACCAGGGCAGTTCCTCCATGGCACCCGTTTTTTTTTTTCGCCCGTCATCCCCTTATCCGTGTATTATGAAACAAGTTATTATACCAGGCACAAACATCGAATTCAAGCTATACGCTAATAACTGCTATGCCAGGGAACTCCCAGGAGGAGTATCGACAGAGCCGATCGCTGACGAAGACATCGCTGCAATCGCTAAGTTCTTAGGGGAAACCTTGTCTGCCCGGCGGAGATGTACCGAGTGGGTATGGAAATGGAAGGAAATCCTGGTATCCCTCCAGTTCTTGGGATTCCATGACCTGATCCCCTCGATTGTGACAGAGGGGCCCGAGGCTGCGGACGAGAGATTGATCGAGATCCGGTCGAACCCGGGGATGATTCCCGGCCTCGGTCTCGACCATGAGGAGACAGACCTCCTGGAAGTCGTGTGGCAGCTCCCTGGGTACCGGTTATCCCTAATACAAGGGGTCACGGAAACAGAACCGCCGGCCGGAATCCCGTTGTGGGTCAGCCAAGGTCCGCTCACGGTAGTCCCGGACCCCGACACCTGGTCTCTCAGTCTGGTGGCCCCTGAGGGTCCATCGGTCAAGGTAATAGAGAACGGCCGTCCTGTCCGGTCCCCGCTGGCTCTCTGGTCTCCCCCTGGGACCGTAGATCTCCCGGTCCCCAAGATGGCCCAGGTCACCGATCGGGTGGCGATCTATGATATGGCGAGGGTCGCAATAGTCCCGCTGAGGGCCATCACAAAGCCGAAGGCCGTGCCGGTCCCGCCGTTCTGGGAATATTCCGCCCTCCGGTATATCGCCGACTCCAGGACCAGCCCCGTGATCTACCGGGGACCGTCCGGGGACCTGATCGAAGCCCGCGAGGCACTGGACCTGAGAAGATCACACATGCAATCGAATCTCTCCGGTTTCTTGCGGGACCCCGTCCGTGGGTTCTTGAGGGTCCTAGAATGGTATTACAATAGGCTAGGGATGGCCGACAGCGTGTCGGGGGAAGTGAGAGTCAAGACTGACCCCAGAGATAACCCGGTCACCGGGAGAAAGAGGCGTGTGGTATCCCTAGAGGCTATCCTCCTTCCGGTAGAAGAACTTACTCAAGAGAGGAGTATGAACCTAGTCAAAGCAACAATATGAAACGTGTTATCGCCATACCAGGCACAAAAATCGAATTTATAGTTTACAGCTTAACGAATGTCCAGTCCAGGGTTCTTCAAGAGGTATCGACGAGGCCGATCCCGGACGAGGATATTGCTACGATCGCAGGGGTCTTAGGGGAAACTTTGTCTCAGGGACGGGAAACCGCCTGGAGGTGGTGGAATCTGGACGAGGTCGTAGCACCCCTCCGATTTCTGGGACTACACGACCTGGTCCCGGACTTTGTGACTTCCCCGGACGAGGGAACTAGGGCTATACTCGGGAGACTGGCCGAGATCAGCCGCGACCCAGGGAAGATCCCCGGCACCGGTCTCGACCGTGAGGAGCCGGGTCTCCTGTGGGCCCTACAGCGGTTGACAGGACGCCGACTGTCCTTAGTGCTGGGGATCACAGACCCGGAGCCCCCGACTGGCAAATTTTTGTGGATCAGCCAAGGACCTCTCCGCCTGGTCCCTGATCCCGACACATGGTCACTCGACCTAGTGGCCCCTGAGGGGCCGAGAGTCAGAATAATAGAGGACGGCAAGGTCTGCCGGACTCGGGTCGCCCTCTGGTCACCCCCAGGGTCCGAAGACCTGGGGATTCCCTGGATGGCTCAGGTGACTGATCAGGTTACTATCTATGACCTCACCGGGGTTGCGATGGTCCCCCTACGATCGATCCCTGGTCCGGACCCCATCGGAACCGGAGGGCATGTACTCCAGGAATACTTCGCCCTTCGGTATGTTTCCGAGTCCAGAACTGGCTCCGTGATCTACCGAGGTCCAGCCGGAGACCTGACCGAGGCCCGCGAGATTCATCCCGGAACAGTTTCCATCAACGAGGTCAATCTTTCCGAGTACCTGGCAGACCCGACTACCAGGTTCCTGAGGATCCTTGAGTGGTACTATAAGAGACTGGGGATAACCGGGATCACACGGAGAGATGTAAAAGTCATTGATGGCCCCTCCGATAGTATACGAGTGGTTTCACTGAGAGACCCCAAAGAGGAGGGGGAGGTTCATTCGTCCTCTTCTGCCCTCAGGTCCGCCTTTGACTTATCTATGTTCAAGGAATTATGTAGGAAGCCATGAGACAGATCATTGTTCCAGGCACGAACATTGAGCTTACGGTATCGAAGAACCAAGGGATCAGGTATTACCAGGATGAGACCCGGGAAATATCGAGGGAACCTCTCTCCAACGAGGATATATCCGAGATTGCCGGATCCCTAGAAATGATCTTTTCCGATGAGAGAAGGTCCGACTGGGCCTGGAATCTACGTGAGATAACAATAGCCTCCCGGTTTCTAGGACTCCACAACTTGATACCGGTCCTAGTAACATCCCCTGATGAGGGGATCAGAGTTATGTCCGAAAGGCTGGCTGAGATCCGGTCAAACCCGGGAATGATTCCTGGGACTGGACTCGATCGGGACGAACCGAACCTCCTGGAGGCTATAAATCGGCTCTCCGGGCACCGGTTATCCCTGATACAGGGAGTCACTGATCCGGAACCCCCGTCCGGGTTTCTATGGATTAGCCAGGGGCCATTCACAGCAGTCCCTGACTCTGACACCTGGTCCCTTGACTTTGTTTCCCCAGAGGGTCCGAGAGTTAGGGTGATAGAGAACGGTCGAGTCTGTCAGACCAAGATCGCTCTCTGGTCTTCCCAAGGATCCGAGGACCTGGGGCTCCGTAAGTTAGCTCAGGTTACGGACCAGGGCGCCCTCTACGACCTGTCAGGGTCTGCGATAGTTCCCTTACGGTCGATCCCTGATCGTTCCCTTATATGGACCTATGCATTCTTGGAGTACTCCGCTCTTCGGTACATCGCCGATCATAGAACAGGGACGGTAACCTATCGGGGACCGGCCGGAGACTTGGTCAAGGCCCACGAGATCGGGGCGTCGAAGAAACCGTGCCTACAGACAGATCTCTCTGTGTATCTGCGGGATCCCGTCAACAAGTTCCTGAGGGTCCTTGATCGGTACTACAGAAGACTGGGAGTAATCAGTAATACACGGAAAGAGATAGAGGTTATTCACGGTGAGGATCGGAGACGATTAATCCTGGACGATCCGACGGAAGAAGACGGGGATTCCCCGGATCCCTGGGGCAGGATTGTTCCCTCAGACGTATTCAGGGGAATCTGGAAATAGACCGCCCTGGGCTCCCTGAGACCCTTATCTGTAGTGAAACCAAAATATTTACACAGATATGATCACAGAATTATTTACCATCGGGACCTTTGCTTGGAATACCTCCAAGCATGGCCTCCGATCAGCCAGCCGACGGTTGGCTTCCGGATCAGTCAAGACTGCCGCATTATGGGCAGTCGAGACAATCACAACCAGGGCGATAAACACCGCCCTACGTTCCCGCAAGGAGGCGGGGAAGTCATGAGATCTCATGGCTTCAACTGGATCACGAGCGCCCTCCCAGGGTCGCTCGAGTTAGCGGCTACGGTCGCCGGGGCGGTCTTTTCGGCCGCCGCCAGACACTACTTCCCCTCCAAAAAGGAGGGGGAGAAGAGGAAATGAGAAAAAAGTCCTGACTGGTGAAGGTCAGGACTTTTTTTTGCCACCCTCCATCCCCTTAACCGTGTGAAAGATGATAATGTGATGATATTACCAGGAACATGTGTATCGATTAACAAACCGATCCTCGGGGATGGGGACCGTCGATTTCGGACAATCTACGGAGACCTGATCTGGTCTCCACAGATCAACCCCGGAACCCCGAGACGCCTCCTCCCTGACGAGTCCTTGTGTCTGGTACGCATAATAAGGACACTTCTCTTCTGTCAGCCCCAAGAGAGGCTGTTCTGCGGGAATGCAATCTCGATAGCCCTCCACTATCTCGGGAACCCGGAGGTTCTCGGGGTTCTCGGAGATCGAGGAGCCCTCCGTGAGGCTCTCACGAGCTACGTGCCCGGCCGATGGAGCTCGATACTCCCCAAGGACCCAAGCCTGATCGAGGTACTTCTGAAGGTTAGGGACAGTACGGGAACCCGGGTTCTTCTGCTCCCGGGTTCCCCGGGATACGAGTCGGTCGGTAAGGGATTCTTACGGTCCTCCCGGATCACAGGACTGATCGGG
>ERZ772764.139-NODE-139-length-51181-cov-10.050033_pt1 | contig 51181 bp, 48 predicted proteins | sample MGYA00512163_ERZ772764 | MGnify/ENA primary metagenome ERZ772764 (study PRJEB29015, sample SAMEA2737903) | human oral metagenome | biome: human oral; feature: human-associated habitat; material: dental | place: China | collected 2094 ... | reverse complement strand
ACAGTCAGGTATTTCCAATGATATTGAAAAGGTTCTGGGACGAAAAGCTACTTCATTGGCGGAATATTTGAAAAAGATAGTTTAATTAAATGTTTTTATAATCCATATATTTATTAAATGAAAAAAATAAAGTTAAATTTATAATAAGGGGGTCTTTTGCCCCCTTATTAAATATAGTATATGAAATTTATAAAAGTTATGACATACAATTAAAATCTGGAGTACACATTAAAGAGTGTATATGACAAACTCCTGAAGTTCATTTTCACGAATTGTATCTAAATATTTTTTAAATTGAATTTTTCCCAAAGATTCAGTTATTTTAAATTCAGATAATAGATATACGTGCAATTCAAATTTTGTCTGTGTTCCGCATATCCATATAGTCCCTTTGGATAAATCTGTAAATGCATATCCTACATTACTATTTTTGTGCCATTTAAAAATTTTATTTTTTGGAACTGGAATTTTTGACATTCTTCTGATAAGTTCCTTTTCAATTACAGTATCACAAGCACTTGTAGCGAAAATGAGAAAAAACGAAATTATAGTATAAACAGCAATCATAAAAGTCCCTTCTTTCAAAAGAAGCGGTTTTAAAATAAAAACTAGAAAAATAAGGTATCTGGCAAAATAAGCTAAATTTATATATTTATAATTTTTTAAAATCATTTTCTTTCTCCTCGTTTCATTAAATAATATTCTAACTGCTCTTTCAAAAATTCGTTTATTTCATTAATTTTTTGAGCTTGTTCAGTAGTGTTGCCTGTATTTTTATCAGGATGCACTTCTTTCATTTTCTTTCTATATGCCTTTTTTATAATTCCATCATTTATTTCTCCATTTTTATCAATTCCAAAAATAGAAAGATATTCTTCAAATTTTTGAATAATTCCTCCATCATTTGTATATTGATAATTGAAATGTGAATTATTATTCTGCTTTTCATATTTCTGTCTTGATTCTTCTTGTTCTGAATATCTTTGTCTTGAGTATTCCTGATACTGCTGTTTTCGGTATTGCTCTTCCCAGAAACGCTGTTCTTCATATTTCTGTCTCTGATATTCTTCCTGCGCTTTTTTCCTTCTTTCAAATTCCTGATATTTTACATTTTCATACCATTGTTCATATTCTTCATAGATTTTTTTGTTCTCTTTTCTTTCATTTAAAATAGTTCCCATAATAAGATTTAAAATTGTTGGAATAAACTGAGCAATTAGAAAAATACCGAAAGTTGCTAGCACTAAAATAAGTGTATATATAACTCCATCCCATTTTCCGGAAAAAATAACTAAAAGAAAGGCTCCTAATGCATAAATTGGCAATGCAATATAAAATCCTATAGCCATTATCATTAACCATATTGAATTAAAAATTTCAACAATCTCATTTAATAAAAATTGAATTATTCTTATTAATGTTTTCACTATTTATCTCCTTTTTAAATTTCTATATTTTATAAATTTGTTGTACTTCATCATATTATTTCTCTTTATTTCTCTACAAAATTGATAGCTAATAAAAAAATCGATGAATTAGTATTATTTTACTTAATTGGATACTAAATGTCAACTTTTTATATTTCTGAATTATTCAAAAATATAGTTTTGTATTAATTTTTAAGTTTTTTTGAGACAGCCTCTTTTCTATTTCCTAATAATCTCAATACTTTTCAAATATTCTCTCGCAACATCTTCTGCTTTTTCACCTTTCACAGAAACACGGTAATTCATCGATGACATTTCCTCATCAGAAATTTTACCACTCAGTTTTTCCAAAATATTTTTCAATTCAGGATACTTTTTCAGAGTTTCTTCCCTCATCATTGGAGAACCTTGATATGGTGGGAATAGATGCTTGTCATCCTTCAATACAACCATATTATATTGAGCGAGTTCAGCATCAGTAGAATAAGCATCAATCAGATTAATATCCCCACTTTGAACAGCAACATAACGAAGTTTTGGCTCAAATTCCTTAATATCTGGAATTTCAAAATTATACAGTTTTTTTAATCCTGGGTATCCATCTTCCCTGTCATTGAATTCCCTTGTAAATCCAGCCTTTATCTTATTCTTCACTTTTACCAAATCAGAAATTGTCTTCAAATTATTCTCATCGGCAAATTTTTTACTTACTGCAATTGCATAAGTATTATTGTAGCTCATAGGCTTTAACATAATCATCTTGAATTTGGATTCCATGCCTTTTTGAGCTTGAGCAAAAACATCATCAGCATTGTTATTTACAGGAGTTTCATTCAGGAAGGTGAAAACTGCAGTTCCTGAAAATTCAGGATAAATATCAATATCACCATTTTTTAAAGCATTGAATACAAATGAAGTTTTTCCAAGGCCAGGTTTCAGTTCAACTTCTAAATTGCTATTTTCTTCAATTAATATTTTATACATATTTATAAGGATTTCCGGTTCTGAACCAAGTTTTCCTGAAATTATCAGTTTGTCTTTTTTTGGAGTGTTAAAACTGCTTATTGATCCAAAAAGACAAACAAATGTAATTAAAACTAGGAAAATCAGTATTTTTCTGATACTCAGTTTTTCCAGCTGTTTAAAGACGAAATCAAATAAAATCGCAAGTAATGCGGCAGGAATAGCCCCTAATAAAATTAAATAGTTATTATTTCTATCTAAACCAAGTAAAATCAGCTTTCCAAGTCCTCCAGCCCCAACAAGGGAAGCCAGTGTGGCAGTTCCAATAATTAAAACCGCAGCTGTTCTGACTCCTGTCATTATTACAGGCATTGCAAGGGGAAGCTGAACTTTTGTCAGTTGCTGAAATTTATTCATTCCTAAAGCTCTTGAAGTTACCATGTACATTGAATCGACACCAGTAATACCAGTGTAAGTGTTATGTAAAATTGGAAGCAGTGCATAAAGTATTAATGCGATTATTGCAGGTTTTCTCCCAATTCCAACTAAAGGAATTAAAAGAGCTAAAATTGCCAATGACGGTATAGTCTGAATAACACCGTTAATTGCAATAACAATATTTGCAAGCTTTTTGTGGTAGCTTAAATAAATTCCAAGAGAAATGGCGATAATTAGAGCAATTATTAGTGCAATAAAGGAAATTTGGATATGCTCTGTAATTCCACTTAAAAGCTCATTTTTTCTTTCTGAAAGGGTTAAAATTAATTTATTCATGGGTTTCACCTTCTTATAAATTTTTTCACAAAATCATTTTTAGGATTTGAGATTATTTCTTGTTTTGTTCCAGACTGAATTAATTCTCCGTCCTGAATAATACAAATTTTATCCCCTAATAAAAATGCTTCCTCAATATCGTGAGTTACAAAAACGATTGTTTTATGAATCTGTTTCTGAAGCTTTTTCACATCTTCCTGTAAACTGGCACGAGTAATGGGATCTAATGCACTAAAAGGCTCATCCATAAGGATGATTTTGGGATCTGCAGCTAAAGCTCTTGCAATTCCAACTCTTTGTGCCTCACCACCAGATAATTCAGAAGGCTTTCTTTTTCGATATTTTTCAGGTTCAAGGCCTACCATATTTAACAATTCATCAATTCTTGCATTAATTTTTTCTTTTTTCCATTTTTTCAGTTCAGGTACAATTGCAATATTTTCCTCAACATTCATGTGTGGGAACAGAGCAACCTGCTGCAAAGCGTATCCAATATCCCAACGCATTTTATGAATATTGTATTCTTTTACATTTTTTCCGTTAATTTTCACTTCACCGGTCGTATTGTCCTCCAGACGGTTTATCATTTTCAGAAGAGTAGTTTTTCCACTGCCGGACGGGCCAATGAAAACTGTTATTTCAGATTCATTTATAGTTAAGTTTATATTTTTTAATCCTACATTTCCACATGGATAAGTCATTCCGACATTAATAAATTCTATCATTTATTTACCTCCAATTAGATACTGAATAATCTTTTACAATTTATTCAATTCTTTTTATTGTTTCTTACTAAATTCCTGTTCAGCCTTTTCAAGATTGTGCAGAACATTCTCTAAAGTCTTTTCGAAAGCCAATCTTTCATTTTCTGAAATACCCTCAAAAGAAATCTTAGTCATTTTTTCAGAAATCTCATTATATTCATTTTTTAAAGAATTTGCATAATCTGTCAAAAAAAGTAGACATTTCCGTTTATCTTTAGGGCAACCCTTTCGGGTCAATAAGTTTTTTTCTTCCATCCGTTCAAGCATTGTTGTAAGCGAACTCATAGCTAGTCCAGATTTTTTAGACAATTCCTGATTACTGATTCCGTCATTTTCCCAAAGCACATGTAAAATTCGACCTTGTTCCCCATTAAATGCCGTTATATTTTTCTGTGCCAGAAATTTATTTAAAAGTCTCGTATTTATCTGTTTTATCCTGCCTATATAAAATCCTGAGTTTGATTTCATAATATTCTCTCCTTTACAAAATTACTGCTATATGATAATATTATTATAAAATATTACTATATAGTAAAATTATATTACCATATGGTAATAAAAAAGTCAAATTTTAAAAATAATCTTTTAATATAGAAATAGTTTTAAGAAGGGTGGAAATGGAAAATAAAAAAGTAATAGTTGGAATGAGCGGTGGGATAGACAGTTCAGTAGCGGCGTTATTGTTGCAGCAGCAGGGGTATGAAGTAGTAGGAGTTACATTGAAACATTTGCCGAATGAATTGTCGGAAAATCCCGGTAAGACATGCTGTTCACTGGATGACATATCTGATGCAAGATATACATGCTATAATCTGGGGATTCCCCATTATGTTATAAATGTTGTAGATGAATTTAAAAAAGAAGTAATGGAATATTTTGTAAAAATGTACAATGAAGGGAAAACACCTTCACCTTGTGTAATATGTGATGAAAAGGTAAAAATAAAGAAACTTGTGGAATTTGCAGATAAGATGGGAATAAAATATATTGCGACAGGTCATTACTCGAAAAAGAGTATAAACGGACTTCTTATGTGGGATAAGGAAAACAGGAAGGATCAGTCATATATGCTTTATAGGCTTAATAAGAATATTGTTGAGAGATTTCTGTTTCCGTTATCAGAGTATGAAAAACCGCAGGTAAGGGAAATAGCGCGGCAACATGGTATCCATACCCATGATAAACCTGACAGTCAAGGAATCTGTTTTGCACCGGATGGCTACATTCCTTATTTACAGAAAGTTCTTGGCAATGATGTTCAAAAGGGAAATTATGTGGATAAAGAAGGAAATATAATAGGTCAGCACATGGGATATCAGTTTTATACTATCGGACAGCGACATGGACTGGGACTTAATTTAGGAAGACCTTTTTTCGTTTCAGAAATACGCCCGGAAACTAATGAAATTGTTGTGGGAGATTTTGAAGAACTGCTAATAGACGAGATTGAAGTGATTAATTACAAGCTGTATTATGAATTGGAAGAGTTACTGGATAAGGAAATTATCGCAAGACCAAGATTTTCCTCTAAAGGACTGAAGGGAAAATTGATTTTAGAAGATAGCTCACTGCATTTTAGATTTAATGAAAAAACACATGAAAACTCGGAAGGTCAGCATATTGTATTTTATTTGAATGATGAATTAATCGGAGGCGGAGAAATAAAAACCGGGAAATAAAACTAAAAGGAATTGTTAAATAGATAAAAGAAATAAATAATAATATATTTATTTTAAATTTTACTAATGAACCTTAAAGTGATAAAATATAAAAGTTGAAATCAAAAAATATAGGAAAGTATGGAGGTAAAACAAATGGATTTTATGAAATATGCTTATTTTAAAAATGAAATTACTGAATTTGAAAAAGCTACAGTAAGCATAGCAACACACAGTTTACAATATGGAACAACTTGTTTTGGAGGAGTAAGGGGATATTACAGAAATGGAAAGGTGTCTATATTCAGGCTTGAAGATCACTATATTAGATTGATTAATGCCTCTAAAATGCTGGGGTTTGAATTTTATATAAGCTGGGATGAGTTTAAAAATATTGTAACGGAACTGGTTAAGAAAAATGAAATTAAGGAAGATTTCTACATGAGACCTTTTATATTCTGCAGTGAGCCAAGAATATCGCCTAAAAAGGCAGGACTTACTTTTGAGCTGGCAATCTACATGCTTCCTCTTGCAGATTATGTAAATACAGATAATGGTGGAATGAAGTTCATGAGTTCCACTTATAGAAAATATAATGATGCTGCGATTCCTACAAAGGCAAAAGCAGGAGGATCTTACATTAACTCATTCCTTGCAACAAGTGATGCGCAGAGAAACGGATATGATGAAGCGCTCATGTTTGATGATGCAGGAAACGTTGTAGAAGCTTCTGTTGCAAATCTTATATTAATTTACAGGGACAAGGTAATTATACCTGATACAGGTTCGGCGGCACTTGAAGGAATTACTGTAAGGTCAATGCTGGAAATTCTTGAATATAACGGATATGATATTCAGAGGGGAAAAATCGACAGATCGATGGTGTTTACAGCTGATGAATTACTTGTGACGGGAACTGCAATGAAAATAGTATATGCAGAATCGTTGGACGGAAGACCTATAGGGCAGCTTGACTATTCAGCAAAAGCATTACCTGGAAAATTTTATAAATTACTTAAATCAGAATTTGAAAAAATAATTTCCGGAGGACATGAACTTTCTAAAAAATGGTTATTTGAAATTAAGTAGAATAACAGGGGAAATTTTCATAAGACTTTATTTGACTGAAAATAATGAGTAATATAAAATAGAATATAAAAATAGATAATTACTAATTCAGAATAGATTTAAAATAAAGGCTTGAAAAAAAATTCAAAAAAAACATTTTTTTTTGAAAAAATTCTTGACAATGAAAAAAATATATGGTATAACTATGTTGTCTAAGAGAGACGCCCCATCTCTACATTTAGACTTCTTTCATACAAGAAACGAGCACACGGCTCGTTTTTTATTTTTATAATAAAAAATATGAAAGCCTGTATTAAAAATGATTTAAGAAAGAAATTAGAAATTGAGATATTGTTATTTGAAGAGTATCTTTAAATTTGATTTTAAATATATTTCATTATATAATTGATATGGAAAAAATAGCGAAAAAAGAAAATGATAAAATTTCAGATAACAAATTAATATTGAAGGAGAGTTTATGAAAACTGAAATAGCAGTTATAGGCGGGGGAGCTTCAGGAATGATTGCGGCAATTACTGCAAGGAAATCCGGGAAAGAAGTTGTAGTACTTGAAAGAAAAGACAGAATTCTGAAAAAAGTTCTGATTACAGGAAATGGTAGATGTAATATAACAAATGTGAATGCAAATATATCCAATTATTTTGGAAAAAATATTTCTTCTGTGGAAAATATATTGAACAGCTTTAATCCACAAGATACAATGGATTTTTTTAATGGACTGGGAATTGTATGCAATGAGGAAAATAGAGGGAAGGTTTATCCGTTAAGCGGACAGGCAGCTTCAGTTGTGGATGCCTTGAGATTTGAGGCTGAAAGACTGGGAGTAAGAATAGAGACAGAATTCTACGTGAGAAAGATTGAAAAGGAAGGGTTTAAGTTTAAGATTTATTCAGAAGAGAGAAAAAAGATAGAAGCAGGAAGAGTTATCATTGCGGCAGGAGGACAGTCGTATCCGGAACTTGGTTCAAATGGTTCTGGATTTGAACTGGCAAAGGAACTGGGACATAGTGTGACAAAGCTAAGTCCATCCATTGTACAGCTAAAGACTGAAAAGCATCAAGTGAAAGGGCTTCAGGGAATAAAAACAGATGTAGCAGTTACAGCATACGGGGATAATAAAAAAATATGTACATATGACGGAGAGCTTCTTTTTACTGATTATGGAATTTCAGGAAATGTAGTATTTAATATCTCATTTGTTATGCCTTTATATAAAAATGTTGAATTTGAAATTGATTTTATGGAAAAATTTGACTATAATGAATTGTATGAAATGCTGAAAGAAAGAAAAAAGACAATGTCACATCTGACAATGGAAAACTATTTTAATGGAATGATAAATAAAAAATTAGGTCAGTTTCTTTCAAAAATGTCAGGAATTGAAAAACTTTCAAAACCTGTAAAAGATTTAAATGACAGTGAAATAAGGAAACTCTGTACAATATTGAAAAAATACAGGATAAAAATACTGGACACAACAGGATTTAAGAATGCGCAGGTAACAGCGGGAGGAGTTTCGCTTAATGAAGTAAATACTGAAACTCTGGAATCCGGAATAGTAAAGGGGCTTTATTTCTCGGGAGAAGTTCTTGATGTCTATGGGGAATGCGGAGGATTTAACTTGCAGTGGGCATGGGCTTCAGGATACATTGCCGGAAAAAATTCGGCAAAATAAATTAATAATCAAGAGGGGAATATGTTAAGAATAAATAATATAAAAATGCCCATAAATCATAATGACAGTGATCTTAAAAAATCAGTAATAAAGATGATGGACATAAAGGAAAGTCAGCTGAAAAGCTTTGAAATAACAGGGCAGGCAATAGATGCCAGAAATAAAAACAATATAATATATGTTTATGCAGTGGATATTGAACTGGATGATGAAGAAAAATATAAAGATTTTCCTAATGTGAGGGAAATAGAAAAAGCAGAGTACATTGTTGAGAAAATGGAACTTGGAAACAGGAAACGTCCAGTAGTAGTAGGTAGCGGGCCTTCAGGGCTGTTTGCAGCTCTTGTACTTGCCGAAGCAGGATTAAAGCCTATAATACTTGAACAGGGTAAAAATGTGGATGAAAGACAGAAGGATGTATACAGTTTCTTTAAAAATGGAAAATTTAATAAATATTCCAATGTCCAGTTTGGAGAAGGTGGAGCCGGAACTTTTTCTGACGGTAAACTTACAACAAATACAAACAATTTCCGTATGCAGAAAATATACTCGGAACTTATACTGGCAGGAGCTGAAAAAAGGATAGCCTACATGTCTAAGCCTCATGTGGGAACTGATAAATTAATCGGAATAATGAAAAATATAAGAAAAAAGATTGAAAGTCTTGGCGGAGAATATAGATTTCAGAATAAACTTATATCGATAGAATATGAAAATAATAAAATCTCAAAGGCAATAGTGGAAATAATATCAGATGATGATTCTGAAAGGAAAAAAGAAATATATAAAATAGATGCGGATGTTATTGTACTTGCAATAGGGCACAGTTCAAGGGATACCTTTTATATGTTAAATGATAAGGATGTAAAAATGGAAAGAAAAACTTTTTCAGTAGGTGTAAGGATAGAACATAGACAATCCATGATAAACCGTTCACAGTACGGAAAATTTGCTGATAGACTTCCTGCAGCAGAATACAAGCTGAATGCGAAGGCGAAAAATGGAAGAGGGGTCTACACATTCTGTATGTGCCCGGGAGGAGTTGTCGTTCCTGCAGCAAGCGAAAAAGGAAGACTTGTTGTAAATGGAATGAGTTATTCAGGAAGAAACCTTGAAAATGCCAATTCTGCTATTTTAGTAAATGTATATCCGGAAGACTTTGGAGAAGGTGGAGTTCTTGCCGGAGTTGAGTTCCAGAGAAAACTGGAGGAAAAGGCTTTTGAGCTGGGCGGATGTGATTACAAGGCTCCTGTCCAGCTGTTTGGAGATTTTGTAAAAAATGTAAAGTCTGAAAAGCTCGGGAAAGTAAAGCCGAGCTATGCAAAAGGATATAGATTTGCCAATCTGAATGAGTGCTTTCCAGAATATATAAATGAATCACTGAAAGAAGGGATTCAGCAGATGGATAGGAAAATAAAGGGATTTGCCAGTTATGATGCAGTTTTATCTGCTGTAGAGAGCAGAAGTTCATCTCCTGTCAGAATTCCTAGAGATGGAGAAATGTTTTCAAATATTAGAGGACTTATTCCATGCGGTGAAGGAGCAGGATACGCAGGTGGCATAATGTCGGCTGCTGTAGATGGTGTAAAATGTGCCGAATATGTTATAAAATATTATAAAAACTTATAATTTGAAATACGGACAGATTAAAAATACAGGCTTACAAGAAATAAAATGACATAAAGTACTATTACTATCTGATGAAAAATAAAAAAATTCAACGTTGTAAAATCTTAAAATAAGGAGTATAATAAAAAACAGATATATAAATGAAATACAAAAAATAGCTGGTATACCCCAATTTGAAATAGAACTGGCTGAAATATCTAATATAGGATAATTGATATAACATATATTAATATAAAAATACGAAGGAAAGGAGAGTATGAGAAATCATACATGGTGGAAAAATGGAAAAAAGAACTGAAAAATTGACAAAATTATTGGATGAATTGAATTTAGACGCAATATTTATTACAGATTTGTATAATTTGCGATATTTTGCGGGATTCACAGGAACGACAGGAGTAGGTCTTGCCACTAGAAAAGGAAATTTTTTCTATTCGGATTTTAGATATAGAAGTCAGGCTGAGGCTCAAGTTACTAAGATGGGATTTGAATTTGTGGAAGTTTCAAGAGGCTCTTTAAAATTTGTAGGTGAGCATGCTGAAAAACTGGGATTGAAAAAAATAGGGTTTGAAGATCACAACGTGACATTTTCATCGTATCAGACATTAAAAGAAGTATTTAAAGCTGAACTTGTTCCCATAGGAGATAAAATAACGTATGTAAGAATGATAAAATCTGATGAAGAAATTGGATTTATCAAAAAAGCAATAGAAATAAGTGATGTTGCGTTCAGTGAAGCATTAAAAATAATAAAAGAAGGTGTTTCTGAAAAGGAAATAGCCGGATACATGGAATATATTCAAAGAAAATTAGGTGCAGAAGACAGATCGTTTGAAACAATTCTGGCAAGTGGTGTAAGATCTGCAATGCCTCATGGAGTTGCATCAGATAAGAAAATCCAGAAGGAAGAATTTATTACAATGGATTTTGGAGCGTATTATAACGGATATGTCTCAGATATGACAAGAACAGTTTATTATGGAAACAACATTACTGAAAAACATAAGGAAATATATAATCTTGTCCTTGAAGCACAAATTCTTGGAGTTAATACTATAAAAGAAGGAATAATGTCAGATGATGTTGATAAAGTTGTAAGAAACTTCCTGACTGAAAAAGGCTATGGAAAAGAATTCGGACATGGACTTGGACATGGAATAGGACTGGAAATCCATGAATTGCCATACTTATCTTCAGTTACTCATATAGAATTAAAAGAAAATATGGTTGTCACTTCAGAACCTGGACTTTATTTTGATGGATGGGGTGGAGTAAGAATTGAAGATGATGTTGTAGTCAAAAAAGATGGAAGGGAAGTTCTGAATAAAAGTAACAAGGAACTGATAATAATAGAAGCAAAATAGGAATAAAATGGAGCTAAGATGCATAGTATCAATGCTCCATTTTTTTAAATAACTATTAGAACAGTTATAGTTATGATGTTAAAAAAGATAATTATGTAAAAAATTGATGGATTTAGTATAAAATTGAAAGCAGATAGGAGAAAATTTGAAATGCAGAAAACATTAACAAAAAATAATGTGAAAAAAGATGCTTCTTTAATTTTATGTGTAATATATTTTTGTTATCTTATATTTAAAATATTTATTCAAAAAGAAATAATAAGAACAGATAACAGTATATTGAAAACAATGTATTTTTTCAGAATAGATAAATTATTATTTTGTGTTCCAATTTTTTATTACTTCATTAAAACTAATAAAGAAAACAGATATTTTAAAGTGAATAAAAAATTGAATATAGCAGATTTCATTACATATTTTGCATTGATTTTCTATATAAATATATTTTTGAATCTTATAATTTCATTTGTAATTAACATTGAGGGGCAGAAATTTACAGTACAGAGACCTATACATACAGATATAATTTATGCAATATGTGTAGCACCTATTTTAGAAGAAATTGTATTTCGTGGTGTTCTGATGACAAATTTAAAAAAATATGGAATAAAAACAGCTATAATCATTAGTTCATTATTTTTTGGAATATCTCATTATAATATATATATGGTTATCCCGGCATTTTTTATAGGTATTGTATTAGCTTGTGTTGCATATAAATATTCTCTAAAATATTCTGTTTTATTGCATGTATTGATGAATATAGTTGCTAATATGCCTGAAATTATATTTGTACTAAGAGGCCAAAATGATATGATTTCTCTTTTTGGGACAATTTCTATGTTGTTATTTGTATTATGTCTAATTTTCTTTATAATTGGACTGAAAAGGAAAAATTATCAGGATGTATTCTCCTTTTTTAAATTAAACAATGAAGATAGGGAAAATATGGTTATCTTTTTAAGAAATAACATATTATATGTATTGATAATATTTGTTATTGTGATTACTAGTTTATTATTTAATTATAAATTATTTTGAAAATACTCTCAAAAAATAGAATTTAATATAAAAACTATATTTATGTACTGCACCCAAAATCTTGGATACAAGATTGGAGGTGCAGCATATTTTATATTTTAGATAGTTTATCTAATAAAAGAAAGTTGCAATTACAAGAATTACAATACTCATAAAAATAACTAGTAAAATAAGTTTTGCAAGGAATTTAATCCATACAATAATATCTATACGTGCGATTGCAAGAGCTCCCATTACTACACCAGATGTTGGAGTGAATAAATTAAGTACTCCAGAAGCAGCCTGAAATGCAGTTATAACAAGATGAGATCTTACATGGACAAATTCTGCCATAGGACCCAGAAGCCCCATTGTTGCTCCTGCAAGACTTGACGTACCTGGAATCAGGAAAGACATAGGTAAATAGAATAAATATGTAAGAGTTATAAACAACTGTGGAGAAAGTCCTTTAAGTCCTATTTCACCCCAGTGAAGAATAGTTGCAGTTATAAGTCCATCATTCATAATTATCTGAATACCACGTGATATGGCACATATTAAGGCAACACCTATTAAATCTGCCGACCCTTTTAAAAATACTTCTAAAAACTTATCTTCAGACATTCCGTAAACGACACCTATTAATACTGAAGAAACGAAGAAAAGCATTGTAATTTCTGAGAAATACCATGTTCCAAAAGGAGCTGCATGTCTAAAAAGACCTCCAATAACTGGCAATCCAAGCAAAGCATCATTAAACTGTTCAAATATTTTTATGCCGAAATCTCCCCATGGAATTAGGCTTAGTATCATTATAAAGAAGGTCAAGATAAAAATCCATAATATATAAAGCTGTTTCTTAGTCATTGTTGAAGAGTTTTCGGGTATCTTAAAGAATTCAAGATCTTCTTTTCTTTGAGAATAGACAAATGATTTCTCAGGATTTTTTTCTATTTTAGTGGCATATCTGTATACATAGAAAATAGAGATTGCAAGCATTACAACCAGAAATACAAGTCTCCATACTATACCGTCAGCAATACTTACACCTGCAGTATCTGAGGCAACTCCTGTAGCAAATGGATTTACAGTAGATGCCAGACATCCAATTTGTGAACCTACTAAAATAACCGCAACTGCAGTGACTGTATCAAATCCTACTCCTATCATGATTGGAATAAGAAGAGGATAGAAAGCAATAGTTTCTTCAGCCATTCCATATGTAGTTCCTCCAATGGCAAATAGTATCATCAACAGAGGAATAAGCCTTTTTTCTTTTCCTTTATTTTTCTTAATGACAGAAGCAATTCCGATATCTAAAGCTCCTGTTTCAGTAATTACACCTAGAAAACCTCCTATTATAAGGATAAAAAATGCTACTCCTATTGAACCAGTAGTAAGCTTATTACCAATCAGTCCGTATACGGGAGCCATAAAAATGTCATATATCCCTTGAGGATTTGACTGTACAGTTTTGTAAGTTCCTGCTAATAGCTGTCCTGCCTGATTTTTTTCATATTCTCCTGCCGGAATAATCCAGGTCAGGATAGCGAGGATAATAATTAGAATATACAAAACTGTATATGAAGAAGGCATTTTAAAGCCTTTCTTTTTTTTCTGTTCCATAATTCAACCTCCTATTTATAAAAAATTTAAAAACGGAATTTAAAATGTCTATAATTATACTTCATGGCGTTATTAAAAAATATTCTAAATAATATTTCTCAATCTAAGTATACAATGACTTTTTATTTTGTCAATAATAATGTGCAATATAGAAAAATAAATATATATCTATTTTATTCTGAATTTTTTCTTAAAAATTATGATACGAATATATAAAATATGTTATAATAAACATATTTTTAATAGGAGAAAAACTCTAATGAAAAAATTTAAGATAAAAACTAGACCGTCTGAAGATATTAGAATGGCAATAAACGGAGAACTTGATGATAGATTTATAAGTGAAAATATGAAAAAAATGATTGAAGAGGCATACGAAATCTTTGCTCATGATTTAAATGGGAAACTGACGGTATGCACACCTTGCTGTGTGAGTGAAGAAAATGTAGAAAAACTCATAAAGACACCGGTTAAAGAATTATCAAGGAAGTTGATGCAGGAATATCTGAATGCTGTAAATTATGATGAAACAGGATTTGAGATAAAGCATTTTCTTCCTAAAATAATTGAATTTATAGTAAAACATGCAGAAATAAGACTTGATACTTCCCTTATTCTTGACAAATGCAATTTTGAAAGGGAAATCTGGAATGGAACGGAACTGGATTTTATGTATAGATTTTCAAAAGAATTTATGATGGAAATACTTAAAACAAATCCTAAAACAGCAAGAATGGAAAATTTTTCAGTCTATATGACTATGTTCAATCTGGGAGGCTTGAAAACAGAGCATCTTTTTGATATTGAAATGTGGAAGAAAGCAAGTGAAGATATAAATGCATTGTGGCATTTTGAAGAAATGATGTATTCTTATACTAAAGATTATACTTACTATTCTTATGCTTTTTCTTCCAATCCTGAATTCAATGAACAGATGAATCTGTGGATGAATAGCAGGGAAATTGCAAGGCTATTCATACCGGTTATTGAAAAGTATTATTTTGAAAATCCTGATATGGACTACAATGAACAGTGGCGTCTGGATCAGCTTTACTATGTACTTGAAAAAAATCTGAAAAAATAAAAAAATTTCAGACAGGACAAATATTTATTTCAATAAAATAAAGAAAAAAATAGATAAATACTTTCAAATATAGTATAATAGTTTTGGCAAAAAATAAGGATATTAAAATAGAAAGATAAGTATGAAAGGAGAAGGTAATGAAAGAAAAGATACAAACTCTAATAAATGAAAAAAAATTTTCAGAAATTAGGGAAGAATTCAGAAAGCTAAATAACGTGGAAATTTCAGATTTGCTGAATCAATTTGATAAATCGGAATTAATAATAATTTTTAGACTGCTCTCTAAAGATCAGAGTGCAGATGTATTTTCATATTTGGAACCGGAACAGCAGGAAATTATTATTAATGCCGTGACAGACCGCGAGACCGAAGTTCTTTTCAGAAATCTTTATTTTGATGATATGATAGATATTATAGAAGAAATGCCTTCAAATCTGGTAAAGAAAATATTGAAGAACACAAATTCCGAAGATAGATATCTGATAAATCAGTTTTTAAATTATCCTGAAAATTCAGCAGGAAGCATAATGACAACTGAATATGTGGATTTAAAGAAAAATATGAAGGTATCTCAGGCGATTAAAGTAATAAGAGATACTGTTGAGGAAAAAGAAAATATATACACATGTTATGTAATAAGTGAAGACAGAAAGCTTGAAGGGGTTGTTTCACTTAAAGAGCTGATTACGAGTGAAGATGACGTAACTATAGAAAGTATTATGAACCGTAATTTTGTGAGTGCTCATGCAAATGATGACCAGGAAATGGTTGCTGATGTAATCAAAAAATACGATCTGATTATTTTGCCTGTAGTAGATATCGAAAACAGGCTACTGGGAATTATAACAATAGATGACATTATTGATGTAATTGAGCAGGAAGATACAGAAGATTTTCATAAAATGGCAGGGATATCTCCTGTAGAAGAGACTTATTTAAAAACAAGTGCATTTACAATGGCAAGGCAGAGAATAATGTGGCTTATAGTTCTTATGATTTCTGCAACCTTTACAGGAAGAATTATAAAAAATTATGAAGAGGTACTTCAGTCAGTAGTAGTACTGGCTTCTTTTATTCCTATGCTTATGGATACCGGTGGAAATGCAGGGGCACAGTCTTCGACTACAGTAATCCGTGCTTTATCATTAGGAGATGTAGAAACAAAAGATATATTTAAGATATTACGAAAAGAGTTCCTTACTTCAACTATTGTAGCGATAGTTCTGGCAGCAATTAATTATCTGAGACTTATAACTTTGACTAAGATAAGCCTTGATGTTGCCTTGGTTGTTTCAGTAACGCTTATACTGGTAGTTATAATTTCGAAAGTAATAGGAGCTTTTCTGCCTGTTGTTGCAAAAACCTTCAAGATGGATCCTGCAATCATGGCAGGACCGTTAATAACAACTATACTTGATGCTCTGACATTAATGATTTATTTTAAATTTGCCACTATATTTTTAAGTACTATGATTAAGTAGATAAGGAGGGACTGATGGAAGAAATGAGAGAAATGAGAGAAATAATTGAAGCTCTGGTAAAAGAAAAAAAATATTTTGAAATAAGAAAACAGTTAAATGAACTAAACGGAGTTGAAATTTCTGAAATAATAAATGATTTTGAGATTCCGGAACTTGTAATAATGATATTCAGACTCCTTAAAAAAGATAAAGCGGCTGTTGTATTTTCATATCTGGATTCTGAACATCAGGAAATGATAATTTACGCATCAACAGATATTGAGACAAAAAATATATTTGACGAACTTTATTTTGATGATATAGTAGATATAATAGAAGAAATGCCTGCAGATGTGGTAAAAAAAATATTAAAAAATACAGACTCAAAGGACAGACATCTTATAAATCAGCTTTTGAAATATCCTGAAAATTCAGCAGGAAGTATAATGACAACAGAGTATGTTGACCTGGAAAAAGGAATGAGAGTGTCAGATGCTATAAGTCGTATAAGAAAAACTGGAAAAGACAAAGCTAACATATACACATGTTATGTTACAAATGAAGAAGGGAAACTTGAAGGTGCTATTTCTCTTAAGGAATTGATTGGTAAGAAAGATGATGCTTTAATAGAAGATATTATGGAACGTAGTTTTGCAAGTGTACTAACTAATTCCAACCAGGAAGAAGTAGTAGCTGTATTTAAGAAATATGATTTGATAGTACTTCCAGTTACTGATAATGAAAATAGAATTTTGGGAATAATAACAGCAGATGATGTAATGCATGTAGTAGAACAGGAAGCTACGGAAGATTTTCATAAAATGGCGGGAATTACTGCGCCTGCAGAAGAATCTTATTTGAAAACAAATGTATTTACAGTAGCAAAACAAAGAATAGGATGGCTTGCTGTACTTATGATATCTGATACAATATCAGGAAATATAATACAGGGATATGAAAAGGTCTTGGCACAGTCGATTATACTTACTGCATTTGTTCCGATGCTGATGTCTACTGGAGGAAATGTTGGTTCACAGTCGTCAACAGTAGTAATACGTTCACTTGCGTTAGGTGAAATTTCTCCTAAGGATGCATTTAGGGTTTTAAAAAAGGAATTTTCAATTTCACTCATGGTATCAATAGTTTTATCAGTTCTCAATTTCGTTAGGCTGATATGGTTTGAAAAAATAGATATGATGATAGCACTTACAGTATCGGTAACATTAATATTTACAGTAATAGTTTCAAAAATTGTAGGAGCGTTGCTTCCACTTGGAGCAAAACTTCTGAAAACGGATCCTGCTGTTATGGCAACTCCTTTAATAACAACAATATCAGATGCTGTAACACTTATTATTTATTTCAAATTTGCGACGATGTTTTTAAAAATAGGATAGAAAAATTATTAAAATAACAGTTATAATTATTCATTAATTTTATAGTCTTTTAAAAAGATGATAGAAAATGATTTGAATAAGTGGCTGTTATTTTATTTTTATATATTAATATTTTTTTCATAATATTTTTCATATCTAAGTATTGTAAAATAAGGTTTTGTATATAAAAATGAATTAAACTTTAATAAAAAAATTTTTTGAAAAAATTGACAAAATAAAAAAACGGGGTAAAATATACTATACATATCATGATATATTGTAATAATTTTGCCGGTAAAAGTTATTATGACTAAAATAAGAGAATGTCATAAGGAGGTAATATTTTATGAAACTGGAACTTGGAAAAATTAAAATAAACGATATTCAGTTTTCTGACAAAACATATGTAGAAAACCATATTTTACATGTCAATAAAGAAGAAGTAGAGAAATTAGTTTTAGAAGACGATAAGTTAATAGGGTGTAATCTTGAAATAGCAAAACCAGGAGAAAAAACAAGAATAACTCCAGTTAAGGATGTAATAGAACCTCGTGTTAAAGTAAGTGGAGGAGAAATATTTCCAGGAGTTATCGGAAAAGTAAGTCCTGCAGTAGGAGAAGGAAGAACTCATGCACTTGATGGTTGCTGTGTTGTTACAGTTGGACGTATAGTGGGATTCCAGGAAGGTGTAATAGATATGAGCGGACCTGCAGCTGACTATTGTCCTTTCTCAAAAACAGTAAACCTATGTGTAGTAATAGAGCCTAGAGAAGGACTTGAAACACATGTATATGAAAAAGCAGGACGTCTTGCCGGATTAAAAGTAGCGGCTTTCCTAGGTGAAACTGTAAGAAATGTTGAACCTGACACTTTAGAAGTATTTGAAACAAAACCAATATTTGAACAGGCAGCAATGTATCCGGATTTACCTAAAATTGGATATGTTCATATGTTGCAATCTCAAGGACTATTACATGATACATACTACTATGGAGTAGATGCAAAACAGTTTGTACCTACATTCATGTATCCAACTGAAATTATGGATGGTGCCATTGTTTCAGGTAACTGTGTTGCTCCTTGCGATAAGGTTACTACATATCACCACTTACATAATCCTGTTATAGAAGATTGTTATAAACATCATGGAAAAGATATTAACTTTATGGGAGTAATCCTCACAAATGAAAATGTATTTCTTGCAGATAAGGAACGTCATTCAGATATGGTTGCAAAACTTGCAGAATGGATGCAGCTTGATGGAGTCCTTATAACAGAAGAAGGATATGGAAATCCTGATACAGACCTTATGATGAATTGCCGTAAAGTAGAGAGAAAGGGAGTAAAAGTTGTTCTGATAACAGATGAATTCCCAGGAAAAGACGGTAAATCACAATCGCTTGCAGATACTTGTGAAGAGGCGACAGCCCTTGCATCATGCGGACAGGGAAATGCAACTTTAAAATTTCCGGTTATGGACAGAATAATAGGAACTATGGAATACATAGAAAACCAAATCGGAGGTTGGGCAGGATGCGTTAATGAAGACGGTTCATTTGAAGCTGAAATTCAGATTATAATAGCATCTACTATAGCAAATGGATTTAATAAATTAGCTGCAAGAGGATATTAAGGAGGAATGTAGCATGAAAAAATATAAGATAGTTCATTATATAAACCAATTCTTTGCCGGTATAGGTGGAGAAGAAAAAGCAGATTACAAACCAGAGCTTAGAGAAGGAAATGTTGGACCTGGATTAGCTCTTGATACTGCACTTGGAGACGATTATGAAGTAGTTGCAACAATAATATGTGGGGATAACTACTTTGGAGAAAATCTCGAAGCTGCTACAGATACAGTTCTTGAAATGGTAAAAAAATATAATCCTGATGTATTTGTTGCCGGACCGGCATTTAATGCAGGACGTTATGGAGTTGCCTGTGGAACTGTATGTAAAGCTGTAGAAGAAAGACTGGGTATTCCTTCAGTTACTGCTGAGTATGAAGAAAATCCTGGAGTAGACATGTTCAGAAAAGATGTTATCATCGTTAAAACTGGAAATTCAGCTGCAGATATGAGAAAAGCAGTTAAAAATATTGCTTCTATTGTTAAAAAACTTGCAACTGGTGAAGAAATATTAGGACCAGCTATAGAAGGTTACCATGAAAGAGGTATAAGGGTTAACTACTTTGCAGAAGAAAGAGCTTCTGAAAGAGCTATCCAGATGATGATTAAAAAATTAAAAGGTGAACCTTTTGAAACAGATCTGCCTATGCCAAAATTTGACAGAGTAGATCCTGCTGAACCAATAAAAGATATTAAGAAAGCTAAAATAGCTATAGTTACTTCAGGAGGAATAGTTCCTCATGGAAACCCTGATCATATAGAATCTTCAAATGCAACAAAATTTGGTGCATATTCTATAGAAGGTATGGATGAGCTTTCAGCAAAAGACTTTACAACAATTCATGGAGGATATGACCGTCAGTTTGTTATGGAAAATCCTAACCTTGTTGTTCCATTGGATGTTTTAAGGGAAATGGAAAAAGCTGGGGAATTTGGAGAACTTTATCATACATTCTTTACTACAACAGGTACAGGTACATCAACTGGTTCTGCGGCAAAATTCGGTACTGAAATAGGACAGAAGCTGATAGATGAACATGTAGATGGAGTAATTCTAGTAAGTACCTGAGGAACTTGTACACGTTGCGGTGCAACTATGGTAAAAGGAATTGAAAAATATGGTATTCCAGTAGTTCATATGGCTACAGTAGTTCCTATATCATTAACAATAGGAGCAAACAGAATTATCCCAGGAGTAGGTATTCCATATCCTTTAGGAGATCCAACTCAAGGTGAAGTAGATTCTAAGAATATACGTAGAAAAATGGTAAAAAGAGCTCTAAAAGTGTTACAAACACCTGTTACTGGACAAACAGTTTTTGAAAAAGATGATTTTTAATTAATATACTAGGAGGAACTGTATATGGAAGATAGTAACAATTTAATTAACTGGAAAAGAGTGCTGATATTAGCTGGGGCAATTGTAGCGTTTACTATCGGTTCAGGGTTTGCTACAGGACAGGAAATAGTTCAATATTATACAGCATATGGAGCACAAAATACACTAGTTTTAGCAGTGTTTACCATTGCCTTTCTGTATTACAACTTTAGTTTCGCAAATGCTGGTGCGGAAGAAAGATTTGAGAAGGCGAATGACATTTATAAATATTATTGTGGAAAATATTTAGGAACATTCTTTGATTATTATTCAACAATATTTTGTTATATGTCTTTGTGGGTAATGGTAGGAGGAGCAGGAAAAACTCTTAATGAAGCTTATGGATTACCTATATGGGTAGGTGCAGTTGTACTTATCATATTAACAGTAATAACTGTCGTCGGAGGATTAAATTCTCTTGTAGATGCTATAGGTATAGTAGGACCGGTAATTGTCGTATTGTGTATTGCGATAGGACTTATTACTTTTGTAAGGGATGCAGGAAATGTAGGAACAGGATTGGAAGTTATTAAGACAGGTGCTTATCAGGGCGCAGCTTCGGGTGAAACTATAAAAAATGCTGGAGCAAATTGGCTTATATCCGGATTGTCTTATGCAGGTTTTGTACTATTATGGTTTGCAAGTTTTACTTCAGCATTAGCTATGAAGAATAAGAAAAAAGACTTGCAACATGGAATAGTATGGGGAACTTTAGCATTAGTAATAGCTATACTAGTAGTTTCCTTTGCACAGATTGCGAATATAAACACAGGAAGTGACGGGTTATATGTATGGAATGCAGGAATTCCTAATCTTATACTTGCAAATTCAATAATCCCAATTTTCTCTAAAATATTTGCATTGGTTGTGTTTGCTGGAATTTATACAACAGCAGTTCCTTTGCTTTACAATCCTTCTTCTCGTTTTTCCGAAGAAGGAACACCTAAATTTAAACTACTTACAATAGTATTAGCAGGTATAGCTTTAGTAGTAGGATTATTTTTAGATTTTAGAGTATTAGTTAACGTGATATATGTTTTAAATGGTTATATCGGAGCAGTACTAATATTATTTATGTTGTGGAAAACTTTTCAGAAAATGAAAAATAAGAAAAAATAACAATTAGGGAGATACATATGTGGAATTTAGAAAAAGCTATTATTATTACCAACAATGACAGAGTCTATTCAAAATATAAGAATGAAATTCAATGTATACTTTTAGAGAATTATGAAGATGTATTAATAAAAGTAAGAGATATGGTTTATGACAGACATATACTTTTAACGCATCCTCAGGCTTCAAGTTTAAAGCCTAACCAGACTCCTTACAGATCAATAATTGTGTACCCTGATAAAAATGCGGAAAATATAAAAGATATATTATTGATAGAAAAGTGTCTGGAAGTATTTAGAGCATGGCAGGATATTGCCTTGACGCCTAAAAAATATGAAAGTAGAGTTTCAGAAGATTTTAAGACAATAGACTTATCAATAATAGAAAATGTAGTTCCACGTATTTACTAGAAAATTAGTAATGTATGAATCTAATATAATTATGATAATGTAGCTTAATCAGACTATTACTATAATAAAGTTAAAAAGTAAAAGTGTTCTTATATTTCCCAATAAAAGTATAGATACCGTGCATATTTATTTAGTAATCAGACATGGTATAAATATATTAATTAAAAGGAAAATCTTACATCGAATTATCATATTGAAAATTGAATGAAAAGATGATTTGATATTAATTAGGAGGTATCATACTGATGAATAATACAATAGAACTTAAATCAAAATTGGGAAGATATAATGTACATAGAGTAAAAAAAGATGAAATTATCTGTACAGATTTTAATTTTACAATGTTAGATAATGTAATTAGTGCAGTAATAGATTCTACCTGAGGAAATTACATGAGTTGCGGTGCAACTAACGTAAAAGAAATCGAAAAAAATGGAATATCTATAGTTCAAATATGTGACTTAGTTTTTGTTGATCTTATGCAAGGAATCAACAAAATAGTTCCTGCAATATCGATTCCTTATCCTTTAGGAGATTCTATTACACCTAAAGAGGAACAATATGAACTAAGGAGCATAGACTTCCATTAACATTATTTTAAACATAAAAAAATATGAAACATGAATAGATAAATGTTGTGATTATAACTGACAGGGAACTTCTTAGTGAAGTTTCCTGTTTTTATTTCTAGAATAAAATTTTCTTTGCTCTTTCCCGCAGATTTTCCTTTTTTAATGAAGCAATACAGACAAGATCATTTCCTTTTTCATAATAAGGATTTTTCTGAAGAAAAAATTTTACATGATTATCTCTGAGTTCTTTATTTGTAATGTCAGCAATTCCTTCCTTGAGTAAATCTTTTATATCATTATATTCAATGACTCCTGTAACAGGATTGTATTCTTCAGGGTAGTGAATGCATCCAAAAAAGTCCATCAGGGATTTTATTTCTGGAGGAGTAGTTTCCTTGAAATTTGGATAAAATTTTTTAAGAAAAGTAGGTAAAATTTTGTAAGTCTTATGACCTTTTACAATGAGAAACCAATAAAAATTATCATATTGTTCTCCATATGTAAAGAAAAATTTTGAAAAAACCTGAAACAGTGAAAAGCTTCCCCAATTTTCTTTGTGAATGACCGTATCTCCAGAAAATACACCATGTATATTTTTCCCTTTATAATTTAATGTTAATATTTTCTGAGTGGAAAATCCTTTTATCCTGTTTTCTCTATCTTTAAGAATAATACAATAGTCTTTCTCTAAAAAATCTTTAAAAAAGTTCTTTTCAGTAATATTATTATAAAATTCTGCCATTAAAAAATACATTTCTTTAAGCTGTTTTTCTGAAACTTGATTTATTTTTACGATGCTTCCTTCTAAGTCCATGGTAAATCTGCTCCTAAATTTTGAGTTATTTTTTAATATATTATTTGATTTATGATTTTTTCAATTTAATTATACTGCTTTATACAAATATTTACAACTGAAAAATAAAAACTGTCTCTTGGATAAAAGTTAAGAACTTCTGTTTACTTTTAAATACTAAAGGACAGTTTTATTAATTTTCTCATTTTAATTTTAACATTTTTCGATTATTTCCCTTTAAAGTTATCTTTTTGCAACTATTGAAAATGTAAATTTATCTGGACGATAGGAAATCGTTCCATATTCAAAAAGACTCCCATTTGACAAATAAGCATACGTTTCAATAACAACAACCATTTCATAGTTTTTTAAATCCATATGTTCTTTTTCTTCAGGAGTTGCATATCTAAATCTTATTTCTCTTCTTGAATGAGAAATTTTTAAATTAAGTTCATTTTCCAAATATTCATAAATAGATTTTTGAGAAATTTCCTTGCTCAGAAAAGGAATAATTCTCCTGTCAAAATACGAAACATCATATTCAAGCTTCTCTCCATCCAGAGAACGTGTACGGACAACTTTATAAAAATCATTATCTTTAGTAGCATGAAAAATATCCATCAGTTTTTTATCGTCCTGAATTATATAAAGACTGATAAGATTGGTTTTTATATTCAGATTTTCAGCTTTATTCAGCTCCTGTGAGGTCTGAAGTGAAGAAAGGGATACATTTTTTAAGTATCCTCTTTCAAGTATTAAAGAATTTTTTCCTTTTATCTTTTGAATATACCCTTCCAGTTCCAAAATTGAAAGAGCTTTTCTTATGGTGTCTTTCGAGTAGGAATATTCATTTGCCAGCTCAGACTCGCTGTTCAGAAATTCTCCAGGCTTTAATATCCCATCTCTTATTCTGTTTTTTATATCGTTGTATACATCTTTGTATTTGCTCATACTATTCTGCTTCCTTATTTGAAAAATTATCTCGAATATATTTTAGTTAATTTTGCAATTCTTTCTGCCAGTTCATTATTAAGAACTCCTTGTTTTAGACGCCATTGCCAATTGCCTGAAGCAACACCAGGAGTATTTATTCTAGCTTCGCTTCCAAGACCTAGAAAATCTTGAACTGGAGATATTGCCATGCAGGCAACTGAGCTCCATGCACCTCTTATTGCATCCCAATGGATTTCTTCATCTGCTCTCGAATTTAGATAATTTCTTGCAAACTCTCTATCTTCTTCTTTTGCTTTCTGGAACCATCCGACTAATGTATCATTATCATGAGTTCCTGTGTAAACGACACAGTTTCTTGTATATGTATGTGGAAGATAATCGTTTTCTTCACCTGAATCAAATGCAAATCCTAAAATTTTCATTCCTGGAAAACCTGTAGCTTCCCTCAAGTCAATAACTCCCTGTGTCATAAGTCCTAGATCTTCAGCAATAATAGGTAATTCACCTAATTGAGATTTAATAGCGTTAAATAAATCAATTCCTGGACCTGGTTCCCATTGTCCATTTATAGCAGTATCATCACCATATGGAACAGCCCAGTATGCTTCAAATCCTCTAAAATGATCGATTCTTATTATATCGCAAGTTGAGAGGTTTGACCTTACTCTTTCAACCCACCAGTTATAGTTAGTATCTCTTAATTTTTCCCAGTTGTAAAGTGGATTTCCCCATAATTGTCCTGTTGCACTGAAATAATCAGGTGGAACACCGGCTACTTTAACAGGTTTTCTTTCTTCATCAAACAGGAATATTTCCGGATTTGCCCATGCGTCAGAGCTGTCTGCCGCAACAAATATAGGTATATCACCTATTATTTTTATACCATTTTCATTTGCGTATCTTTTTACATCATTCCATTGTTTAAAGAACAGGAACTGTATAAAATTATGATATTCGATATCATCTGCAAGTTCATTTTTATAATGCTGCATAGCACTATTTTCCCTATTTTTTATATCATGTGCCCATTCATTCCATGGAAGTCCATTAAAATGGTTTTTCAATGAAATATAGAGACTGTAGTCATTTAACCATGAACTGTTTTCCCTTTTGAAATTTTCAAGAGCACCTTTCATTTCACTGTTATCAGAAGATTTAAAATTTTCATATGCCTTTCTTAATAAAGGATATTTCTGATTATATATAGCCCCATAATCTATGTACTCTTCGTTGTCTCCAAAAAATATGTCTTTAAGGTCTTCTTCTGAAAGAAGATGAGCTTCAATAAGTAAGTCAAAATCAATAAGATAAGGATTTCCGGCAAAAGACGAAAATGACTGGTACGGAGAGTCTCCATATCCTGTAGGCCCCAAAGGGAATATTTGCCATAATTTCTGTTTAGATTTTTTCAGAAAATCAATAAAAGCATACGCTTCTTTTCCTAAAGTTCCAATACCATATTTTCCCGGAAGGGAAGTAGGATGGAATAAAATACCTGAGCTTCTTTCAAACATATACATCTCCTCCTAAATTAGTTTATATTTTAAATATAGCTCATTTTTCCCAAAAAGTCAACAGATGGAAGTATACATTTTCGGAAAAATATTTTAAAAAAACAAAACATTTACGTAAATGTCTTGACAAATAAAAAAATAAGGATTATAATGTGAATCGAAAATTTATTATGAAAGGAATAAAAATAAGGACAATGAATAATAATTTTACAGAATTTTTGAAACGTGAGGGTAACAAAGAATTAAAAGAAATGACAAATCAGGAAATTTATTATAAGCTTTTAGAATATGTAAAAGAAGAAGCTGAAAAAAAATCGGAGAATAAATCAAAGAAAAAGATATATTATATATCAGCGGAATTCCTGATAGGAAAGTTACTTTCAAATAACCTTATTAATCTTGGAATATATAAAGAAATAAGGGAAGAACTGAAAAATGCAGGAAAAAAATTAAGTGATATAGAAGAACTGGAGACAGAACCATCATTAGGAAATGGTGGACTTGGGAGACTGGCTTCATGTTTTGTAGATTCAATATCTACTTTAGGAATAAATGGTGAAGGTATAGGACTTAATTATCATTGCGGACTTTTTAAGCAGGTTTTTAAACAGAATGAGCAGAATGCTGAACCGAATTACTGGATAGAAGATGAAAGCTGGTTAAGAGATACAAATATAGGGTATGAAGTGAAATTTAAGAATTTCACTTTAAATTCAAAGCTGAAGAGAATTGATATACTTGGATATGAAAAAGATACAAAAAACTATCTGAATTTGTTTGATATTGAAAGTGTTGATTACAATCTGATAGAAGAAGGAATAACTTTTGATGAGGAAATTATAGGAAAAAACCTTACACTGTTCCTGTATCCTGATGACAGTACTAAAAAAGGGGAACTGTTACGTATATATCAGCAGTATTTTATGGTTTCAAATGCGGCAAGACTTATCATTGCCGAAGCTTTAGAAAAAGGAAGCAATATCCATGACCTTGCAGATTATGCTTTCGTTCAGATAAATGATACTCATCCGAGTATGGTAATTCCTGAATTAATTAGAATTATGACAGAAGAATATAAAATTTCTTTTGAAGAATCTGTAAAAATTGTTACAGCAATGACAGGATATACAAACCATACAATATTAGCAGAGGCGCTTGAAAAGTGGCCTTTGGAATATCTGGAGGAAGTTGTACCTGACATAGTTGAAATAATAAAAAAGCTTGATAAAATTGTAAAAATAAAATATAATAATGAAAACGTACAAATTATAGACAAAGAAGATAGAGTCCACATGGCAAATATGGACATACATTTTTCATCAAGTGTAAATGGGGTAGCTTATCTGCACACTGAAATTTTGAAGAACAGTGAACTTAAGGATTTTTATGAAATCTATCCTGAAAAATTTAACAACAAGACAAACGGAATTACATTCAGAAGATGGCTTGAAAGCTGTAATGAAGATCTTGCAGATTATATAAAGGAGTTAATCGGTACAGGCTATCTGACAGATGCAGAAAAACTGGAAGAACTTTTGAAATTTTCTGATAATAAGGAAGTATATGAAAAACTGGAAAAAATAAAAAAAGAAAACAAGCTGAAACTGAAGGAATATCTGCAGCATACACAAGGTATCGTAATAGATGAAAACAGCATAATTGATACACAGATAAAAAGATTCCATGAATATAAGCGTCAGCAGATGAATGCTTTATATGTAATAAAGAAATATCTTGACATAAAGAATGGAAAACTTCCTGAAAGAAAAATAACAGTACTTTTTGGTGGAAAAGCGGCTCCTGCATACATTATTGCACAGGATATAATTCATCTGATACTTTGCCTGTCAGAAATTATAAATAATGATCCTGAAGTAAACAAGTATCTGAATGTATATCTGGTTGAAAACTATAATGTTGGACTGGCTGAAAAAATAATTCCTGCAACGGATATTTCAGAACAGATTTCTCTTGCATCAAAAGAAGCAAGTGGAACAGGAAATATGAAATTTATGTTAAATGGTGCATTAACTCTAGGAACAATGGATGGAGCAAATGTTGAAATCTGTGAACTGGTAGGTAAAGAAAATATTTATATTTTTGGAAAACATAGTGACGAAATAATAGAATTATATGAAAAGGAAGGATATGTTTCAAAAGACTACTATAAACAGGAAGGTATTAAAGAAGTGGTTGATTTTATTACTTCAAAAGAACTTGTTAAACTAGGAAATATTGAAAGACTGGAAAGACTACATAATGAACTTGTAAATAAAGACTGGTTCATGACGCTTATTGATTTTAAGGAATACTATGAAGTTAAGGAAAAAATGCTGTCAGATTATGAAAATAAGGAACTTTGGTATAAAAAGGTAATAAATAATATAGCTAAAGCAGGATTCTTTTCTTCTGACAGAACAATAAGACAATATGAAAACGAAATATGGAAAACAAAAGATAAAAAATAATCATTATTTATAGTGTTTAGAGCTGTTTCAAATTTTATTTTGGAACAGTTTTATCCCTCTTTAGATTCAAAGGAAAAAAATAACATAATTATAAAATGTAAAGTTATAATAAAATTTAGAAGAAAGGAGAGGTGAAATTATGAAACTGTTGACTATCAATGTTCATGCCTGGATAGAGGAAAATCAGGATGAAAAGATGGAAACACTGGCAAAAGTAATTGCAGAAAAGGACTATGATGTAATAGCTATGCAGGAAGTAAATCAGTCTATGAACAGTCCTGTAATTTTTAGAGCAATACGGCAGGATAATTATGGATGGGTACTTCTGGATAAGATAAGCAAATATACTGATAGAACCTATTACTATCATTGGAGCAATTCACATATTGGATATGATAAATATGATGAAGGTCTTGCAATTATAACAAAGCATAAGCTTCTGAATGTAGATGAATTTTATTGTACTAGGGCTCAGAGTGTAAATACAATTACTTCAAGAAGAATTAATAGTGCAACAATTGAATATAAGGGTCAAATTATAGAATTTTATACTTGTCATATGAATCTGCCTACAAATAAAGAAGAAAAAATGTCAGATAACATACAGAGAATATTGAAAAGAAGTCAAACTGATAATTTAAAGATATTAATGGGAGATTTTAATACTGATGCAATAAATAATCCTGAAGACTACAAGAAAATTCTCTCTCAGGGGCTATACGATACTTACACTGATGCCATTGAAAAGGATAGTGGAATTACAGTAGGTGGAAATATTGATGGATGGAGTAAAAGTAAGGAAGATAAACGTATAGATTATATTTTCAGCAATAGGAAAATAAAAGTTCTAAGTAGTAAAGTGATATTCAATGGTAAAAATCATCCAGTTGTATCAGATCATTATGGTTTGGAAGTTATTCTGGATATGTAATAATAAAAGATATTTTAAATGTAATACGAAAATGAAATAAAAAAATAAAAAAGATTTACGTAAATGTGTTGACAAATTAAAAAAATGTGGTATATTTAAAATATGGAAGATTAAATTAAATATATAAAAATTTTAGGAGGTAGTAAAAATGATGAAAAAAATCCAACGTTTTGGTGGAGCAATGATGGCGCCAGTTCTATTGTTTGCATTTACGGGGATAGTAGTAGGACTTGCATCAGTATTCACTAATACGCAAGTTGTGGGGAAAATTGCTGAAGAGGGTACAATGTGGTATAACTTCTGGTATGTGGTTGCAGAAGGTGGTTGGACAGTATTTAGACAAATGCCTTTATTATTTGCAATAGGATTACCAATAAGTTTGGCAACAAAGACAAATGCAAGAGCATGTCTGGAAACATTTGCATTATATATGACATTTAACTATTTTGTATCTGCTATATTAAAGGTATTCTATGGAATAGATGCAGCTAAACAAATAGCAGACGGTGTAACAGGTTATTCTTCAATAGCTGGGGTTCCAACAATAGATACAAGTTTATTTGGTGGTATTCTAATCGCAGCATTGGTAGTATATATACATAATAAATACTTTGACAAGAAATTACCTGATTTCTTAGGAGTATTTCAAGGTTCAGTATTTGTATATATTATAGGATTTATAGTTATGATTCCTTGTGCATTTTTAACAGTATTAATCTGGCCTAAAGTTCAAATGGGAATTGGTGCAATGCAAGGATTTATGAAAGCTTCAGGAGTATTTGGAGTATGGGTTTATACATTCTTAGAAAGAATATTAATACCTACAGGATTACACCACTTTGTTTACACACCATTTGTATTTGGTCCGGCAGTAGTTCCTAACGGAATTCAAGTTTTCTGGGTTGAACACATAAAAGAATTTGCTCAAAGTACAGAAGCATTAAAAACTTTATTCCCAGGTGGTGGATTTGCATTACATGGAAACTCAAAAATATTTGGTGCAGCAGGAATAGCACTTGCAATGTATTCTACTGCAAAACCTGAGAAAAAGAAAACAGTAGCAGCATTATTAATACCAATAGTATTTACAGCAGTAGTTTCAGGAATAACTGAACCATTAGAATTTACATTCTTATTTATAGCACCATTATTATTTGCGGTTCATGCTTTCTTAGCAGCAACAATGGCAGCAACAATGTATGCTTTTGGAGTAGTTGGAAATATGGGTGGAGGACTTCTTGACTTCCTTTTCTTAAACTGGATACCAATGTTTAAAAATCACTCTGGAACAGTGGTTATTCAAATAGTAATAGGATTAATATTTACAGTAATATACTTCTTCGTATTTAAATTCTTAATTCAAAAAATGAATTTAAAAACACCAGGTAGAGAAGATGAAGATGAAGAAATGAAACTTTATACAAAAGCTGACTATAAAGCTAAACATGGTGAAGGTGCAGCAGCAGCTTCAGGTTCTTCAGATGACCAGTATATGGATCAGGCAATAATAATTCTTGAAGCATTAGGTGGAAAAGATAATATTGAAGAATTGAATAACTGTGCAACAAGATTAAGAGTAAGTGTAAAAGATGAATCAAAATTAGCAAAAGACGCTGCATTTAAAGCAGGTGGAGCACACGGAGTAGTCAGAAAAGGTAAAGCAGTTCAAGTAATTATAGGATTAACAGTACCACAAGTAAGAGAAAGAATCGAAAACTTAGTTAAATAATACATAAAAATAAGAAAGAATTTTCAGAAGTGATATATAGCTTATGAAAGTTCTTTCTTTTTTATCTTCATATTTGACAAAGAGTTTATTTATTTAAAAATAAATTATCTCTTGGCAATAGCTGTAAAAGTAAATTTTTCAGGATGATGAATAACGCTTTCATATTGAAATAATACGCCATTGGAAAGATAAGCATGAGTTTCAATAACAACAACCATATTAATATCTTTCAATTTAAAATATTCCTGTTCTTCAGGAGTAATTTTTCTAAATTTTATATCTCTCCGTGAATAGGCAATCTTTAAATTCAAATCATTTTCCAGGTATTCGTATATAGAGTTTTTAGCTATATCTTCATTTAGAAAAGGAACAATTTTTCTGTCAAAGAAAGAAGTAGAATAACTTAAAACCTCATCATCTAGAGAATTTATACGGACAACCTTATAAAAATCAGCATTTTCAGAAACATTAAATTCTTTCATCAGTTTTTCTATTCCCTGAACAATATATAAACTAATTAAGTCAGTTTTAATATTAATATTTTGAATTTTATTTATTTCCTGTTTAGTCTGAATTGAAGTTAGTGGAAGATTTTCCAGATTTTTTTTCTCCATGACAACAGATTTTTTACCTTTTATTTTCTGAATGTATCCCTCAGCTTCCAGCATGGATAAAGCCTTTCTTACAGTAAGTTTGGAAAAATTATAGTCTTTTGCCAGATCATCTTCTTTTTTTAGGAATTCACCTGTTTTTATTGTATTATTTATAATTTTTTCTTTTATATCATTATAGACTTTTTCATATTTATTCATTTTTATATATACCTTTCATTTAATGATAATATATTATACTATAAAATATATAAAATAACAATATAAATAGATAAAGTATTATATAAAAAAATAAGAATAATAAAAAAGGTTTATATAAATCTCTTGCAATTTATAAAAAAATATGATATAAATAGACATACAGTAAAAAACAAACATATTTAAGAATAAAAAAAGAATGGGAGATGAGTATTTATGAAAAAATTTTCAATTGTAGTAGCTGGTGGAGGAAGTACATTTACTCCGGGAATTGTTCTGATGTTATTGGATAACTTAGATAAATTTCCAATTAGACAAATTAAATTTTATGACAATGATGCAGAAAGACAGGAAATCATCGCAAAAGCTTGTGATATAATCATAAAGGAGAAAGCACCAGATATTAATTTCGTATATACAACTGATCCTGAAACAGCATTTACAGATGTTGACTTTGTTATGGCACATATAAGAGTTGGAAAATATGCAATGCGTGAAAAAGATGAAAAAATACCTTTAAGACACGGAGTATTAGGACAAGAAACTTGCGGACCTGGAGGAATTTCTTATGGAATGCGTTCAATTGGTGGAGTTATCGAGTTAGTTGATTATATGGAAAAATATTCACCAAATGCGTGGATGTTAAACTATTCAAATCCTGCGGCAATTGTGGCAGAAGCAACTAGAAGGTTACGTCCAAATTCTAAAATATTGAATATTTGTGACATGCCAATCGGAATTGAATTGAGAATGGCTGAAATGCTTGGGCTGAAATCAAGAAAAGACATGGTTATAAGATACTTCGGATTGAACCATTTTGGATGGTGGACAGATATAAGAGATAAAGAAGGAAACGACTTGATGCCTGCATTAAAGGAAAAAGTTGCAAAAGTTGGATATAATGTACCAATTGAAGGGGAAAATACAGAAGCAAGCTGGAATGATACATTTACAAAAGCGAAAGATGTATTTGCTGTTGATCCTGCAACATTACCAAACACATACTTAAAATACTACTTATTCCCTGACTATGTGGTAGAACATTCAAATCCTAACCACACAAGAGCAAATGAAGTAATGGAAGGAAGAGAAAAATTTGTATTTGGTGAATGTAAAGCAATTGCAGAAAAAGGAACAGCAAAAGACAGTAAACTTCACGTAGATGATCACGCATCATACATAGTTGATTTAGCAAGAGCAATCGCTTATAATACAAAGGAAAGAATGTTGTTAATCGTAGAAAATGACGGAGCATTATCAAACTTTGATCCAACTGCAATGGTAGAAGTACCTTGTCTAGTGGGTTCAAACGGGCCTGAAAAAATAGTTCAGGGGAAAATTCCTCAATTCCAGAAAGGACTTATGGAACAGCAGGTTTCTGTTGAAAAATTAACAGTAGAAGCGTGGATTGAAGGATCATACCAAAAGTTATGGCAGGCAATCACATTATCAAGAACTGTACCAAGTGCATCTGTTGCAAAAGCAATATTGGATGATTTAATCGAAGCTAATAAGGACTTCTGGCCAGTGTTGAAATAACTGATAAATTAAAATAATTGAAATTAAAGGACATACTTATTTTATGAGGTTATCTCAAAAGTTAAGAAAATTTATTTACAAATTACTTCTAACTTGCGAGATAATCTCTTTATTAATGAGATATAATTTTAAATAAAAGGATGAGAAAATATGGATACAAAAAAATTAGATAAAAAATGGTGGAAGAAAGAAGTTGGATATCAAATATATCCAAGAAGTTTTTATGACAGCAACAATGACGGAATCGGAGATTTAAATGGAATTACTGAAAAACTTGACTATCTGAAAAATCTAGGGATAACTCTTATCTGGGTTTGTCCAATATTTAAGTCACCAATGGATGACAATGGATACGATATTTCAGATTACTATGATGTAAATCCTGAATTTGGAACAAAGGAAGATTTGGAAAGATTAATTTCAGAGGCAGAAAAAAGAGGAATAAAAATAATTCTGGATTTAGTAATCAATCATACTTCAGATGAACATGAGTGGTTTATAGAAGCGTTGAAAAATCCTGAAAGCAAGTATAGAAATTATTACATTTTTAAAAGAGGGAAAAATGGACTGCCACCGACAAACTGGAGAAGCCACTTTGGAGGGTCGGTCTGGGAAAAGGTTGAAGGGGAAACTGATGAAAATGGAAATGAAATGTATTATCTGCATTTATTTACAAAAAAACAGCCTGACTTAAACTGGGAAAATCCTGAAGTAAGGGAAGAACTTTATAAAATGGTAAATTACTGGCTGGAAAAAGGAATTGCAGGTTTCAGGGTAGATGCTATAAATTCAATAAAAAAAGATAAGGATTATGTGGATTTACCTGTTGATGGTGCCGATGGACTTGCACATAATATAAAGTACACTTTGAATCAGCCAGGAATTGAGGAATTTTTAGGTGAACTGGCAGAAAAAACATTTAAGAAGTATAACTGTATGACTGTAGCTGAAACACCTTTATTGGAATACGAAAGATATAATGATTTTATTGGTGAAAACGGATTTTTTTCAATGATTTTTGATTTCAGTTATTCTGATTTAGACATGGCAAAGGAAGGATTTTATTATTCAGTGCAGGATGTGAAAGTGAGAGAATTAAGAAACAAAATTTTTGAGAGTCAGCTGACACAGCAGAAATATGGTTGGGGAGCACCATTTTTAGAAAATCACGATTTGCCAAGAAGTTTGAATAAATTTTTTGGAGAAAAGGCAAATGAAACAAATGCCAAACTGCTTGGAAATGTATTCTTCTTCCTGCGTGGAACGCCTTTCATTTATCAGGGGCAGGAAATAGGAATGGATAACTTTGTAAGAAACAATATCTCAGAATTTGACGATATTGCCAGCAAAGACCAGTATCAGCGTGCACTGGGAGAAGGATTTTCTCCTAAAGAAGCACTATATTTTGTAAATAAACGTAGTCGTGATAATTCAAGAACTCCTTTCCAGTGGAATAGCACTAAAAATGCAGGATTTTCAAAAGATGAGAATGTAAAAGCATGGATAGAATTGACTGGAAGTCATGAAAAAGTGAATGCGGAATCTCAAATAAGTAACGAAGATTCAATTTTTGCCCATTATAAAAAAATGATTGAGTTACGGCAAAATGGAAAATATTCAGATTGCCTGATTTCTGGAGAATTTATTCCTGTAGAATTGAAAAATGATAAAATAATTGCATATATAAGAAAATATGAAAATCAGAATATTCTTTGTATTAATAATTTTTCTGACAAAAAGCAGCAAGTGGAATTAAGCGAGATTGCAAAAAGTATTAGCGAGAAAGAAATTAAACTGGCAGATATTCTGATTAATAATTATGAAAATATTGAAAATGACGGAAAAGTATTAGTTCTTGAAGGATATCAAAGTTTGTTAGTAGAATTTCAAATATTATAAAAGATTTTACGGAAATATCAATAAATAATCTGAAATTTTAGAATTAGATAAAGTAAAAAAACTGTCTTTTATTCTATAAATACATACTCAAAATCTTAAAGACAAGATTAGAGGTATAGCATAAAATAGGAATATTAGACAGTTTCAATTTTATTTATCATTAAAATATTGAATTCTTTTTGGAGTGCTTTCGATTTTTTCAATAACATTACCTGGAAGGTATATTTCAATGATGGATTTTTTATCAGAATAATATCTGACAAAAATTTTTATATATTCATTTGAAAAATCAAAAGAATCGTTATCCTTAAAATAACTGATGGAATCAATATCCTTCAATTTAAAAGTACGGAGAAGTTCTTCAATTTTTGGATAATATCTTTTTATTTCATTGAGTTTTCGTGTAAGGGTGTAAAATAAAACTATCGGAGATTTAACGGTTTTAAATTCACTTACATAAAGTTTCAAATTATCTGATGCGAGATTAAGCATTAATGCTCTTTTTAAATTTTTTTCAAAATTTTCAGAAAAAGAACTATTCACATGATTTATATTGTCATATACATATTTATAGCCTCTCTTTGCTACATAAAGTACAAATAAACGATAAATTTCTTCAGGATTAGAAATTTTTTCTTTAATAAGTTCAAGCATTTTATAGATTGTATTGTCATATGGACTGTAAGGCTGTCTTGATTTAGTTATAAAAAAATTGATAGAAACAATTTTATTGGTAGGTTTTCCGCTTTCCTTTATTTTTTCATATTTAACGGAAAAATCTGTAAAAGTATTTATATCCATTATAGCCTTTTTTAAAATATGTTTCTCGAAGTCAAAAAATCTTTCATACTTATTATCTGCATTAAGATGTAATTTTACAGACGAAAGAGGAAGACTGACTTCATTTTTATCTTCGGCATTCTTGATAATATTGTTATAAAAACCGAATGAAAAGGAATCCGTCATAAAAATAAATTTTTCAATTTCAAGAAGAGAAAAAAAGCTTTTTTTGAGAGAAAAACAGCTCTTGAATTCTTCTGTAAAAAATACCTGACAATAATCAGAATATAAAATAAAAGATGAAAGAATTCCGAAAGAACCAGAAAAACTAATATCCGGAGAAAAAACAGAAAAGGATATATACTTTTCAGATAGAGCTTTAAAAAATGGATTAAAATTATTAATAGAAGAAAATTCAGGTATGGAAAGAATTTCTTCAAATCTGATTTCAGCTTTTTCCAGAAAGTAGGAATCTGAAACAATTTTAAAAAATAGTAATTTAAGAAATATCTTTTCATTTTTTGTTATTTTTTTAGAAAATTCAAGTTTAATATCCTTTTTCTGAAAATTTGTAAATTTCTGTGAAAAATATATGTTCATTTTAAAACTCCTAACTAACGAAAAAAAAATTATTTATTTCGTTTAGATTTTATATATAATTTTAATATTTATAAATTATATAAATATGAACGAAAAATATAAAAAAAAATTCGTCTTTTTCATAATTATACATAAAATCGATAATAAAATCAATAAAACAAAAGCAATTATTATAAAAATATTAAATAAATAATTAAGAAACAATTTTTTGACAAAATGACAAATGTGAGGTATAACGATAATGAAAACAATAAAGATAAAATTTGTGGAGGAAGAGAAAATGGGAAAAAGATTGCTTAGCTGCTTTACCAGTGATTTTAATAAAATGTCTGGTCAAGATTTAAAGAATGCAATAAAGGCAAGTGAAGGTAGAACAGTGTTGTCAGAAAATGTTGCAGGAAGAAGAAGTGTTACAGGTGATGTCACAAATAGTGAACTGGCAAGAGCTTTTGGAGCAGACCTTATACTGCTGAATGGAATTGATGTGTATAATCCGGTTATAAATGCTCTTCCTGAGTCAGATGAGCCTATAAAGCTTGTAAAAAAACTTACGGGAAGACCTGTAGGACTTAATCTGGAACCTGTGGATCTGAAGGCTGACATGATGGAAGAAATAGAGATTATTCCTGAAGGAAGAATATGTTCAGAAGCTACATTGAAAAAGATAGAAGAAATGGGATTTGACTTTGTATGCCTGACAGGTAATCCTGGGACAGGAGTTACAAATAGCCAGATTGCTGAAGGAATAAAACTTGCTAAAAAGTATTTTTCAGGAATGGTAATAGCAGGTAAAATGCACTCTGCAGGAGTTGACGAACCTGTTGCAAATTTAGATGTTGTAAAAGAATTTATTGAAAGTGGTGCAGATGTTATAATGCTTCCGGCTGTAGGAACAGTACCTGGATTTACTCAGAGTGAAATGGAAAAAGCTGTAAAATATATCAAAGAAAATGGAGCACTTTCAATGTCTGCAATAGGAACAAGTCAGGAAAGCTCCACAAGAGAAACAATAAGACAAATAGCAATAATGAATAAAATTGCGGGAGTGGATATTCAGCATATTGGAGATGCAGGATATTCAGGAGTTGCAAACTTTGAAAATATAATGGAACTTTCTATAGCAATAAGAGGAGTAAGACATACAGTCAGAATGATTGCAGCTTCAAATGACAGATAGAAAAATAAAAAATAAATATATATATTTTAGGAGGTTTTATGAAAAGAATATACTTGTTTTGCAGTGCAGGAATGTCTACAAGCTTAGTTGCCAAAAGGATGCAGGAAGTGGCAGATAAACATAGTCTTCCCGTTGAAGTGAAGGCTTTTCCTGACAATAAGATAGATGTTATTGTCGAGGAATTTCATCCTGATGTAATTCTTTTAGGACCACAGGTAAAGTTTAAGCTTGAACAGACAGCTTCAAAATACGAACCACAGGGTATTCCGGTAGAAGTAATCAATTTAGAGGATTATGGAAAAGTTGATGGAGAACGTATTTTAAAGAGAGCAATAAAAATATTGAAGGAAAAGGCAGGGAAATAATATGTTTGATAAGTTGGAAAAAGTGTTAGGGCCTTTGGCATCTAAATTGAGTAGTAATAAAGTTTTAGCAGCAATCCGTGATGGATTTCTTGTGGGAACCCCGTTAATTATAGCAGCTTCAATATTTTTAGTTATTGGTAATTTCCCTATTGAAGGATATGAAAAATTTGTTGCACAGTTTTTAGGTGAAGGATGGGACGGATATCTTAATGCTGTTATCCGTTCAACATTTGGAGTAATAGCACTTCTTGGTGTTATCGGTATTGGATATTATTATGCGAAGGCAAAGGGAGTAGAAGGAATTTCAGGAGCAGCTGTATCATTAGTAGCATTCCTTATTATAAGCCCTCAGTCTCATGATTTGTTTGTAAATGCAGAAGGAAAAGCTTTTAGAGGTTTTGCACTTAGAAATTTAGGAACAGAAGGTTTATTCCTTGCAATGATTACAGCGCTACTTGCTGTAACTGTATTTGCTGCAGTTAAAAATAAAGGATGGACAATAAAACTTCCTGAAGGAGTGCCGCCTGCAGTAATGAATTCATTTGCGGCATTAATACCAAGTATGTTTGTAATGCTTCTGTTCTTTGTGTTAAGACTTTTCTTCTATTTCTTTACAAAAGATCAGTATGCACATGACTTTATTTATAAAGTTCTGCAAGGTCCTCTTGAAGGTTTAGGAAAGAATCTCTTCTTTGAACCGATTTATCAGTTTCTATCAACATTATTCTGGTTCTTTGGTATTAATGGTCCTGCTGTTACAAATACAGTTTTCTCTCCATTACACCTAGCTATGACAACAGGAAATCAGGAAGCATTTGCGGCTCATATGCCATTACCTCATATATTTACAGGTTCATTCTCTGATTTCTTCTGTAACTTCGGTGGAGGAGGAAGTACACTATCTCTAGTGTTGCTGATGATTTTTAAAGGTAAGTCAGAACGTATGAAAAAATTAGGAAAATTATCTATAGTGCCTGGAATTTTTGGAATAAACGAAATGGTTATTTTTGGACTTCCAGTTGTATTGAACCCAATTATTGCGATTCCATTTTTATTAACACCGCTTGTTAATACAATTTTAGGTACACTTGCAACAGTATTACATATTATTCCTCGTACTACAGGAACATTATTACCTTGGACAACGCCTTTATTCTTTTCAGGATGGCTTTCTACAGGAAGTATAGTTGCAGGACTTTTCCAGATAGTACAGGTAGCAATAGGATGTATGATTTACTATCCATTCTTTAAAATATTGGATACTCAGTATTTGCAAGATGAAACAAAACCTGTAGAACAAAATGAAAAAGATGATTTAGAAGACATTTCGCTTGATGATATCTCTTTCTAGAAAATATAATTTGTATTGAATAAGGCTGTTTCAAAATTAATTTATAAATTTTAATTTTGGGGCAGTTTTGTTCGTTATAGAGGTTACTTCAATATGAGAACTTCATTTAAGAGGAAAATACACAAGTAATCATAAGAATAAAAGGACAGCTAATAACAGAACATCTAAGTAAAATTTTTAACAGTAAAGGAGACAGACAATGAGAATAGTTTTATTTTTTGATCAGATTCAATCTGGAACAGGTGGAAAAGAAGGAGCTAATGTGGAACTTGCACTGGAAAAAGGTGGAATGGGTTCATACATGATGTTTTCAGAATATATAAAAAATATAGGTGGAACAGTACTTGCAACAACATACTGCAGCGACAGCTATTTTAAGGAAAATCAGGAACTTGTCCTTGAAAAAATGACAGGTCTTCTGAATAAAGTAAAAGCGGATATTCTTTTGTGTGGACCATGTTTCAACTATTACAACTATGCAGAAATGTCCTCCATTTTAGCAGAACACGTAAAGAAGGAAACAAACTGTAAACCTGTAGTTGTATGTTCAGAAGAAAATAAGGAAATAATAGATAAATATAAAAATAATCTGGTAATGATAAAAATGCCAAAAAAAGGTGGAGTAGGATTACGTGAATCATTGCAGAATATGGCAAAAGTAATTAAAAAAGTTTATGATGGAGCAGATTTATCTGAAGTAAGTGATTATATATATAAATAGTCAGAAAGAAACTATCTCAAAAAAGAAATAAAACATATGAAAAATATATTTATTCATTTACTAAAATTTCACTAATATAAAACATTCATTCATAAATAAAAAGTCAAAAACTCACCTAAAGGTTCAAACAGATGACTTTTTCTAAATTCATTTCCTGTTTTATATTGTGAAATTATAAATAATTCATAAATATAATTTTTCATATTACTCTTTAAATTTTTTTGAGACAATTCTACTGAAAATTTCTATTTTTAAAAATACAATCAAATAAATAAAAGAAATGGAGTAGGTATGAGACTAAAGGAATTATGTCAGTTAAGGGGAGTTTCAGGAGATGAAAAGGAAGTACATGATTTTTTATATGATGAATATAAAAAAAGAAATCTTCCAATAATAAAAGACAGACTAGGGTCGGTTTTTGGCATTAAGAAAGGAAATGATTCGTCATATAAAATAATGATAAGTTCAAACATGGATGAAAGTGGAGGAATGATTTCAGACATCAGGGAAGACGGACTGATGGAATTTTTAACAATAGGACTTTATGAAAAGAATCTGTTTGAGCAGAGAACAGTAAAAGTACTTAACAGAAGACATGAAGAATATACAGGGTTTATAATAAAAAATGAAAATGAACTTTTACTTGATACAGGATATGGAAGTAAAAATGAAGTTTTAAAAGCAGGAATTCAGATTGGAGATATTTTTTTACTTGATGTTCCAACTTTATGCCTTCCGGAAGGAGAGATACTTTCTAAAAATATTTCTAACAGGGCAGGGCTTGAGGTTGGTCTTACAGTTTTGGATAAACTGGAAGAAGGTAGGGAAAATCTTCCATTTGATGTAGCAGTAGGCGGAATATCCCATTCGGTAACAGGTCAGCGTGGAGCAATAACGGCAACAACTGTTGTAAAACCTGATATAGCTATTGTCATTGATGCAGCATATGTAAAAGAACCCAAAGAAAATGCCATATATATTCGCAGTTTTGATAAGTCAATGCTTCCAAATCAAATGTTAAAACAGGAATTTTATGAAGCTGCACAGAAAAAAGGATATATTCCTGAAGGGCATGTTCAGCTGGAAGCAACAGACGGTTCTTTTATCCATAAGTCATTGGAGGGAACTCCGACAGTTGTGCTTGTACTGCCTTTAAAACATAAACAGGCTCTTCTAAATTCGTTAAAAGTAAAGCACATAAATAATCTTAGTGATGTAATTATAGAGTTTATTAAGGGACTGACTGCTGAAAAAATAGAAAAATTCGGATTTAAAGGGTGAGAAAAATGAATTTTGATATAAGATGGGAAGTTTTGAAGGAACTGACAGAAACTTATGCAATTTCAGGATTTGAAGAGGATATTGTAGATATATTGAAAAAGCATATAAATCTTCCATTTTCTCAGGATGGTCTTGGATCCTGCCTTTTTACAAAAGAAGGCAACGGTATTTCTATAATGGTAGCCACTCATATGGACGAAGTAGGATTTGTCGTAAAGGAAATAGATGAGCAGGGATACCTGTATTTTCAGAATGTAGGAAATATGTGGTCGCATGTTCTGCTTAACCAGAAGGTGACAGTTATAAATGAAAAAAAGAATATATATTATGGTGTTATTGGTGGACCTGCAGTCCATTCAATAAAGGAAAAGGAAAGAGAAAAGGTATTGCCAATTGATAAACTATATATTGATATGGGAGTTAGCGGTAAAGAAAGGATTGAGGAGCTAGGAATAAAAGTAGGAGATATGATATGTCCGTATGGAGAAATGATAGAGCTGAATGAAGAAGGATACCTTGCAGGAAAAGCTTTTGACAATCGTGTGAGTGTAGCGACAGGAATATGGCTTATGAATATGCTGAAAAAGGAAAATATAGGTAATAAGGTTACTCTTGCGGCAACGGTACAGGAGGAAGTTGGACTAAGAGGTGCAAGAACAACAGCACATAAAGTATTTCCTGATCTTGCAATAGCTGTAGATACTACTTTGGCAGGGGATACCCCCTTGAATAAAAATAATATAAAGCTTGGAAAAGGAGCAGCTATTAATGTTATTGATTCAATGACCATAATGAACAGAGGACTGCTTATTTATATTGAAAATTTATGCAGAAAGAATGACATTCCTTATCAGCTGAGCTGTTTTACAGATGGGGGGACTGATGCAGGAAATATTCATAAGTCAGGAACTGGAATACCTGCAACAACTTTATCTATACCTATGAGATACATGCATACTCATCTTGGAGTTGTACATAAGAATGATATTATTGCGACATTGAAACTGCTGAAACTGATAGTAGAAGATCTGACTCCTGAAAAGTATGACAGAATACTGAAGGAAAACTATAATTACAGTGAATAAGATGAAAAAACTTGAGGAGGTAAGAAGATGTGGGGAATAATTGCAACATGGTGCATGGCACATGATGGTGTCAAAGAAGCTGCAAAAATACTGAAAAATGATGGAAAAGCGGGAGAAGCAATAGAAACAGCAATAAAAAATGTTGAAGATTTTCCTTTTTATAAATCTGTAGGTTACGGTGGACTTCCAAATGAAGAAATGGAAGTGGAACTGGATGCGGCATACATGGATGGAAGCAACTTTGATTTTGGTGCAGTATGTGCCATTAAAGATTTTGCCAATCCTATATCTGTTGCCAGAGATTTGAGTCATTTAAATGAAAACAGCATGTTAGTAAGTGAAGGCGCAGAAAAATATGCACATAAAAGAGGTTTTGAAAGAAAAAATATGCTTACAGAAAGGGCAAAAATACATTACAGAAATAGATTGAAGGATATGGCACATATAAAAGAAATAGAGATAAAACCCTATTCGGGACATGACACGGTTGGTATGGTGTGCCTTGATAAAAAAGAAAATATAGTTGCAGGAACTTCTACAAGCGGACTTTTCATGAAAAAGAAAGGAAGAGTGGGAGATTCGCCTGTAATTGGTTCAGGACTCTATGCTGACAGTGAGATTGGAGGAGCAAGTGCAACAGGACTTGGAGAAGATATAATGAAGGGGATAATTTCATACGAGATAGTAAAACTTATGGAAAGTGGTCTTTCTCCTCAGAAAGCATGTGAAAAGGCTGTCTTCACTTTTGAAAAGAAATTGATAAGAAAAAGAGGAAAAGCAGGAGATATTTCTGTAATTGCCATGAATAACAAAGGAGAATGGGGAGTGGCTACAAATATTGAAAATTTTTCCTTTGTTACAGGAAATGAAAAGACTCCTGTAAAAGTATACAGGACAAAAAGAAAAGGCAATGAAATGATACACGAAGAAGCGACTGAAGAATGGCTACAGGAGTATATCAATGAAAGAACTAAACCTCTTATAGAAAAGTAAGGCAGGTAGAAAATGGATAAAAATATGGATGATAGTAAAAAATATGATAAAAACAGGAATATTTCCGATGAGGAAATAATATTGAAAATAAAAGAAGAAGTGAAAAAAATACAGCCTGAATTAATAGAGAAAATACGTGAATTAGTTTCAATTTACAGTATTCAGATGGAACCTGAAGAAAATGCTCCATTTGGAAAAGGGCCTGCCGAGGCACTTAATAAAGCTCTGGAAATATCAGAAAGACTGGGATTTAATACAGTAAATATAGATAATAAAATAGGTTATGCCGAATATATACCGGAAGAAATAAGGGGTTATGAAGAATATATAGGGATTTTTGGACATGTAGATGTTGTTCCTCTTGGTGAAGGGTGGAAGTACCCTCCATTAGGTGGAAAAATAGAAAATAATCGCATATATGGAAGGGGTGTTCTGGATAATAAGGGCCCCATTCTGTCAAATCTTTTTGCACTCCATATTCTGAAAAAATTAGGAATAAAATTTGATGTTCCTGTAAGAATTGTATTTGGAACAAATGAAGAAACAGGATTTGCATGTGTAAAACATTATCTGACAAAGGAAAAAGCCCCTATTTTTGGCTGGACTCCTGACTGTAAATGGCCAGTTGTATACGGAGAAAGGGGAAGGCTTAAAGTAAGAATATATTCTGAAATGAAAGATTTAGAGAAATTATATGAATTTGTAAATGGATATATTTTATCAGCACCTAATAATGGTGTAAAATTAAAAATAAACTTTAAGGATGATGATTTCGGAGAAATGATATTAAGAGGGTACAGATTTGGAATTGCTGAAAACAGACATTTTTTTGAATTTGTAATGAGCTATCCTGCAATATGTAAAAAAGATCAACTTATAGATTTAATTAGAAGTAATCTGACTGAAGGAACAGAACTGGAGGAAATTTCCAACTGGGATCCTGTATTATATGACAAAAATTCTGAATATGTGCAGACTTTACAGAAGGTATATAATTATGTTACAGGATTTAATGCGGAACCTGTCACAACGACAGGAGGAACTTATGCAAAGATAATTCCTAATATTATTGCATATGGCCCAAGTTTTCCAGGTCAGAAGGATATAGCACATTTACCTGATGAGTGGCTTGATTTATCAGATTTAGAGAAAATAACAGAGATTTATGCACTTTCATTATATGAAATAAGTAAGTTGAAAAATAAAAGATAAAGTAGAAAGTTGAAAAAGTAACAAAAATAGAATTTACAGTAAAAATAAAAAAGAGGAGATAAAGAATACAAATTTAAAATAACAAAAACGATAGTAAAGTATTTTTTGTATATACTGTATTTTTTAACATCCTCTTTCTTTATTAGATTCTGGTTATCTGAATTTTACAATTTCTCCTGAGTTGCTGTTCACATCATATTCAAACTTCTTTCCGTTTACGTAAAATTCAATTTCATATACGGCAATGCCATTTTCTACCCCAAGCTGAATTTTAGTAATTTTAGCATCACGTTCTGCTACCCTTGCATGAGATAACGCAATTTTTTTAGCTTTTTCAGAAGAAATATTTGTTCCTGCAGAAAATTTAATTTTTTCAGCAGTATTATCCTGATTAAGAATAAAATCTTTGTAATTAATATTAGCAGAATATACTGTTATTTCAAGCAAAAGAGAAATAATTAATATTGATTTAAAAAATATATTCTTCAATGTTATTCTCCTTTCCTATTTCAATTTTACTTATTGGAACTCCATTTTATAGCTCTTCCTGTATAAGCATCAATTTCAAAGTCGTAAGTTACCCCACCATGAACCAATTTTCCTTTAAATGAATCCCCTTCTCCACGGAACTCCTTAACATCTGATACATTTGAACCAGGAACTCTGGCTGTAACAATTTGCTTAACTCTGTCATGAGAAAGTTTAACTCTGCTGTTTTTTGAATCTTTAACTTCTGAATTTCCAACTTGATTTTCAATAACAAAATTTGGAATTTTCACTGCAGCATCAGGTTTACCTGAAGAAAATGCAATACTTCCCAGAATTAAAAGACCAGACAAAGCAAATTTTAAATAATTTTTTTTCATATTGATAACCTCCTTATTTTTTTATTATATCATAATTATTTCTACAATTCCATAATAGCAAATTTTCATTAAAGAAAAATGAGAAGACAGATTTTTCAAAATAATTTTTAATGTATAATTTTGATTTTTTATAAAATTTATAATAAATCAATCTAAAGGGGTATTTTTATTGTGAAAATAGTTCCTTTTTCAATTTTGCTAATAACTGAAATATCTCCATTATGAGCTTCTACAATCCATTTTACCATTGAAAGTCCAAGCCCGGCTCCTTCATTATTACGTGAAGGATCAACCTGATAAAATCTTGTCCATATTTTATCAATATGTTCATGACTGATTCCAATTCCATCATCAGCAATTTTAATAACAATCATTTTTTTCCGTATATATAAATCAAAATAAATATTTCCATTAATTTTTCCATATGCAACAGCATTTGAAAGAAGATTTATAAAAACTCTCATTATCATTGATTCATCAATATTTGCATAAATATTAGGCGTAATTTTGGAAATAATATTAATATTTTTAGTTCTTGCATTTTCTCTTCTGGAATCAATAACAATTTCTGCAAGTTCACTGATATTGATATTGGTAAGATTTAATTTCTGATGTCCCTTGTCCATTCTTGCAAGAGTTAAAAGCTGCGAAACAAGATGTGACATTTTTTGAGTTTCATTAAAGATTATATTGAAGATATTTTTGCTTTCTGAAACTGTAGAAACATTATCTTTTCCGTATTCTGACTGAGCCATTATAACAGAAATAGGAGTACGTAGTTCATGGGAAACATCTGAGTTGAACTGCACTTCCCTTTCAAAAGAATTTTGAAGCCTGTCAAACATTGTATCAAAGGTATTTGCCAATGTATAGATTTCATCATTTCCTTTACCAAGGTTTATTCTTTGTGACAAATCATCTCCTTCATTTATTTTTTCAGCGGCAGATCTTATTTTTTCAATAGGGATAAATGCATTTTTAGTTATGATATATCCAATTATTCCAGCAAAAATAAGAAAAAATGGAAATCCGACAAGAGAAATTGTGATGACAGTTTCCATAGCCTGACTTGCTCCAACTGCGGACATTACACCACGAACCCAAACTTCTCCATATCCTTCATAAGTTTTTTTACTTTCATATACATACCATTTTTCATATTGATGTTTTACAGTCTTGATATTTTTTTTATCTGAAAATGTATCATCATATTCAAAATTCAGAGGATTATTACCGTATACAAATCCCAAGTTTTTATTATACACCGAAAGCTGTATAGTATCTATCTTGGTTTCCATGTCATTCTCAACGATAATCTCCCCATCTATGATGGAGATTTCCCTGAAACTGCTTTCTACTGTACTTTTAAGACGCCCATATTCATACGAATGGATAATATTTTCACTCATATAGAAAATAATTAAAAGAAACAGTATTACAAGACCTGTCATTAAACCCATGTACCATAATGTTATTTTCAGTTTTATAGAAATTTTATTCATTTTCCACCTTCAGAATATATCCAATCCCTCTTATAGTGTGAATCAGTTTTGGTGAAAAATTATCATCAATTTTTTTTCTTAAATATCGTATATATACATCAACAACATTTGTACCACCTTCATAGTTATAATCCCATATGTGCTGTTCAATTTTTTCCCTTGGAAGAACTTTTTCCTTGTTTCTGATCATATATTCCAGTATAGTAAATTCCCTTGTTGAGAGTTTTATTGGAGTTTTATCCCTGTACACTTCATGGGAATCACAGTTAACGCTAAGGTTTGCAATAGTAAAGACATTGCTTGCGTTATTTGTATTTCTTCTGAGAAGTACACGGATTCTTGCTAAAAGCTCATCAAAGGCAAAAGGCTTTATAAGATAGTCATCAGCTCCAAAATCAAGTCCCTGAACCCTGTCCTCTATTCCGTCACGTGCAGTGAGAAGAAGAACAGGAGTTTTGATATTCTGCTTTCTTATCTTTTTAAGAACTTCAAAACCATTTAATTTAGGGAGCATAATATCCAGCAATATGACATCATACTCAACAGAAAAAATATAATCAAGCGCTTCTTCCCCATCAAAGCATGAATCAACGCCATAGTGTTCCAATTTTAATTTTTTTACAATAATGTCATTTAAATTAACTTCATCTTCAACTACAAGTATCCTCATCTGAAAATAGTCCCCTTTCTTCTTAAGTTGCAAAGTTAACATATGTTTTTTCTTTATTATACAGTAAGTATTGGATAAAAGCAAGGAAATAAGATAGCCGGGAAATTAACAATATATATTAATATCTATCGTACATTAGTTATTAATAATATAAATAAAAAAATATAATTATTATTTAGAAAACTAGATAATTATTATGTTTTATTTAATTATAAATATTTAAAATTCGCATTTTGGCATATAAAAAATATTTAAATAAGAGACAGATAGTAAAATAAACTTGTATAAATCAAACTTTATATGATAAAATAACAACAATAGTAAAAGTTTTTTAGTAAAAATGAAATTATAGAAATTTTAGAAAAATATGGTATAATTTAATAAAGAATAACAGGCGTATCTAAAAAATGAGAAAATAAATATATGGGAGGAAAACTAAAAATGAAAATAGGGAGAATAATAAAAATTATAGCATTTACAATAATATTTTTTATACTGCAAAGTTGTGTAAAAATTGAAACAAGTATGAATGTAAATTCAGATTTATCAGGAACATCCAGTTCAGAAGTTTCAATTATGAAAAATTTGATGCCTGAGGAAGAGCTGAAAAAGGAAATTGAAAAACTGGGAATAAAAAAATTTGAATTTGAGAAGATAGAATCAGATGACAATACAGTTGACAAATATAATATAAAACTTGAATGGAGAACAGAAGAGGAACTTGAGAAGATACTTTCATTTATTAATACCGGTATGACAATGTCCGAGGTAAATTCTCCAATAACTTCTTCATTAGCTGGGAATAAGGAAAAAAGTAAGGAAAAAACAGAAAATACTGAAAATCAGAAAAAAGATGAATCAAAAACGGTTGAAATTGAAACAAAAGATGAAAATAATGATAAAAATAAAAAACATGTTGATAAAAGTGGAAAAGAAAACGTTGAGAAAAAGATTTTTACTAAGGAACATGGTGTAGTAACTGTAAATATGGGTGTTGTTAAGATAAATAAATTAGTTGTAAAAGTAGATGGTAAAATAATACCTGATTCTGTTCAGGAGGGTATAGTTTCAGATTCTAAAAATGAAATAACATTCTATGAGGGAGATAAAGTTAATTTCAAATATAAGAATAACAGTCTTTTACTTCCAATTTTAATAGGAACAGGAATAGCTGTTGTTATTATTGGTATAGGAGCTGTTATATTTGCATCAAAAAGAAAAAAGAAAAGTGATGAAGAAGAAGAGTATGATGAATTTGCTGAAGATATAAAGCATGAAATGGAAAGAAAAAAATCAGCAGATGATGCAGATGATAATGAAAAAACAGAAGAAAATTTAAATGAAGTTTCTGAAGAAGTGACAGAAATCTCAGAGGACAACGGAATTAAATCTGAAAATGACAGTGATGAGAAAGAGGAAATTTCAGGAGAAAATATATAATATAAAAAACAGGTTGACAAATTATGCAAATAAATAGATTATTTGAGATGCTTCATATGATGCTAAACAAGAAAAATATTACAGCTAAAGAACTGTCAGAATATTTTGAAGTATCTGTAAGAACAGTATACAGGGATATAGAAACTTTGGCTTCTGCAGGTATCCCTGTATATTCTTTGAGGGGTAAAAATGGTGGAATTAGATTACTGGAAGGATATACTTTGAATAAATCGCTGATTTCTCAGGATGAGCAGAATGAAATAATGTATGCATTGCAAAGTCTGAAGGCTGCAAATTATCCGGAATCGGAAGAAACTCTTAAAAAATTGAGTTTGATTTTTAATAAATCGTCAGATAACTGGATAGAAGTTGATTTTTCCAGATATGGAAGTGACGATAATGTTTTATTTGAAAATATAAAGCAGGCTATACTTAAAAAATTGACAATAAAATTTACATATTTTAATTCAAGAGGAGAGAAGTCTTATAGGATATCAGATCCACTGAAAATATGGTTTAAAGAAAAGGCATGGTACTTATTTGCTTACTGTCATAATAAAAAAGATATTAGGCAGTTCAAAATAAATAGAATAAAAGAGCTTATTCTTACAGAAGAACATTTTGAAAAATCGCTGGAAAATTTTAAGATGAATAATAAAAAATCTAAACTAAAAGATGTAAGAGTTGTAGTTGAAATAGATAAATCACAGGCATATCGTGTTTATGATGAATGTTCGGAAGAAAATATAAGTAAAATGGGAAATGGAAATTTTGAAATTATAATGGAATATCCTGAAAATGAATGGGTTTATGGATATCTTCTATCTTTTGGAGAATATTTGAAGGTAAGGGAGCCAGAGAGAATAAAGAAAATTTTATCAGATAAGATTGAAAAGATGAGAGAGAATTATTTGTAAAAGTAGTTATTAATAAGAGTTTTAATTGTCTTGGATTTTAATTTTTTCATTTTTATTTTTTACGGGAGTAGAAATAATAATAAGATTTGGTGAAAAATATAAAAATGAAGATATTTTACCGTATATCTTAAAGATATGTGATAGTACAAATATATTAAAAATAATAGTTACTCTTCCTCTTTTAGGAGAAAAAGGTTCTGAAGTAAGTAATACAGAAAATAAAGAACTTGATGAAATATTAAAGGAGTCTTATCCTGTTTTAATTAACTATAATGAAATTTATGAGATAGTATTTGAGAAATATATAATGTATCAAATTAGAAATGAATCCTTTGCAAATCCTGATGAAAATAGCAAAATTTCGGGAAAGTATTTCGTAATAATTAAAAATTCCTCATATCTTAAAATGGTAAAAAATATTACTTTTTATAATGATATTTTTGATGATAAATACATGCACTATGGGATTTTTTCATGGAATCATGTAATTGACATTATTGCAGCAGAAGAACCTAAAATTGCAAAAAATTAGAGAACCATACTGAAGAATAAGTATTGTTTAAAATAAATAAA